>Ga0214919_10000195_pt1 | contig 104504 bp, 91 predicted proteins | sample LL1503_MetaG_FD_177994 | JGI IMG/M metagenome (GOLD analysis project Ga0214919, IMG submission 177994) | Freshwater microbial communities from Lake Lanier, Atlanta, Georgia, United States - LL-1503 | ecosystem: Environmental > Aquatic > Freshwater > Lake | place: USA: Georgia | collected...
TGGTTTAAAACCAAGTGCCGCAAGTAAGGCCAAAGCGGAAGCCTTGGACACCGACAAAAGAAATCCATTTACCCCAATACAATTGGGTGTTATAGCAATAACCTGTGTTTTGGGATTGCTCTGGATTCTGAACGATCCAGCATCAAAAATTTCGGGAGGCAAAATAAATATTTTTGGCTTTCTGGGCGAAAACGGAAATTCCATTGCCATTGTTACGGCCCTGATTTTATTTATTATGTTGCTGATTTACCGATTTACGCAATACTCCCAAATTACGAAAGAGAAATTAATTGCGGTGACATTTTTTGCTTTTTTGACCATTTTCTTTTGGGCGATTTTTGAACAGTCTCCCAATAGTTTAACCATTTTCGCCAGCGATTACACGAATAGGGTTTTGGAAGGGAATTGGAGTATCACTTTTTTAGTGATTAACTCCTTGATTACGGTATTGCCATTGGCCATTATCACTTGGGTTCTCTATTTATTGTTCAAGCAAACTTTCAAAAATTATGCTGTTGCCAATGTAATTTTAAGCACCAGTTTCGTGATTATTTGGACAATTGCCCTTTGGATGTTGGCCAAGGATTATTATACGGCAGGTTATTTATCCTTGTCTGATGGAACATTGGAATTTTTGAAAATTGATAAAGTGACCACTCCATTAACCGAGGTTCCCGCTACCTGGTTTTCGACTTTAAACTCCTTATTTATCATCACTCTGGCACCCCTATTTTCCAAATGGTGGGAAAGTCAATACAATCCTTCCGCAAATTTAAAATTCGGAATCGGGATGTCCTTGCTGGCTTTGGGAATGGCTTGCGTTGCTTTTGGTGCGGATGGCATACTTCCAGGAGCTAAAACGGCATCGGTAAGCATGATTTGGCTTATCTTGGTCTATCTTTTCCATACGATGGCCGAATTGTGCGTTTCTCCAGTTGGATTATCTTATGTGAGTAAATTAGTTCCCGCCAGAATGATTGCATTTATGTTTGGAGTTTGGTATCTTGCGGTCGCAATTGGAATGAAGGGAGCCGGAATGTTCGGAGAAAACATCGATACCATTGCAAATGAACATGGATTGAGTTATTTCTTTTGGATGTTAACTCTGATTTCTATGGCAGTGGCGGTGTTTTCGATAATCATGTCGCCCGTCATCAAAAAATTAATGCACGGTGTTCGATAGTGGCACCATTTTTGAAAAATAAATTTAAAATTATATAAAATGAAATCTAAAGTTCTATTATTATTGTTCTTGGGAATGCTACAGCTTCAGGCTCAAACTGCCAGAAAAACAGCTTCAACCAAAAAGCCGATTCCGGCTAAAACAACAACGGAAACGTCAAAAGTCTCTGACGATAGCGAACAGTCTAAAGAATTGGTTTGGCAAACGGATATGAACAAAGCCATTGCGATGAGCAACAAGACCAAAAAGCCCATGTTATTGTTTTTTACGGGTAGCGATTGGTGCGGTTGGTGTATCCGCTTGCAAAATGAAGTGTTGAAAACACCGGAATTTGCCGATTGGGCAAAGAAAAACGTAATTTTGGTAGAGTTGGATTACCCAAGAAGAACCGCGCAATTGCCAGAAATTCAAAAGCAAAACGCGGAATTGCAACAAGGTTTTGGGATTCAAGGATTTCCTACTATTTATTTTGTAAATGCGGAAAACAAGGATGGAAAAGTTAATTTCACACCAATTGATAAAACAGGCTACGTTGCCGGAGGACCAGCAGCTTGGCTGGCAGTTGCCGATGGCATTCTAAATAAGAAATAATTTTTTTACTCCAATCTATAAAATCCCTTTTCGCCGGTCGCGTGAAAAGGGATTTTCTTTTTTGGTGCGTTTCACGATTTCGTGAGATTTTCTAAATCCTTCGCGTATTTTTTAATTACTTTTCGATGAACTAGTTTTATGCTATTCTGGTTGGTGGGCACAGAAAAAATTCTACGCTAACTTTTTGCATATCCGAGCCATCAGGGTTTAGGAATTGCTTTTCATATCAAACCGAAGGTAAAAGAAAATGCTACTACCTCCATTTCCAGTCTGGGTCTCGACGGTATTTTATATCTTTTAGGCTATCACGACAGGGATATTGATATGATGCAGTAGTAGTGATACACTAATCGAATAAAAACCCCTTGAGGTTTTTTTATCAAATCCATTTTATCCGGTATTCAAAACTAGACATTAACTGCATATTCCATTGGTTTGGGTTAATACTGCTGCAATCAACAAACGGCATTCCGTTTTTTTAGGCACAAGCGTGACCCTTGCGCCAGCTAGGGAAGATTAAAATTATTGCTTAATCAATGTTCTTGCTCTAGTACAACCGTCAATTCCTTCAGGAAGCACCCCTTCAAGCATCCCTTCTATCGGAGGAATTGCTAACGGTTTAAGATAGAGACCCAATTCATCATCACCAAACCCATAAACAACATCTCCTGAGGAATATTCTGTCTTAGGAAATAAAAAATTTATACCATGGGAGTATCTATGACCTGTTGTTTTACCATATGCGTCTTTTAGTAAATGATCATTAAAAAGTATATTATAAGTTCCTTTTATTGTCTCTTTTTGTGAACCATTTTCATATAAATATGCAACAAAAGTTCCATTTTGCAAAATGGTCAATTCTATGGCGTCTGACAATTGCCGACCATTAATCTCACCTAATATTTCAGAGCCTTTGTATATTCCGCTAATTTCTTTGGTTGTAAATTTTGTATTTCGATTAAGAAGATCAATTTTTGTTGTATCGACATCATTATCTTTAATAAATGGATTTTTAAATAGATAAAATAAAAACAAACAAAATATCATAGCAATTGCAATTTGATATTTATGATTTTTATATTTTAATTTCGTTGCCAAATATGTTTTTTTGATTTCATCTTTTAAGTTCATAGTAGATGTGATTATGTTTTGTTAAGATTTTTTTATTTCATCCATTGCTTTAGCAATACAAAAAGGGATTACTACTAATGCTATAATAGTAGTTGCTATTTCATTTCTTTCTATATGGTTAGAAGAAAAGTTACCAAATAACAATGCCAAAAGTAGAATAAGGCTAATGCACCCACAAAAAACTGTTATAATCCAAAATATATTTTTCATTATTATAATTATTTTCCCTACTCGTATGATTTTTCGGTTACACCCCGTTTTTAATATGATTTCTGGACTTCACTTTTTTTAATATAGTGTATAAATTAATCATCACAACTAACCGATTTACATTCAATTTCTCCAGTTTCATAATTAGGCGCTGTAACTATTTGACAAGTTGAAATGCCACCATATTTATTATATGCTAAAACATACCAACCATATCTACATCCATTTTTTGCCATTAAATTTATTTGGTAAATGGACTTTCCTAAACCTCTAAATGCAATCCTTAAAAATTCTTCATGCTCAAATTGGGAACATAATTTTTCTTCTAGTTTTATTTTTTTGTTCAAATTTTCGATTTCATTGTTTATGTTGTTAATTTCTTTTACAAAATATTGCCTATCATATTCCCAATTTTCGGAACATTTACCAAATTCTGATTTAGCTTTTTTTAGGATTTCTATTTTAGTATTATTTGAATACAAATTTTTATTTTTATCATCAAAAACCATACTTCTATATAAGCTACCAAGCAGGTGATGAGCACCAGGTGCTTTCGTGTTAATTAGAATGGCTTTCTTATATAATTCCTCAGCTTTTACAAAATCTTGTTGTTCATAATATATATTACCTTTACTATAAATAGAATAATAAAACCTAGGGTTAATACTTAAGGATTTGTCTATTAATTTTTTTTCACTTTCTACATTTTTTATAATTCTAGAGAGTAGATATAATGCCTCTGGAGATCTTAAATTTTCATTCAAAATCTGCTGATATTCATCAACTAAATCTATTTCTTCCCCAAGGTCGGTTTTTTCGTTTTGGTATTTTCTATGTTCTTCTATGTTTTTTAATGGAATATCCTCTGCAGACTTACTGCAACTAGAAACCATTATAATATAGCCTATGCAACACAATGTTTTAAGAATAGCTCTCATTTTATACTGCATTGAAGTGATTGAATAAATTTCTTTATTGTAAGTTAACTCAGGAAAAATTATTTTCATAGTTATTATTTTGTATTCTTACAAAGAAAATCACAAAAGCTCAAAAAATATTTATTAAAAATTTCTTAATTTGATTAAAAAGTTCTAATTTTGAACTATTAAGTCTTAAAACTATGATAGAACAACCAGAAATTAAAATCAAACAAATACGAGAGTTAAAAAACTTTACTCAGGAATATGTAGCGCAAAAGCTAGGATTATCAACCAGAGCTTATAGCAAAATTGAAACTGGAGAAACCCAATTGACTATTAATAGGCTAAATGAAATTAGTGCTGTTTTAGGAATCGGTCCTATGGAAGTTTTAGGATTTGATGATAAGCAAATTTTTAACAATTGCAAACAGGATGGGTATATTGGTATTAATCATATCAACATCCCAGAAAAATTAGTTCAACAATACGAAGAAACTATACAGTCGCTAAAGGAGCAAATTCAGTTGCTTAAGTTGCTTCAGGGGAAATAAAACACACGGTAATGAGTTAGAAGCCCCCGCTAGCGCGAGCGTCACGCTCGTGACAATTTTATGGTCACGAGCTAGAAGCTCGCGCTAGCAATAGAACAACAATCTCTTGCGTGCACGAGCTATAAGCTCGCGCTAGCATTAGACCCACAATATAAATCAATTTAAATCTATCTCTAAAACAGTATGGTCGTCATTGCCATAATTTCTTGCACTGCTATATTTCCAATCTATAGGGTCGGTTACAAATCCTGTTTCTACTGGATTGTTATGAATATATTCCAACTTTTGTTCAAAAACTTTTAAGGACCAAATCTCAATTGGTTTATTATTTTGTTGCCAAAATTGTCTAAATTTAACATTACTGTTTTTCTTTCCGGCTCTTTCAAACATCCAGAGCATCCATTCGCGTCTGCTTTCTTGATTATTTTCTTCAATAAATTTCAACATTTTTCTGGAAGTAAAACCTTTAAAATCTCTTATCAATCCAGATGGATCACCTAATGCTGACCTGAAAATTAAATGAATATGACTTGGCATAATGCAATACCCATAAATGTCCATTCCTTTATTTTTTCTACAAAAGTCGAGCGATTCAATGATAATTTCAAAATAATCTACTCTCGTAAACACATCTATCCAATATACCGTTGAAAAACTTATAAAATAGGCTCCTTCTTTTTCGCCAAATTTATATTTTCTGCTCATGGTCTTTTTAAATAAAAATATTTATAAAACAACAAATTACAACTTTTTTTGGGTTGTAGTTGGTTTTGTTTGCTTTTATTTGTGTGCACGAGCTGGAAGCTCGCGCTAGCATTAGAAATGCACGAGCTTGAAGTTCGCACTAGTAATAAGTTTGCCGATGGAATTCTAAATAAGAAATAATTTCAATCCAATCTATAAAATCCCTTTTTGCCCGTCGCATGAAAAGGGATTTTCATTTTCAGGCAACTAGCTTCCCAAAGGCTAATATAGGTGCTGTAATTAGAACCATCAGCTACCACCATTTCAGGTTTTAGGGTTTGAAACATCCGCTCCAGATTTATTTTTGGGGATTGGGTCAGCACCACAATATCAGGAGTACTTTTTTTGGGATAAACGCCCAAACTATCCAAAACTAAGATCTTCTTTTCTTGGAAGTAAAGGGTGTTTTGCAGCTTTTTTTTTGATTTAAAATGACTGAAATTGCCCATTAGGTAGGAGGTTAGCGTTTTATTTTCGGAAGCGGTTCTCAAAAGACTGTCATTGGCAAATAGGGTACTATTTTCTCCATTTCGTTCCGCAATTAAAGTGTTCTTTTTTGAATGGAAAATGACCAATTCTTTTTGGTTATGAATTGTCCAATGCGTTTCGAAATAGGTGATTTGGGAAATAATCACGGTCGTCAATGCCAATAGCAGCCTATTGAAACTTGGTTTTTTGAACCAAAGAACCAAACTGATAATCAACAAATACAGACTGAGTAATATTATCCAGTTGAACGGAATATCCCGAATGATAAATTGCTCTAATGAGGCAATGGCGTTGATAATTTTGTTCAAAATAAAAATGCTCCATTCTAATCCTTTGGCAAGTAACAACGGCACATAATCGAAGGTTGCCAATACCATGACCAAAACGCCCAAGCCCATAATGAGGCTCAAAAATGGAATAATCACCAAATTGGTCACAAAAAACAAGCCCGGAAACTGGTGAAAATAGTAAATGCTCAACGGGAATCCGCCAATTTGCGCGGCGAAAGAAACCGTGAGAATTTCCCAAAAGTAATTCGTTACTTTATTTTTAGGCACCCAAAGTTGGGCCAATAAAGGTTGTAGCCAAAGGATAAAAAACAGGGAGACATAACTCAACTGAAACCCCACGTCAAACAAAAAAGAAGGTTGGAACAGCAAAATAAGCAATATCGAAACCAATAAGGTATGGTAAATATTGGTGCTTCTTCTCAAATACATGCCGATGGCCACAAACGAAAACATCGCCACGGAACGCACCACCGAAGGCGCCAATCCTGCAATCAACCCGAAGAGTGATAACGACAGCAGAATGATAATCAACTTGATGAATGAACCTCGCCTATTGTTAGGAAAAGGCTTGAGGAGGAAAGTCACAAAAAGTAGTATAAACCCAATGTGCAATCCCGAAACCGACAAAATATGTACGGCACCGGCATATTGGTAATCCCGAATAATATCTGGTGAAATCTCCTGTTGCTGTCCCAGAATTAAAGCAATGGCAACGTTGAGTTCCGCTTTGTTGAAGTGGCTTTTTTCCAGGTTGCGAATTATTTTCGTGCGCAATTTGGACGTGTAGTACCAAGGGTCTTTGTCCGGTCGAGAACCCGTTTGAATGTCAGCCGCATCGGCGTAGAGTTGGGCGTAGATTTGTTTGTTTTCGAGGTATTTGCCATAATCAAATTGGTTCGGATTTTTCGCTAGACTATTTTTATAAAGTGCGCCCTTTATGCGCAAGTGAACCCCTATTTCGAAAGGAGGATTCAAGCTGTCTTTTCGGACATTCAGGAGAATTCTGCCCGAATGCTTCTTGTTTTCTATTTGGTTTACTATTGCAATATAGCGGTCGTTATAAGCGGAACTCCGGAGTTTTTCCCGAACAGTAACCGACACAAGATGCGGTTTTTCGAAAATCGTTGGGTCATGGACAAAATTCGATTGCTGATAAGAATCGGTGTGGATAATTTGTGTGGTGGCGCCTATTCCAATCGCCAGAAAATAAGTGGCAAAACCAAAATAGAGCGGATTTATGGCGTTTTGTTTCGAAAGAAAATAAGCAATGCCAAAGAAAGTTCCTGAGAGTAAGAGCAGGATAAATATACATTCGGGATTGGGGTTTAGATAATAAGCGCCAAGTATGCCCGCCACAAACCCAATCGTAATTCTCGCTAAAGGGAATGTTAATATGCTCATACTATTAAAAGTACAAATTTTTTAACACAAAATAACTTCTAATATTTACAATTGTATCCTATTGACCTGAGCAAATGATTTTTGATAATACGACTCTTTTGTCGAAGATACAATTACACCGCTGGAAGTGGCAGAATGGATGAATTTTATCTCATCAGCAGTGACTTCAATCACCATTCCTACATGGTTGATTTGATTTCTACCGTTGGTTCTGAAGAATATTAAATCTCCTTTTTTACTATTTTCCCGTTCGATGACAGTCCCTAATTTGGATTGTTCCAACGAACTGTGCGGGAGTTTTATATTATACAAATCAAAGATGTTGTACATGAATCCGGAACAGTCAAATCCCTCGTCAGTAATACCGCCACTTTTATAATTGGCACCTATTTTATTTGACGCCGAATTAATTAATTGTTCCACCAGATAGCTCGAATCGGCTGTGTTGGCAACATAATCCGATTCCTCAACTTCAATGATTTTACTCTTTTTAGCAGTCTCCTTTTTCTTTTCGGATTTAGTGTGGGTTTCCTTTTTAGCAATTGTTTTTTTTGCAACGGGAACGGTATAGATTCCTTTGTCTTCGGCTTCTTTCTTGGAGGTTATAATTGCCGAAGTGGGTTTGCAGGCAGTGAAAAATAATACTAAAAAAAAGAGGGATGCTATTCGTTTCAAAAGAGTTTATTTTTGGCAAATTTAAACATTTTAAATCAAATAGATTATTTCAAATCGGCCACAATTAATTTTGCTGTTTTTTGGCTGGCGCCAATACCGCTTAATTTTTCTTCTAACACATCATATTTTCCCAAAAGAGTTTTGCGATAATCGGGTTCAATGATTTTTTTTAACTCTTCACTAATTCGTTTTTTAGTGCAGTCATCTTGGATTAACTCCGTGACCACTTCCTCATCCATAATCAGGTTGACCAACGAAATATATTTCAGGGTAATAATGCGTTTGGCAATTTGGTACGAAGCCCAACTGCCCTTGTAGCAAACTACTTCGGGAACTTTAAAGAGAGCCGTTTCTAGTGTTGCCGTGCCCGAAGTGACCAATGCTGCACTGGCAATGCGCAATAAATCATAGGTTTTATTCGAGATAAATTTGATGTTTTCATTGGTAATAAAATCTTCGTAAAAGGAATATTCTTGGCTGGGCGCTCCGGCAATCACAAATTGATAGTCCGGAAAATCATCGATCACGCTCAACATCACCGAAAGCATTTTGGTAATTTCCTGTTTACGGCTACCGGGCAAAATGGCAACAATGGGTTTTTCGTTTAAATGATTTTCTTTTCTAAAAGCGGCATTATCCATTATAGGTTGGTTGTGAATGGCATCAATTAGCGGATGGCCTACAAACTCAACCGGAAAATGATGCTTCACTTCGTAAAAATCTTTTTCGAAAGGGAGAATCACATACATTTTATCGACATCTCGTTTGATGTCCGTAATTCGGCTTTCTTTCCAAGCCCAAATCTGTGGGGAAATATAGTAGTGGGTTTTAAAACCGAGTTCTTTTGCCCATTTTGCAATGCGCAAGTTGAATCCGGGATAATCAATAAAAATAATAACATCTGGATTAAAGGCAGCAATGTCTTTTTTGCACATTTTGATGTTATTCAGTATAGTATTTAAATGGAAAATGACTTCAATAAATCCCATAAAAGCCAAATCACGGTAATGTTTCACCAAGGTTCCGCCAGCAGCCTGCATCAAGTCGCCTCCCCAAAATCGGATGTCAGCGGCAGGGTCTTCTTTGTACAACGCTTTCATTAAATTGGCGCCGTGCAAATCCCCTGAAGCCTCTCCTGCTATAATGTAGTATTTCATCTATTACTTTTTTTCCGTTTGTTCTTGAAAATAAATTTATGCAAATAAGGTGACAATCGCTATGCAAATAACGGCCAAAACTACCCCACGAGCCATCATCTCCTTATCTAATTTCAATAAAACAGCAAAAACCACGAGATCAAGAATGGCCCCTAGCGTAATTAATTTACCCAATTTACCCTCTGATTTCATCGTGTGGATTCCGCTCATAAAATCAAAGCCGGTAAAGAACGTAATGAAAAGATAACTGCCCAAAATTGAGGCTATAATCCCAATTGTAAATCCTATTAACAAATCTATTTTAGTCATTCCATTTCCAGGTATTAAGTTGTTGTATGGCGTGGTGTGCAGTCAAGTCGAACTGCACCGGGACTACTGAAACATAGCCATTAGCCAATGCCCATTCATCGGTGTCTTCTCCTTTGTCCTGGTTAACAAATTCCCCGGTCAGCCAGAAATAATCCCTTCCTTGTGGTGTTTTACGCTTGTCGAATTTCTCCATCCAAATGGCTTTTGCCTGCCGACAAATTTTTATGCCTCGAATTTCTTTTTCTTTCAATTTTGGAAAATTCACATTTAAAACCACACTTTCGGGAAGCCCATTTTCTAAAACTCCAAGGGTGATGGTTCGAATAAATGATTTTATGGGTTCAAAATCGGCATTCCAATCGTAATCCAATAAGGAAAAACCAATAGCGGGAATGCCTTCGATACCGGCTTCAACTGCGGCACTCATCGTTCCGGAATAGATGACATTTATCGAAGAATTAGATCCGTGATTAATCCCTGACACACACAAATCCGGTTTTCTTTTCAGGATTTCATTTACCGCTAGCTTGACCGAGTCCACCGGAGTTCCGGAACAGCTGTATTCTAGAATGGGGTCGTTATCTTTAGAGATTTTATTTATATACAAGGTGTCGTTGATGGTAATGGAATGGCCCGTGGCACTTTGGGCGCTATCCGGAGCCACCACCACCACTGTCCCTATTTCTGACATAACAGCGATTAATGCCCTGATTCCAGGAGCCAAAATCCCGTCGTCATTGGTTACTAGGATTAAAGGCTTGGTCTTTTTTTCGGGGGATGTTTTCAAAATCATTTTTTTAAATTTTCAAAATAGTGGAAGCTATACAAATGTCTTCAGCAAACAAAGAAAACAAAATTAATTTACTTGAATGATTAATCCCGAAACAAAAAAAACAATTTTATATCTTTAACAAAATTTTATGTGAGCCTTGTATTTGTTGGCATAGTTTTTACCGTAATTTAGTTTTTTAAATATTTATGAATACTATTATTAATTTTATGAAAAGAAATTATAAAATACTCCTTGTCATTCTATGTCTTTCGGTGACCCTATTTGCGTTTAAAATAGAGTCTAACCAAGATGCTGATCCAGGAAGGGATAAAATGCTTTTAGAGTTATTGACTTTTGTGATTGAGAAAGGGCATTACAGCCCTGCAATAATAGACGACACCTTCTCTAAAGGGATATATAAAGATTATATTCAGGCGTTGGATCCTTCTAAGCGATTTTTTCTCCAATCAGACATTGACGAATTTTCGAAATTTGAAACGGAATTGGACGACGAGTTGCTTAATAAGGACTTGACTTTTTTTGACCTTACTTACAACCGTTTGAAAAAGAGGATGGCAGAGAACCAAAAACTCTACAAAGAACTATTGGCTAGCCCTTTTGATTATGGGGTTGATGAGACTTTTAATACCGATTATGAAAAGGCGCCTTATGCCCAAAATGCAGAAGAGTTAAAAGAAAGATGGCGCAAACAAATAAAATTATCGGCTCTTTCCTCTTTGGTTGACCGCCTTAAAATTCAAGAAAATAAAGAGAAGGGAATCGTTGATAAAGAGGACACCAAGAAACCTTCGAATATTATAAAACAAGGCGAATTTCAGAATGACCTAGAGAAAGAAAAAATTGATAAATCACTTGAAAGCGGCAATCCAAAAACATTTGAAGAGTTAGAAAAAATTACGCGTGAAAGTGCTACAAAATCTTTGGACGAATATTTTGGTTTCATGAACGAATTAGATAGAGACGATTGGTTTTCGGTTTATATCAATTCCATTACCGCACGTTTTGATCCGCACACCAGCTATTTTGCACCCGATGAAAAAGAACGTTTTGACGTGAGTATAAGCGGAAAATTCGAAGGAATAGGGGCGCGTCTTCAAAAGAAAAATGATTTTACAGAAATTACCGAACTTATTTCGGGAGGCCCTGCTTGGAGAGGAAAACAACTAGAATCAGGTGATGTGTTGATGAAGGTAGCCCAAGGAAGTGCCGAACCAATTGATATTGTCGGAATGCGTTTGGATGATGTTGTCAAAAAAATCAAAGGGCCAAAAGGTTCTGAAGTACGGCTTACCGTCAAGAAAGTCGATGGAACGATTAAAACTATTTCTATCATACGTGATATTGTCGAAATCGAAGAAACCTACGCGAAGTCGAGCATTGTGGAAAGAAACGGATTGAAATATGGAGTGATTTATTTACCAAAATTCTATATTGATTTCGAAAATAAGGAGGGTAGAGATGCCGGTAAAGACATCGCCATCGAAGTGGAAGCATTAAAAAAAGCAGGGGTCGACGGAATAGCATTGGATGTTCGTGATGATGGCGGTGGATCTTTATCTACCGTTGTCGATATTGCAGGATTATTCATCGAGCAAGGACCTATTGTGCAAATTAAATCGGCGGGGAGAAAAAAAGAAGTCTTGTTTGACCGAGATAAGAAAATAGAATGGGATGGTCCCTTGGTCATTATGGTGAATAATTTCTCTGCATCGGCATCCGAGATTTTGGCTGCAGCCATTCAGGATTATAAAAGGGGAGTTATTATTGGCAGCAAACAAACCTATGGAAAAGGAACAGTTCAAAACGTGATTGATTTAAATCAATTTGTGCGCAGTAGCGACGTGGGAGATTTAGGGGCTTTAAAAACCACTACGCAAAAATTTTATAGAATAAATGGAGGTTCTACCCAATTAGAAGGGGTCAGTAGCGATGTAGTGATGCCAGACAAATACTCGTATTTAAAAATGGGAGAACGGGATGTAGACAATGCTATGCCTTGGGATAAAATTGATCCTGCCGAATATACTGTTTGGAACAAAAATGGCAATTTTGATAAAGCAATTATTAACAGTAAAAAAAGAATTGCGCAGAATTCGCAATTTAAATTAATTGAAGAAAACGCAAAATGGATTGATGAGCGAAACCATGAAAACAGCTATAGTTTGAAATTAGATAGTTTCAAAAAAGAGCAGCAAAGAATTGAGGAATCGAACAAAAAATTCAAATCAATTTCGGATTATGACTATCATTTAAAGTTTTCTTCATTGCCCCTAGAAGCGGAATTAATGAAAAAAGACGCCTCTCTTAAAGAGAAAAGAGACAGATGGCATGAAAGTTTGTCCAAGGACATTTACGTGGAAGAAGCTTTGAATGTGTTGGATGATTTGCAATCCAAACCTGTTGTGAAAAAAACAATTTCCGGTAAGATGACCAAAGGGAAATTGGTTAAATCATAGAGACTACGCAAATACAGTAAATTTTATCCTGAAACGCCCTACCAATTCGAAAAGAATTTCTAAGGTTTTTTAATTGGTATTATTGTTTCATCCAGATTGTGTTCAGTGTAACAAAAAAACATTAGACTGATATACAAGCAATTTGTATCATTGTGAAAACGAATAAATGTTTTTCGGTATATAAAAAGATTGAAGGGAAAATCATAAAATCCCTGATGCACAAAGTTTTTACTTTTATCTTAAGTCAGAGTTCTTAAAAGAAAGAAGAAATCACTACCACTCATTCACTTTGTTGGCATCCATTTTTATAAAAATGAAGAGCAAAATGGTAAAGCCCCAAAGGCCTGAACCACCATAGGAAAAGAAGGGTAAGGGTACGCCAATCGTTGGGAATATTCCCAATACCATGGCAATATTTACAAAGAAATGAATGAATAAAATCCCAGCCACACAATAGCCATATACCCTACTAAATTTGGTTTTTTGTCTTTCGGCCAGGTAAATCAGCCTCAAAAATAATCCCACAAACAAGCCGATTACAAAAAGGGAGCCTATAAAACCCCATTCTTCACCTACTGTTGTAAAAATGTAATCAGTGTGTTGTTCGGGTACAAATCCCCCCTTGGTTTGCGTTCCTTCCAGAAACCCCTTCCCGAACCAACCTCCGGATCCAATGGCTATTTCGGATTGATTGGTATTGTATCCAATGCCTTTCATGTCTACGGATTTGCCCAGCAATATGTTAAATCGATCCCTATGGTGCTGTTTGAAAACATGGGTGAAAACATAATTCACGGATAATACAAATCCAGAAATCAGGACAAAAAGAATACTGCTCAAAACTAGATTTCTTTCGGATAACCTTGATTTAAAATGAATAAATCCAATGGTGACAAGTGCCAGCAGAATTACATATTGGGGTTGTAATATAAGTGTTAATACAAATAAAAGGATAGTAATAAAACCTGTCCAAACATACCATGAAGGCAATCCCTCACGATAGAGAATAATAATAAAGATGCTATAAATCAAGGCGCTTCCCGGATCGGGTTGCGGTAATATTAAAATAACGGGTAAAAACACAATGAGTAACGCCTGTATTTGCCTGTTTATGTCCTTTAAATTGATTTGGGAATCACTTAAGTATTTGGCTAAGGCCAATGCTGTTGCGGCTTTCGCAAATTCAGACGGTTGCAGGGTAAAGCTTCCGATGGCATACCAGCAACGTTGTCCCGCTATGGTTTTGCCTGCAACAAATAAACCTGCCAAGGATAGTAAGGAAACTCCAAAAAAGATGCTGGCATATTTTTCATAAAATTTCCCATCAACTGAAAGGACAATAAAAATCAAGGGAATGGTTAATGTGATAAATATAAGTTGTTTTTCATAAGTGCCTTCCAAAGAGGACAACGAAGAGGAATAGATGTTCAACCAACCCATAAGCACTAATAAGCCATAGATGATGATGCAAATCCAGTCGAGATTGTTCGTTATGCTTTGATTTTTCATTTTAAATGAGTCACTTATTAATTTCTTTAGTGGAATCTGATTTTAGTATTGGAGTGGTTATATTCTTTTTTAGAATAGAATCCCTTTTTCTCATTTCACGTTTAACAGCTTCAGATTGTCCACCTAATTTGGCGTATCGATCTTGTAAGCTTCTTTCCAGTATTCTCTTTTCCAAGTCGGTTCTCGTTATTTTATGTCTTAGGTATTTTTCGATCATCAAACTGGCTATTGGACCCGCAATTGTAGCTCCATATCCGCCATTTTCTACCAAAATGGCTATGGCTATTTTTGGATTATCTTTTGGTGCAAAAGCCACAAAAATAGAGTGGTCTTCAAGTTTGGTTCTTACGCCACCAATCTTGGCAAAATTCTCAGCAGTACCTGTTTTGCCACAAATATCAATTCCTTCCACATTCAAACCATGTGCTGTACCTAGATTATAAACATCAAACAAACCGCTTATCATGGGCTTAAAATATTGTTTGTCTATTGAGGTTACATGTTTTGTTGTAAATTTAGTGTCAATCTTTTCGCCTTTAATTCTCTTGATGATATGGGGAGTGTAATAATACCCCTCATTTGCCACGGCCGACATCATGTTGGCGAGCTGAATAGGTGTCATCAATACCTCGCCTTGTCCAATGGCATTGGATACAATGGTTTTACTATCCCATCGCCAATCAGGATACATTTTTTTATAGGTTTTTGAATCTGGTACTTTGCCTTTTCTACCCGTTGGTAAATCATATCCCATAAACTGTCCAAGTCCAAAACTTTTCACATGTTTGCTCCAAACGTCAACAGCATAAGGAGCACTCACATATTTATTGATGGTTCGCATGTAAGTATTGCCAAAATAGGTGTTGCATGAGTTGTAGATCCCATTATGCAATTGATGAGGCCCAAAACCGTGACATTTCATAAACCGTCCTCTGGCGTAACTAAAACCATGATGACACATAAAAGTAGTTTGTTCGTTTATTACTTTTTCCTGTAAACCAACAAGTCCTGTCAGAATTTTAAAAGGGGAGCCTGGAGGATATTCTGCTAGAAGTCCCCTGTCATAAAGAGGTTTTGCTATTGAATCATGATAAAGTAAAGTGTAGTTTTTAGATCGTTGGCGCCCTACCAATATGGAAGGATCGTAAGATGGCGCGGTAACCAATGCCAATATCTCACCAGTCTTAGGTTCGATAGCTACAATTCCACCTCTTTTATTAATCATTAATTCTTCGCCATATTTTTGAAGTTCAAGGTCTATGGTAAGATTGATGTCTTTGCCCTGCACAGCAACGGTGTCATATTTTCCCTCCTTAAAGGAGCCGATTTCTCTATTGTATTTATCTTTTTGGTAATATTTCACCCCTTTTATCCCACGAAGAATCTCTTCGTAACTTTCTTCAACACCTTGTCTCCCTATTAAATCCCCGCTATTATAATATGGATTTTTGGCAATCAATTTGTCGTTAACTTGAGTGATGAAACCAAAAACATTGGCTCCAAAATTCACTTGATAATCCCGAAGGGAACGTTTTTGAATGTAAAAACCTTCGTATTTTCGTATTTTTTCCTGAAATGCAGCAAACTCTTTTTTATTCAGCTGGGCTAAAAACACCGATGGTAGACGAGGACTATACACCTTAGCTTTGGCAATTTTTTTAATGAAATCTTCTTTTGTGACGTCTAATAATTCACAAAATTCTAAGGTGTCTAAGTTTTTTATTTCTCTTGGTATGACCATGATGTCGTAAGAAGGCTGGTTGGCAACCAATAACTTCCCCTTTCGATCATAAATATAGCCCCTTTCAGGATAATCATATTTTATTTTAATAGCGTTATTGTCAGACTTTAATTTAAAAGAATCATTAATGACTTGCAAGTAAAATAATCGTATTACAAGTAATGCAGTTGCAATAATAATTAAGGAAGGAAGCAAGACTTTTCTCATCTTCTATTAGGCTTTGTAAGATATATGATTATGATGCAGATGAGAATTGTAAAAATAGTGCTCAATAGGGTTCGAAGTAGGACATCCCAGAAGAAACTGATTCGAAAGGCTTCCAACAAGAATAATGTGGTATGATGAATGATGACCGAGAGCAATATAAAAGAAAATCTTTCTGGTGTTAAATCATCATTTAATTTCACGGTTTGGTACTCATAACTTAAACCAAATGAAAATCGGAATAGATAAGGTCTGTAATAAGCCAAAATCAAACAAGAAGCTGTATGAATCCCACCAGAGTTACTGAACATATCCAGAATAAGTCCGAGAAAAAAACTAGCAAAAAGGAGTCCGGATTTATTCCCGTTTACGGGGTATAATATGATAAAAAGAATATAAGGGAACGGACTGATATAGCCCAAGAAATTCATATTATTGAAAATAATGATCTGTACCGTCAACAACAGTATAAAACGAAAAATATTGACGAACAAGGCACTATTCATTTTGCTCTGCTTTTTCTAGGTTAATAATTTCTTCGCGATCTTTGCTTTTTATGATATACACGTGACCCAGATTGGTCATGTCATTAAAAAGTTTAATGTCCAAAGTGTAATAATTAGTTTGATTGTCAATATAGATTTTGTCAACAGTTCCGATATTGAGATTTTCTGGAAATATAACCGATTGCCCACCAGTTACGATAGTGTCTCCTTTTCGAATGGCCGCTAATCTGGGAATATCAATTAACTGCACAAATCCAGTGCTTTTGCCATTCCAAACCAACGAACCAAAATGGTTTGATTTTTTAATTTTTGCGTTTATTTGGGATTTTATATTCAATAAACTTAGTACCGTGGCGTATCTTGGGGAGGTATTGTCTATAATCCCTACAATTCCTAAACTATTGATTACCCCCATATCTGATTTTACGCCTTGCAGGCTTCCGGAATTTAGGGTTAAATAATTTTCATGTGAATTATAGGAGTTGTGAATTACTTTTGAAACGATGATGTCCGTAGGATGCAACCCTTTTATACTATCCAATTTTGTGGCTGTGACGGTGTCTTTAGCGTTAAAAAGAATACTTCTTAATCTTGCGTTTTCTTGTGCAAGCGCATCGTTTTGGGTCCTTAAATCCAAATATTCACTGATGTTATTGATTTTTTCATAAACTCCGCCACTCAAAAAATTGGCAGAACTTATGATTTTGCTTCTGTGATACGAATGGGACTGAATAGTGAGGGATAATGAAATACCTAAAAGCAGCAAAAACAGTAATCGATTACTGTTTTTTAAAATAAAATTAAATATTTGCTGCATTGTATAAAATTAAAACTTTAAAAATTTTAAATGTAAAACCCCAATTTACGTATCAAAAGAAATTAAATTAGAATTTGAAATTTAGTCTTTGTTATTTTATAAGGATACTTTTAAACTTCAAGATGTTTTTAAGCGCCATTCCAGTTCCACGTACTACGGCTCTTAAAGGGTCTTCGGCGATGTAAACTGGCAAATCTGTTTTTTGTGAAATTCTTTTATCAAGACCTCTCAACATCGACCCGCCTCCTGCAAGATAAATACCCGTATTGTAGATATCTGCGGCTAATTCTGGCGGAGTTTGAGATAGGGTTTCCATTACGGCATCCTCAATACGTTGAATTGATTTATCCAAAGCTTTGGCGATTTCTCGATAGGAAACGGCTACTTGTTTGGGCTTTCCGGTAAGTAAATCTCTACCTTGAACTGACATTTCTTCTGGAGGTGTTTCTAAATCTTCCACAGCGGCTCCAACTTGAATTTTTATTTTTTCGGCAGTACTTTCCCCAACAAAAAGATTGTGTTGGGTTCGCATGTAATACACGATGTCATTGGTAAAAACGTCACCGGCAATTTTTACCGATTTGTCACATACAATTCCGCCCAAGGCGATTACGGCAATTTCTGTCGTCCCACCGCCTATGTCAACAATCATGTTTCCTTTGGGTTGCATGATGTCGATACCAATACCTATAGCCGCAGCCATTGGTTCATGTATCAAATAAACTTCCTTACCATTTACCCTTTCACAAGATTCTTTCACTGCCCTCATTTCCACTTCAGTTATGCCAGAAGGAATACAAACCACCATTCTTAATGCTGGAGTAAACATTCTTTTTTTCAAAGCAGGAATACTTTTTATAAGCATACTAATCATTTTTTCGGAAGCATCAAAATCAGCAATTACCCCATCTTTCAAGGGTCTAATCGTTTTAATGTTTTCGTGGGTTTTACCTTGCATCATGTTAGCTTCTTTACCAACAGCAATGATTTTTCCCGAAACTCTATCACGGGCAACTATGGATGGACTGTCTATAACTACTTTATCATTGTGTATGATTAAAGTATTTGCGGTACCAAGATCTATCGCAATATCCTCGGTCATGAAATCAAAAAATCCCATACGTTTTTTGGGTTTAAAAAGTTATAAATTTTTAACGTACAAAGCTAAACAAATTAATGTTTGAAATGACGTGTTCCTGTAAATACCATTGCAACTTTATTTTCATTGCAATAATTGATACTCAATTCGTCTTTTATAGATCCTCCAGGTTGAATTACAGCAGTTATTCCGGCCTCTTTTGCGATTTGAACACAATCTGGAAAAGGGAAAAAAGCGTCACTCGCCATGGAAGCCCCTTTTAGGCTAAATCCAAAAACTTTTGCTTTTTCGATAGCTTGCAACAAGGCGTCAACTCTTGACGTTTGACCTGTTCCGGACGAAATCAAAGTTCCGTTTTTAGCAAAAACTATTGTATTTGATTTGGTATTTTTGCACACTTTTGAGGCAAATATCAAATCTTTAATTTCTTGTTCGCTAGGCGCCGTTATCGTAACGGTTCTTAGGTCTTCTTTTGTGTCGGTGATGTTGTTTCTTTCTTGAACCAAAATTCCGTTAAGACAAGTTCTCACTTGTTTTTGTGGCAATTCTACTTCATTTTGAATCAATAGTATTCGGTTTTTCTTTTCTTGTAAAATGGTAATTGCTGCTTCGTCATAACTTGGAGCGATAACCACTTCGCAGAATAATTTATTGATTTCAGTGGCAGTTTCGACATCTATTTTTGTGTTGGAAATCAAAACTCCGCCAAATGCAGAAGTGGGATCACAAGCCAAAGCTACATCATAAGCTTCACTAATAGTCTCTCTTGTCGCTAAACCACAAGCATTATTGTGTTTTAAAATGGCAAATGTTGGTCCGTCATTTTTGAATTCATTTATTAGGTTGACTGCTGCATCTACATCTAATAAATTGTTATAAGACAATTCTTTTCCGTGCAGTTTTTTGAACATAGCATCAAAATCGCCAAAGAAAAATCCTTTTTGATGAGGATTTTCACCGTATCTTAAAATTTGCCCATTCGCGATGCTTGTTTTATATAAAGTTTCGTCCGTATTAAAATAATTGAAAATAGCCGTGTCATAATGGGATGAAACGTGAAATGCCTTTGTGGCAAATAATTTTCTGTTTTCTAATGTTGTCGCTCCGTTTTGATTGGTAATCAAATCCAAAAGCAAACTATATTCGGCAACTGATGGAACGATTACCGTGTCTTTGAAGTTTTTTGCGGCAGCGCGAATTAGTGAAATGCCGCCAATATCTATTTTTTCGATGATGTCTTCTTCACTTGCTCCCGAAGCTACCGTTTTTTCAAAGGGATACAAATCCACAATCACCAAATCGATTTGTGGAATGTCATATTCCTGCATTTGCTGTACGTCTGCTTCATTATCCTGACGATTTAGAATTCCACCAAAAACTTTCGGGTGTAATGTTTTCACCCTTCCGCCAAGGATCGATGGATAGGAGGTAACATCTTCAACCGGAACAACGGGAATGCCTAGATTTTTGATGAATTCTTCTGTGCCTCCTGTAGAGTAAAAAATAACATTTTGCTCGTGTAATTTTTTTATGATTGGTTCCAAACCCTCTTTTGAAAAGACTGAAATTAGAGCAGATTTAATCGTTTTTGTAGTATTCATTATGCAGTTAGAATTTTATGCTGCAAAAGTAGTTTTTTTGGATAAAAATGCAATGGGATTGTTTAACAATATTTCAAAAATGAGAACAAATTTTCAAGTGTAATTTCATTAGGTTCTTGAAAAATAATTTCTGAATTTTACCATAACACAAATTATGAATTTATGTTAATTTATTTTCGATTGTTGAATGAGAGTTTTCGCTTTGCCATGAATGCCTTGCGAAACAATAAATTGCGCACCCTACTATCGTTGCTTGGCGTAACTATTGGGATATTTTCAATTATTGCTGTGCTGGCCGCTGTGGATTCCTTGAACAGAAAAATCACTAAAGATTTGAGTAGTTTTGATAAAAACACCATTTACATGATGAAAATGTCCTTCGGACCCTCAACTATTCCACAATGGAAAAGGGAGCAATTTCCCAATGTAAAATATGATGAATATATTTATTTGAAAGGAGCTATGACCCATACAGCACAATTGGGTTATCAAATATTCACCAAAAGCGAATCTATTAAATTTGAGTCCAAAATTGCTAGCGATGTTACTATTATTCCGGTTTCGCATGAGTTTATCGATATTCAAGGACTTGAATTTGAAAAGGGTAGGTTTTACACCGACTCTGAGGCCAATTCTGCGGCCAGAGTCATTGTTATAGGAGATGAAATTGCAAAATCATTATTTGATGAGGCAAACCCCATCGGTAAAAAAGTACGTTTGTATGGGCAGCGATTTACCGTAATCGGGGTTTTAAAAAAACAAGGGGCTGCATTGCTTGAAAACAATCGTGATGTTTCAGCTTTTATTCCCGTTAATTTTGTCAGGCAATTGTATGGCGATAATAATAAAACATCGATAAACGTAATTATTTTTAAACCTCAAAAAGGGGTAGATATGGATGCTTATAAAGCAGAAATCAGCCAAAAATTAAGAAGCTTTCGTGGGTTGAAATCGGGAACAATCGATAATTTTTTTATTAATGTTTTCTCGGGATTTACTGATTTGATAGACGGAATCATTTCCCAAATGAATGTCGTGGGATGGATAATTAGCGGATTTTCGCTTCTTGTAGGTGGTTTTGGAATTGCCAATATCATGTTCGTTTCTGTAAAAGAACGCACCAATCTCATTGGAATCCAAAAATCATTGGGAGCCAAAAACAAATTTATACTATTTCAGTTTTTATTCGAAGCCATTATTCTTTCCGTAATAGGAGGAATCATTGGTTTGTTGTTGGTTTGGGCTATTGCCTTGGTTTTGACTAAGGTGTTGGATTTTGAGTTTGTTCTAAGTATGGCAAATATTTTTTTAGGAACTGGACTAGCTGCGGCAATCGGATTGATATCGGGAATTCTCCCTGCAATTACGGCCTCTAAACTAGATCCTGTGGAAGCAATACGAACGGGAATGTAATTGAGAAAAAAACATTTTTTGCATATTATAACTGGTCGGTTGAGTTGTTGGACAACATTTCTTATCGACGGTTTGGTATGATTAAATAAATAAAAAAACTTATCACCATTAGAAATTATAAAACAAGAAACTTTATTAGTTTTTAGGATGGTGTCTTTTAAAAAAACTGATGATATTTTTTGAAAATTATTTTTTATTTATAAAAGTTCACATAGAATTTTAAGAATTTGTTTTTTCCTAAATCTTTTGGAAATTATGCTAAAAAACAAAGGTTCGTGGATTACGAACCTTTGTTTGAAAATTATTTTTTTGATTTTTCATCATTCATCTTTTTCTCTAATAATAAGCAGTGGGCTGCACAAGCGTGGAGTTTGTAATTTTTATGTACAGTACCCATACTATGCCCTTTCGGATCTAGTATTTCGCACATTTCTCCTTCAGTTTTTCCTACATTAACTACATTTTCACCTTTTATGTTATAGTACGAACCATTTTTTTTAGCCATACCTAACTTGTTTCCCTTAGAATCAATAACATTCCCATTTCCATCAATAAAGTAAACAGTCTTGCCTCTGCTGTCTTTCACGATATTTTCTTTGGTAATAAATCCTAATTTGTTACCCTCATAATCATAAACTCCACCTTTTTTATTGATACTGATTTTTTCATTTTGATTAGAGGTCGATTTGGTTTGTGCATTGGCACCTAACGAGATTGCCATTATAAACAATGTTAGTAATGGAACCACTTTTCCCGAAATTAATCTTTGAATTCTCATAATAACTTATATTTAATTATTCATCAGTTCCGCTGTTGATCGGTCTTCAGTTTCGCTGTTGCCCGATTGATATTTTCTAAAGTTTCAAATTTCTCAATCTAAAAATATTTACAATCACTGAAACATGGTAAAAACTGATTCCTTTAGTTTCAATTATTAAACTAAACTTCATAAGAATCTGACTTATAATTATATAAAGTTAATTAAAATATTTTTTAATGTTAAAATATTCGAATAATATTTTTTAAAAAATCAAATAAAATTCTCTTTGTAGGAAATGAAAAACAGATATTAAATTTCAGTTATAAATGAAAAATCCCGATTGCTCGGGATTTTTTGATTTATCTAATAGTATTATTTTGTATCAAATCGAGGTACAAGTTAATCTTGTCTTTCAATTCTTTTCGTGGTGTGATGAAATCCAAAAAACCATGTTCAAGTACAAATTCGGCAGTTTGAAAACCTTCCGGTAAATCTTTTCCGGTGGTGTCTTTTACCACTCGAGGACCTGCAAAACCAATTAATGCACCAGGCTCAGAAATATTCACGTCGCCAAGCATCGCATAAGAAGCCGTTGTTCCTCCGGTTGTTGGGTCGGTACACAAAGAAATATAGGGTATTTTTGCTTCGGCCAATTGCGCCAGTTTTACCGATGTTTTTGCCAATTGCATCAAAGAATACGCCGCTTCCATCATTCTGGCTCCGCCTGATTTTGAAATCATTACAAAGGGAATGTTGTTTTTGATAGAATGATTTATACCACGAGCAATTTTTTCACCCACTACAGCACCCATCGAACCGCCAATAAAGGCAAAATCCATACAACAAACCACTAAGTCTTTTCCTTTTGATTTTCCAACTCCTGTGCGAACCGCATCTTTCAATTTGGTTTTAGCCATGACGTCCCTTAAACGGTCGGAATATTTTTTGGTATCAACAAAATGCAAGGGGTCTTTTGATGTCATATTGGCATCTAATTCCACAAATTCATTGTTGTCAAACAAAATTTCAAAATATTCGGCACTGCCAATTCTAACATGAAAATCATCTTCTGGGCTAACCCAGAGATTCCTGGCTAATTCATCGGCGTCAATTATTTTTCCAGTAGGAGATTTGTACCAAAGCCCTTTTGGAACATCCATTTTGTCTTCGGTCGCCGTTGTAATTCCTTTTTCTGTTCTTTTAAACCAAGCCATATTTATTTCAGATTGCAGATTTCAGATTGTAGATTTCAGATTTCGAAAAATCTAAAATCTAAAATCCGAAGTCTTAAATTATAGAGTATTCACGTTATTCAAGTCAGCAAAAGCTTGTTCTAGTCTAGTGTTGAAAGTGCTTTCGCCTTCACGCAACCATCTTCTTGGGTCGTAATATTTTTTGTTTGGAGCATCGGCCCCAGTTGGGTTTCCAATTTGAGTTTTTAGATACTCAATGTTGTTTACCATAAAATCACGAATACCTTCCGTAAACGCAAATTGTAAATCAGTATCAATATTCATTTTTACAACACCATAGCTAATACCTTCTCTGATTTCTTCAAGTGTAGAACCAGAACCTCCGTGAAAAACGAAATCAACAGGATTGTGTCCGGTATTGAATTTTTGTTGAACGTAATCTTGAGAATTTTTCAATATTTTTGGAGTCAGCTTCACATTTCCTGGTTTGTAAACCCCGTGAACATTTCCAAATGAAGCCGCGATTGTAAATCTTGGGCTTACTTTTAATAATTCTTCGTAAGCATAAGATACTTCAGAAGGTTGAGTATATAATTTTGAGCTATCGACGTCTGAATTGTCAACGCCATCTTCTTCGCCACCTGTGATGCCAAGCTCGATTTCTAATGTCATTCCCATTTTGCTCATCCTCGCCAAATATCCCTTACAGATTTCGATATTTTCTTCGATAGGCTCTTCTGATAAATCAATCATGTGAGAGCTATATAATGGTTTTCCAGTTGCTGCAAAATGTTTTTCAGAAGCATCCAATAAACCATCTATCCAAGGCAATAATTTTTTCGCACAGTGGTCAGTGTGTAAAATTACAGTAGCGCCATAAGCTTCAGCCAAGGTATGTATATGCAAAGCACCTGCTATTCCGCCTGCGATTGCTGCTTTTTCACCCACATTAGAAAGTCCTTTTCCAGCATTAAACTGTGCACCTCCATTTGAAAATTGAATAATAACAGGAGCGTTTAATTTCGCTGCAGTTTCAAGAACACCGTTTATGGTGCTTGAACCGATTACATTTACAGCAGGAAGGGCAAAACCTTTTTCTTTTGCATATTTGAAAATTTCTTGCACTTGATCTCCTGTAGCTACTCCCGATTTGATAGTATGAGCCATAATAATTTTTTTAGTTTTTTTGTGCAAAAATAGGAATTAATTGCGAATTAGAAAGGATAATTTATTCCGAAATTTAAAACCGTATGAGCAAAATTATAGTCTTTAAACCATCGTCTGCCAATTTCACTCGCGGGATTATAGGTCTTAAATCCAAAATCAAATCGAACAACAAAGAAGCTTAAATCATAACGTAATCCGAATCCTGAGCCCAATGCTATTTCTTTTATGTCTTTCAGATTTTTAAAAGTTGATTTTTCGTCAACCACATTATCCAGGACATTCCATATATTGCCAGCATCTGCAAATAGTGCCCCTTTTAGAGGGCCCAGTATTTTAAATCTAAATTCTCCGCTGCAAGCAATTTTCATATTGGCTTCATTGAAATCATTTACCGCACCACTGCTTCCAGGACCTAAGCTATAGGGTTGCCAAGCTCTATTATCGTTTGAACCTCCAGAAAAATAACTCCTTGAAAAAGGAATGTTGTTTGAATTTCCAAAAGGTATCGCAATTCCAAAAAAGGTTCTAACGGCAAACACTTTTTCCTTGGATAGATCCCAGTGTTTGATATAATCAAATTCTGTTTTTATATATTCCGAATATTCTAAATTGAAAATTTCATATTTTCCATCTTTTTTTTTCTTCATATTTGACGTATTTGCAATCAAGGACAAAAGCGAGCCTGCTGATTCTATTTTTGTCTTAAAAAGATAAAATGCATTGTCTTGAAAATCGGTTTTGGTGGTTTTTGTGAAGGTATAACTGGTGGCGAGAATAAAATCATTTTCTGTAAGTCGGACTCTTCGTTCTTCATTGCTTTTTACGGTTTCATAGTTTTTATCCGCGGGTGTTAGGCTAGTATTTCCTGATAATACAGCATTGGTAAATCCAGCAGTTCCTTCCTCAATTTTCAAATCCCCATTTGTGTCAAAATACGAGGTGTTTAAATTGTAGACTTTCCCAATTTCATTCAAGGCATTATAGGAAGTGCCATAAACATTAAAATAATTTTTAGGATTAAGGTTCCGTACAAATTGAGCGTTAAAAAGATCAAGATGAGCTGTGTTATTTTTTTTAGGTGTCCAAATATAAGACAAAGAGCCGGTAAAGTTTTCTTTATCCAAACCAACATTTTTTTGGGTTGATAGTCCCGCGGCGATTAGAGTTGAAGGAATCATACTTTTGGGAATGATTCTTTCCGTGGGGAAAGGCATAAAAATCCTAGGAAAATTTACTTTCAAATCAATTCCATATTCTGAGACATTAAAGAAATTATTTTTTGGATTTGCCAAATCTTTGGAGGAACCAATAGTTCCGCGTGCTGCAATTTCCAATGTTTCGGCACCATTAAAAATATTTCGGATAGAAAGTGAGGTTGACCCTCCAATACCAATGTCTTGAATGTTCGAATGGGTCAAATCGAATGAGCTTCCAAAACTAAATTTTTTGCGAGGGGTCAGATATATTTTTGCAATCAAAGAATGTGCAGTCGTATCTCTTTTATCCATCTCATATTGAATGGCTGGATAATTGAAAATTTTAAGGTTGTTTAAATATCGAGAGCTTAAAACAGTTTTGTTGTCGGCAAATAAACCTCCTTTTGTAATAAAAACAGCGTCGGTTATAGCGCGTGGTTTGTACTTCAATTTGTTGTTGCTGTACAAATGAAAGTTGTTGTAGAGAGTGCTATCGGAGATTGTGTTGGTATTGGTGGGCGAGTAATCGGTGTAAATATGCACATCGCTTATCTTGTATATTTTGAAAGGTTCGGTTTTAGTGGAATCGTTTTCTTGATAGGAATAATCGTTTATCATCAAATTCACGCTCGCCTTATTCTCTTTGCTAATGGTATCGATGTCAAAAGTCACATTATTAGGCTGAAAATGATACACACCATTGTTTCTAAAATAGTCTGAAATCCTATTTTTTTCCGTATCAAAATAGGTGGTATTGTATTGTTTGCCAGATTTTAGAAGACAGTTTGATTTTGTTGCCTGAAACATCGAGTCTAAAACCGGCGTCTGGATGGTTGTTTTCAAAGAATCTAAAAAATAGGGCTTTCCCGTAGTTACGGTATATTTTATTTTAGCTTTTTTAGCTTTTAAAGTGTCTGATTTATAAGATGCTTTTACATTAAAAAAGCCATCGTTAAAATAATAGTATTTCAGTCTAAGTATTGATTTATTTGTTTTTGCGGTATCAATGATAAAGGGTGGTTCACCAGTTTTTTTCAAGAAATCATGAATGCCGTGATACCAAAAAGATTTCCCAAGCCGATCCACTTGTTTTGCGGAAAGCCATTTCGATTTCCGTTCGTATTTTCTGGGATTATTGGTAAACTTGGCTTGGTAAGTAGAGTCTGGATTTGGATTGGCAAGGTTAAATAAATTCAACCGCAAATGATTGCCAAGAATGCTAGTGTTTGGTTTTTGATAGAGTTGATTAACGACATTTTCATCTTTACTGGCTTTGCCATTTACCAAAATTTTATTTTTAGTCAGGAGGTATTTGCCGTTTGGAACTCGTTTCACGGTATTACATGCCGCGATTATAGTTGCAATTAGAATAAATGCTGCTATTTTTGTGCTAATCTTTTTCAAGTGTTCGAAAATATTTAATTCAAAAGTACATTATTTTATGCTTAGTAAAAACCAAATAAAACTTATAACAAGTTTACAGCAAAAAAAACAGCGATTTGCCAATCAATTGTTTTTTGCCGAAGGCATAAAGGTAATTCAAGAATTGGTAGAATCAAATTTTGAATTGGTTCATTTGTACTCTACCCAGAACGATTTTGAGGAAGTTTCCCAGGACAAAAAAACACTAATTTCAGCAAATGAATTGAAAAAAATTAGCGCTTTGGCAACTCAAAATTCTTGTTTGGCAGTTTTTAGAATTCAAGCCGATAAAAAAATAATCGAATCGGGATTAATTCTCGCTCTTGATTCCATCCGTGATCCAGGAAATTTAGGGACCATATTGCGATTGTGCGACTGGTTTGGTATTGATCAAATAGTGTGCTCCAAGGATGCTGTCGATATTTACAATCCAAAGGTAGTTCAGGCGACCATGGGTTCTATCGCCAGGGTTAATGTAAATTATATTGATTTGGAAAATTTTATTGGCCAAACTCAATTACCCGTTTTTGGCACTTTTATGCAGGGGAGTACGATTTATAAAACGGATTTGCCTCAAGAAGGCATTATTGTTATGGGCAATGAAGCCAACGGAATTTCTCCAGAACTTGAAAAATTAATCAAAAACAGGTTGACCATTCCTCGATTTGGTTCCCTTCAAAAAACAGAAAGTTTAAATGTTGCGACCGCCACCGCAATTGTTCTTAGTGAGTTCCGAAGAAGTTAGTTTCATGGTGGGTGTTTCGATTTTCTAAGGAGATATAAAACGGAACATTGTTTTTTAGTGAAAAGTAAAATTGATGAAAACAGCTCTGGTTTTCATTGATTCTACATTCCCTGTCCAAGGACTATTTAAGTCATCATTGTCGCGAATTAATTCGTCGTTAAGTCCAAAAACGCCCCTGATAGAAGGCGAGAAAATAAAATATTCAGAAAAGATATCGATGCCAAAACCCAATTCATAATTTTGAGTCCAGGGCTTTACCCTAAAACGTTCTTCTACATTGTCATCTTGTGATTTTGAATTACTTGATAAATTCAAGGTGGTTGATACCCCACCTAAAATATAGGGCCGAACATTTCCTGTTCTAAGGGCCAAAAATTTCAGTAATAAAGGGAAATGGAGATAGGTGCTGTTTACTTCCCTTAGTTTGTCTGAGGAAGTAGGAGTAAATGGATTTGGTAGTGTTGAAAAATAACTTTCAGGATATTGTAAATCCCTTTTTGTGTAGTAAAGTCCGGGTTCAAATCGCAAACTTACATATTCTTGAAGCTTTAAATCGGCCACAAGTCCTACATTGAATCCAGTGCTTTTTTTTATGAGAATATCTTCACCGACTGTTTTGTAATCAATTTTGAAATCATAGGAATTAAAACCCAAGTAAAACCCAAAATAAACCCTTTGTTTTTGAAAATTTTCCAGATTGATAATAGGGTCCTTGCTAAACATGCTTTTGGCAAATTGAGCGTGTCCTTTTATAGTTAGGGTCAATATAAGTAAGATAACTATTTTTTTCATAGGTAAGCGAACTATTTTCAATACTATTTTTTGGTTGCCGAATAGATGGTGGCAACTCCGAATGTTTGCGGCATAGCCTTAACCTCTATAAACCCAATTTTTCTCAAAATATTGTTCAAAGCTTCGCCATAAGGAAAAGCTGCTGCCGACTCTGAAAGATAGCCATAGGCAACGTTGTCCTTAGAGAATAATTTTCCTATAATAGGCAGTATGTTTTTGCTGTAAAAAGTATAGCCCTGCTTGTATGGGGTTTTGTCTGGCACAGAAGTTTCAAGGATGACAAATACCCCGTTTGGTTTTAATACCCTTAAAATTTCAGCCAATCCTTTTTCTAAATTCTCGAAATTTCTAACGCCAAATGCCACCGTAATTGCATCAAAAAAACTGTCCTCAAACGGCATTTCTTCTGAATCGGCCAAAACCATTTCTATGGTGTTGGACAAGTTTTTGTATTGAATTTTTTTTCTTCCCACTTCAAGCATTCCAGCCGAAATGTCTAAGCCAATTATTTTAGGAGCCTTAGTTTGCGCCATCAAAATGGCCAAGTCGCCCGTTCCTGTGGCAATGTCAAGAATGGTTTTGGGGTTTGATTGGGTGACAATTTGCAACACTTTTTTACGCCATTTTATATCTATACCAAAGGAAATGACCCGATTAAGACGATCATAATTTTCGGATATGGTATCAAACATTTGTGCTATTTGTTCTTTCTTGCTTAAGGTTGAATTTTTGTAAGGCGTTATGTTTTCCGACATTTTTCTGAAATTTGAGGCAAAGGTAGCCTAGATTTTTGGATATTGACTTTATTTTTTCCGTACAAATGTTTGAAAAGTATAATCAAAAAGATGTCTTTCGTCTTTTTGATGAAACGTCTCGGAAGTTAACTCCCAAATTTCAGGATCTATTTCTGGGAAATAGACATCTGCATCAAAAGAATGATGCACCCGTGTGATGTCAAGCTGGTCAGCAAAAGAAATAGATTGTTGGTAAATTTCGCCACCCCCTATAATGTACAGATTTTCATTAATTGGACAAACGGAGAGGGCTTTTTCTATGTTTTGAACCACAATACATCCCTCGTGCTCGAAATCATTTTGTCGTGTAATAATTACGTGAGTCCTATTAGGCAAAGGTTTTGGGAAGCTTTCAAAGGTTTTTCTTCCCATGATGATATGGTGACCTGAGGTAATTTCCTTGAAACGCTTGAAATCATTGGGCAAATGCCAGAGTAAATCGTTATTTTTCCCTAACGCATTATTTTCGGCCACAGCCGCAATCATAATAACCATATTCTATTGAGGTTTGGATGGGGTTTCGTTATTGATCTTCGTTTGTAATTGGTCTATTTTTTTCTGTTGTAAAGCCATTAGTCTTTCTATTTGCTCCCTTTCCCAATCTTTATTCATAAAGCGGTCAGTAATGTACACTTTTATGAAGTGGAGGATAAACAAGAATAACCAGAGTGTGATTACCCATGTAGCCCAATTTGAAGTAAAGCCAAAAACCAAAAAATGGTTGGCAATGAATAAAAAGATACTTCCCAACAAGAACAAAACAAAATGAAAATAGAGCCTCTTTTTTTGGTCTATTCTTTTTCTGGCATATTCGTAGCGTTCGTGTTGTTCTATTTCCATTTGCCCAAATTTTGTTTATAAAGGTAAAATTTATTTTGAAAAGTCACTATTTTTAATCTGTCATTATTTAATCAGAAAACGTTTTCCGTTTTTGAATCTAAGATAAATAACCAATTAGTATTAGGAATATGACCGAAAATTAAGAAATATTTTGCCGTACCCCTAAAACTTCATCGAAGAGGTTGAAATTTAAAACATCTAGGGTATCTTTATATTATAATTCTAAAAATGAAATAGTTATGTCTGTAAAAAAACAATTTGTTAAAACAAAACCAGTTTGTAAAGTTACATTTTCAGTAGAAGCAAAAGAGGCAGTTACCGCTTCAGTTGTGGGAGATTTCAACAATTGGAATCAGAGAGAAGGAGAATTGTCTAAATTAAAAAACGGAAGTTTTAAAGGTACTTTTGATATACCAAAAGATGCTACTTACGAATTTAAGTATGTAATTGATGGTGCTTACGTGAACGAAAGCGAAGCCGATTCGTTCAAATGGAATGATTTTGCTGGGACTGAAAATGGTGTTTTATACGTTTAATCATAAGTGAAAAATCCGCTGCAAAGCGGATTTCTTGTTTTTATGATACCAGGCCAGGATGGTAATGGGTGACGCATTGGCAACAAAAAGCGCTTTATTATTGCTATAATCCCACTTTTATTTTTTCTATTGTCGCAGCGTATTCTGAATCAGACAACGTTATTCTTTGTGGGTTCATTTCAAAAACACCTCCAAAACCATAACCGTCTTTGTATTTAGGCACCACATGCATGTGTAAATGCGATATGGTATCAGCATAAGCGCCATAGTTAATTTTATCGGGGTTAAAGGCTGCAGCAATAGCTTTGGCTGTTTTTGCCACATCGCGCATGAAGGCATTTCGTTGTTCGTCACTTAATTCGTGAAACTCCACCGCATGGTCTTTATAGACCACATTGCAGCGACCCAAATGAGATTGCTCTTTGAACAAGAAAAGTTCGGATACTTCTAAATCACATATTTTAATCATTAAGCGATGTAATGTTTCGTTGTTTTGACAATACAAACATTCTAAAGCAGGTGTTGGCATACTAGTATTTTTTTGTGTAAATAATTGAATTTTTATTTTCAGAAGAACGTTATGTTATTATGAAAGTGAGGTAAAGTGGTTGGCAAGCCTATAATCAAACCGCAACACTCCCTTTAATCAAGGCATGTGGTTCGTACCCTTCGAGGGTAAAATCTTCAAAAGTAAAATCAAAGATGTTTTTTATGGTGGGATTCAAAATCATTTTTGGCAATGGTTTTGGTTCTCGTGACAATTGTAGTTCCATTTGCTCAAAATGGTTGTTGTAAATGTGCGCATCACCAAACGTATGAATGAATTCACCTACTCCCAACTCGCAGACTTGAGCAATCATCATGGTAAATAGGGCATAGGAAGCAATATTAAAAGGAACGCCAAGAAAAATATCGGCACTGCGCTGGTACAATTGGCAAGATAATTTTCCGTCGGAAACATAGAATTGGAAGAAAGCGTGACAAGGCGGTAAAGCGGCTTTGTTGTTGGACACATTTTCCGAAAACGACTTTGAATTATCCGGTAAGACACTTGGATTCCAAGCCGAAACCAACATTCTGCGGCTGTTTGGGTTGGTTTTTAGTTCGTTGATAAGCTCAGTGATTTGGTCTATTTCCTCACTATTCCAGTTGCGCCATTGATGTCCGTAAACAGGACCTAAATCCCCATTTTCATCCGCCCAGGCATCCCAGATTTTTACGCCGTTTTCTTGAAGATATTTAATATTGGTGTCGCCTTTCAAGAACCAAAGCAATTCGTATATGATTGATTTAAGGTGTAATTTTTTGGTTGTCACCATTGGAAAACCTTCTGCCAAATCAAATCGCATTTGGTAGCCAAACACACTCTTTGTTCCTGTTCCAGTTCGATCTCCTTTTTGATTTCCGCTTTCTAAAACGTGTTTAACTAAATCTAGGTATTGTTTCATTTTTAGGTTTTTAGGTCTTGGGTCTTGGGTTGAGGTTAAATTTGAGTCTTTACGTATTTTATTAAAGAAGAAATTCTTTTTTGTATTCTTTCGATGTTTTCAAGATGATTTTCCATTTGGGTTTTACTTATCAATTCTAAATCTACACAAAGAATTAGGGGGCTTTCCAATTCAAAACTTGAACCTAGACTTATTTGTAGATATCTTAAAAAATCTTTTTGGGAATCTTTCGCGGCTCCTTCGGCAATATTTGATGCAATTGAAATAACGCATCTTCTAATTTGAGAAATTAATCCAAATTTTTCATCTTGAGGCAAAAAATTTGTCAATAAATAGATGTCTTTTGTAAGAACTCTCGACTCTTTCCACACTTCTAATTCCTTGAAATTTCTCATCAATTCTGTTTTACCCCAAACCCCACACCAAGAATTATCTTTTTGAAATCTCATCTCTAATTTTGGCGGCTTTTTCATAATCTTCATGCAAAACGGCTTCATCTAGTAATTCGTTTAATTCCTGAAGGCTATGTTTTGAATAGATTTTTCCGGACTGATTGCTTTCTTCCTGACCGCTAAAAGTTTGGGGATTCGAAAGGATATCATCAATTTCTTGTGATTCCTTGTCGGCTTCCAACGAATTGTTTTTCAAATAGATTCCGGCTTTGTCAAGGATATTTTTATAAGTAAAAATAGGGGCATTAAACCGCAATGCCAATGCAATGGCATCAGAGGTTCTGGCATCTATTATTTCCTCGATTTTATCTCTTTCGCAAATAATGCTTGAATAAAAAACACCATCGACTAACTTATGGATAATAACCTGTTTTACCACAATGTCAAAACGATCCGCAAAATTTTTGAATAAATCGTGCGTCAAGGGACGCGGCGGTTTTATTTCTTTTTCTAAGGCAATCGCTATTGATTGAGCTTCAAAAGCACCTATGACGATAGGCAATTTTCTATCGCCGTCAACCTCATTCAAAATCAGGGCATACGCTCCGTTTTGGGTTTGACTATAGGATATTCCTTTGATGGATAATTTAACTAAGCTCATGGTTGAAGAATTGAAAAGCACCCAGTGCCTTTTTATGATTTATTATTTTAATGAAAAAATAAAATGCAATTTTAATCAAAAAACGCGAAACAAAAAAGCGGCCTTAAGCAAAGGTACAATTATCTTGTTTGAAGGCAACACTATTTTTGGTCAGAATTCTAAAATTAAGAATGGGACGATTTAAATGCTTTCAATTTTTCGATTAATCGAGGCACAACATCAAAGGCATCTCCTACGATTCCATAATCGGCGACCTTAAAAAATGGGGCTTCTGGATCGGTATTGATGACCACTTTTACTTTTGAGGCGTTAATTCCGGCAATGTGTTGAATCGCTCCCGAAATGCCTATGGCAATGTACAAATTGGCAGCAACAGGTTTTCCTGTTTGTCCCACGTGTTCTCCATGAGGTCTCCAGTCTAAATCGGATACGGGTTTTGAACAGGCAGTGGCAGCACCAAGAACCTCGGCCAACTCTTCAATCAATCCCCAATTTTCAGGGCCTTTTAAGCCACGGCCTCCGGAAACTACGATTTCGGCATCCGCCAAAGAAACTTTTCCGGTAACTTTTTCTACGGACTCTATTTTTACATTGAAATCACTTTCTTCAAGAGTTGGATTGAAATCTTCCTGGGTCAATGTCGATGAATTTTCGAAAATCCCATAAGAGTTTTTAGCAAGGCCAAGAATCTTTATGTCGGTTTCTATTTCGGTGGTATTAAAAGCTTTGTTCGAAAAAGCAGTTCTTTTTACTTGAAACGGCGCTGTATTCAAAGGCAATCCCACCACATTAGATACAAATCCGGCTTCTAGCGAAACAGCGACAAGAGGGGCAAGATAAATGCTGTCAGTAGTGGAAGAAAGCAAAATTAGTTTGGCATTTTCTTTTTGTGCCGCTTGTTGAATGACATCGGCATATGCTTTTGCAGAAAAACCAGCTAACGTATCGTTGTTTACTTTTAAAACCTTATCGACGCCATATTTTGATAATTCCGAAACATCTCCTGCATTTACGGTTACTGCCGTAACGGTAGTCCCCAAGGAATCGGCTACTTTTTTAGCATAGGAAGCCAATTCGAATGCGACTTTCCTGAATTTTCCCTCTGCATATTCTGCGTATAGTAGGATAGACATAATGATTTTAGATTGCAGATTTTAGATTGCAGATTTCAGGTTCTGGAAACTAAAAGCTAGATTAATATTGTGTTATAAATTATGATTTAGTTGTGATTTTCACTGCGGTTAACAATCTAAAATCAGCAATCTAAAATCTTAAATAACTTTTGCTTCGTTGTGTAATAAATGAATAAGTTCGTCCAAATTATCCGCGGCAACTAATTTAACGGCTGATTTTGGAGTTGGTTTTTCGAATTTTATGGCTTTGGTGTTCACCGAAGCAGCAACAGCTTCTAGGACAGTCAGCGTTTTTGTTCTGGCCGTCATGATTCCCCTCATGTTGGGGATGCGTAAATCTTTTTCTTCCACCAATCCTTTTTGTGCACCAATAATTATGGGCAAAGTGGTTGAAATGGTTTCTCTCCCGCCATCAATTTCTCGGATGGCTTTTACGTTAGTGCCTTCCACGGTTATCTCAGTGCAAGAATTCACGAAATTATAGCCAAGAATCCCGGCAATCATTCCCGGAACCATTCCGCCATTGTAATCTAATGATTCTTTTCCCGCAATAATGATATCGTATGCGCCATTTTTTATGACCTCGGCAAGTTGTTTGGCCACAAAAAAACCATCTGCCGGAGTTGCATTCACGCGAATGGCTTCGTTCGCGCCAATGGCTAATGCTTTTCTCAAGGTAGGCTCTGTTTCTGGTCCGCCAACGTTTACTACGGTAACCGTTGCGCCTTGTTGTTCTTGAAACCAAATAGCGCGGGTTAAGCCAAATTCGTCGTTGGGATTGATTACAAATTGCACGCCATTCGTGTCAAATTGGGAATCACCATTGGTAAAATTAATTTTTGAAGTAGTATCAGGAACGTGGCTGATGCAAACCAGTATTTTCATAGGTCAATTTTTTCTTAATTGGTCCTACAAAATTAGAATAAATAATCGAAATAATTTACTATGCACGCACAATACATGCACAAGTCACAAATTCCTGCTCTAAATTGTTGCGTTTATAATTTTAGACATTTTTACAAAACAATTGGGATAGAAAAAGTCGATACGAAAGCAAACGATATAGTTTCCGGAAACTTCAGGAGCGGTTTTTCCCGATACCTCAATTATTTTAAAGATATTTATGCTTTTAAGTAGTTTAAAATATTTATTTTTGCCGTTCGAAAATCACACAATACAACAATACAACTATGAGAACGATACAATTTAGAGAGGCAATTTGCGAAGCGATGAGCGAAGAAATGCGTCGCGATGAGTCTATTTACTTGATGGGTGAAGAGGTTGCCGATTACAATGGTGCTTATAAAGCCTCTAAGGGAATGCTTGCGGAATTTGGCGAAAAGAGAGTCATTGACACTCCTATTGCAGAGCTGGGATTTACGGGAATCGCGGTGGGCTCGGCAATGAATGGTTGTAGACCGATTGTAGAATACATGACCTTCAATTTCTGTTTGGTTGGGATTGACCAAATTATAAACAACGCAGCCAAAATGCGTCAAATGACCGGTGGTCAATTTAATGTGCCGATTGTTTTTCGGGGCCCAACGGCTTCGGCAGGACAATTAGGGGCAACCCACTCACAGGCTCTGGAAAATTGGTTTGCCAACACCCCAGGTCTCAAAGTGGTGGTTCCCTCTAACGTTTATGATGCCAAAGGGCTTTTGAAATCAGCGATTCGCGATAATGACCCCGTAATTTTCATGGAATCCGAACAAATGTACGGAGATAAAGGGGAAGTGCCAGACGGGGAATATACCATTCCTATTGGTCTTGCCGATATAAAACGGGAAGGTAATGATGTGACCATCGTCTCTTTTGGAAAAATCATCAAAGAAGCTTATATCGCTGCCGATGAATTGGCAAAAGAAGGGATTTCTTGTGAAATCATCGACTTAAGAACGGTGCGCCCTATGGATAATGAAACGATCTTGACTTCGGTAAAGAAAACAAATAGATTGGTAATTCTTGAAGAGGCTTGGCCTTTTGCAAGTGTTTCTTCTGAGATTACCTATATGGTACAAGAACGTGCTTTTGATTTTCTGGATGCGCCGATTCAAAGAATCACCACTGCCGACACTCCGGCGCCCTATTCACCAGTATTGCTTAAAGAATGGTTGCCAGATGCCGCCGACGTTGTGAAAGCAGTAAAAAAAGTGCTTTACAAAAAATAAACTAATTGACAATTGCAATTTTCAATTGACAATTATAAATAACTATATTTGAAACTTCATCAAGATTTTTTGATGAAGTTTTTTTTTTTGATAATGAAAAAAAATAGATACTTTCCGCTTGTTTTCCTGTTTGTAATTACCCCATTTTTAGCACAGACAAAAGTGAGTGGTACAATTGTGGACAAATCAAAACTACCGATTCCTTATGCAAATGTAATTTTCAAGGGTTCGAGTGAAGGCGTTGTATCGAATGAAGACGGTCACTTTTATCTGGAATCCCAAAAAAACTATAAAACTTTGGTGGTCACATCGGTTGGTTTTTCTGATAGGGAAATTGCCTTGGAAAAATCGGTCAATTATAATTTTGTAGTGCAACTAAACGAAATGGAAACCCTCAAGGAAGTGGTTATTTTTGGAGGTAAAACTTCTAAAAAGAACAATCCGGCACTTGCCATTCTTAAAAAAATATGGGAAAGAAAACGCAAAAATGGACTCTATCTATTTGACCAATACCAGATGGAAAAGTACGAAAAATTAGAGTTTGACATTAATTCCATCGATAGTGCCTACATGAAAAATAACCTTTTCAAAGGAATGGAATTTATTTTCAAACAAGTAGATACATCAAGAATTACAGGAAAAACCTATTTGCCGGTTTTCATAAATGAGTCCCTGTCGGATGTTTATGGGGACAATGCCTTAAAAAAGGTAAAAACCAAGGAAAAAGCAAATAGAACATCAGGATTTAATGGCAACCAGCAAATAGTTTCTTTTATAAAAGATTTGTATTCCGCCTATGATATTTATGACAATCACCTCAATTTTTTTGACAAGAGTTTTACCAGTCCGTTATCAAAAACAGGAATTGATGTGTATAATTACGTCTTGAGAGACAGTGCCTTTGTTGATAAAAAATGGTGCTACAATATTTTGTTTTATCCAAGGCGTAAAAATGAATTGACTTTCAAAGGCGATTTTTGGGTTAATGACAGTACTTATGCAGTCAAAAAAATTAATATGGCGGTCACCAAAAGCGCCAATATCAACTGGGTCAAAGATATTTATATTGAACAGGAATTTGAGGTGTTGAACGATTCTGTTTTTCTTTTGACCAAGGATTACATGATGTCGGATTTTGCCTTAAACAAAAAAGAAAATTCCAAGGGGGTTTACGGTAAGCGGACTACTTTTTATAGGGACCACAAATTCAACATCGAAAAGCCTGAAAAATTTTATAAGGAAGAGGTGAATTATTTTGACAAAGAAGTTTACAATAAATCAGACGATTATTGGGACAAAAACCGTTTCGAAAATCTGAGCAAGGATGAAAAAGGGGTGTATAAAATGCTCGACACCCTGCAAAAAGTCAAGAAATTCAGGCAGATATACAATTTGGTTCAGATTCTAGATAGTGGCTATCTGAACTACCGAGGATTAGATTTCGGTCCCATATATTCCCTTTTTGGAAAAAACAGTGTCGAAGGAATGCGTTTGTGTGCAGGGGTAAGGACGTACTTTGGGCCCAATGATCCCTGGCGATTACAAGGGTATATGGCCTATGGTTTTAATGATAATCAATTTAAATATGGTGTTTTAGGGAAATGGATGGTTGAAAATAAAAAAAGAATTATACTGTCAGCGGGCCATCGGAGGGATATTGAGCAAACGGGCGCATCCCTCACTAATACAACCGACATTTTGGGACGCAGTTACGCCTCCTCTGGCCTGTTTACCTTTGGCAGCAACGATAAATTAACTAGAGTTAATTTGAGTAGTATTGCAATTGAAATGGAGCCTGTAAAAAATCTAACTTTTCGCGCTGGGTTTTCGTATCGAACTTTGGCATCGGCCTCGCCCGTTTTTAAGCTGGATTATTATACAGATTTGGATACCAAAACAATAAAAAGTGAGCTAGAACAAGCGGAGGTGAGCTTTAATGTCGAGTTCACCCCAAACAGAAAGCCAATTGGCTTTTCGGTCGAAAGATACAATGCAGACAGTCCTTTCACGCGGCTTTTTGTGAATTATAGCCAGGGATTCAAAGAGGTCTTTTCTAGTGATTTCAATTATAAAAAAATCCAAGTATATTTCAAGCAACCCATAGTAATAGGGCCCTTGGGGCGCTCTAATATTACTTTGGAAACCGGAAAAACTTTTGGGAATGTACCTTTAGGGTTAATGAGTGTTATACCAGGGAATCAATCTCTTTTCGAAATTTCGAATACCTTTAACAATCTTAATTATTACGAATTTGTCTCTGATCAATATGTCACTTTTCAATGGGATCATAATTTTCAAGGGCGATTGTTGGCTAGAATTCCTTTTATGCGGAAACTGAATTGGAGAGAACTAATGGGCATAAAAGCAGTTTACGGAACCATTTCAGATGCCAACAAATCCATCAATGCTTCGGGATTCGATTACAAGGCGCCCGAGAAACCCTATTGGGAATACAGTGCTGGGATTGGGAATATTTTTAAGGTTTTTAGAATTGATTTTTCTTGGAGGGGGAATTACCTCAACAGCCCCGAGGCTGCAAAATTTGCTGTAAAGGGTTCGTTTGGGTTTTTCTTTTAGAGGATGGCCCTGTTTCTACTATTTTCAGATTCACTCCAGAATAGTGTCCTTGTTTAGGTCCTAAAAAAGCTCGGCTAATTTCCGCAATAGGGCGAAATCGTAATAGACGAAAAGAACAGTTTTTCATTGTAAAAACAGATGGTTTGCTTAATTTTGCAAACATAAAATAAAGAAAAAAAGCAAGATGGCAGCAGACAAAATAACCACTTTCGATGTGTTAATCGAAATACCAAGAGGGAGCAGAAACAAATACGAATACGACTTTGAGATCAAGAGAATACGTTTCGACAGAATGTTGTTCTCTTCCATGATGTATCCGGCAGACTACGGATTTTTCCCTGAAACCTTGGCCTTAGACGGCGATCCATTGGATGTTTTGGTTTTGATAAACGAGCCTACTTTTCCGGGTTGCGTGATGGAAGTAAAGCCAATAGGTGTTTTTCACATGGCTGATGACAAAGGATCAGACGATAAAATAATCTGTGTGCCAGTTTCAGACCCGATATGGAGTTCGTTAAATAACTTGTCCGACATAAATAAGCATTTGTTGAAAGAAATTGAACATTTCTTCCAAGTGTACAAAGATCTTGAAAACAAAGTAGTGGACGTTGAAGGATGGGGAGACGCAGCAGAAGCGTTTTCCATTATTCAAGAATGTACCGAGCGTTTTGAGCAAATTCCCAATAAACCTCAGGGGTTATTTAGTATTAAATAATTTTTCTACATTATTTTTTCATTAAAAGCAATATTCTTGTGTTAGAATATTGCTTTTTTAATTTGTTTATGGTACGTTTGCACCCTTAAATTTGTACTTTTATTACCCAAAATTTTTTTTTAAGTTTATTTTTATGAATACAATAATGATTTATGTGCCAATTATAATGGCACTCATCGGACTCGCTTTTATGGCCTTCAAAAGAGCTTGGGTTCTAAAACAAGACGCTGGAGACGGCAAGATGGCAGCAATTTCAGAATACATCTATGAAGGCGCATTGGCCTTCCTCAAAGCAGAATATAGGCTATTGGCCATTTTCGTTGTTTTTGCAAGTTTTGCATTAGCTGGAATTACCTTTTTACCAGGTGTTAAAACACATTTATTAATAGTTATTGCCTTTATTTTTGGAGCTTTCTTTTCGGCTTTAGCAGGAAATATGGGGATGAAAATCGCTACTAAAACGAATGTAAGAACTACTCAAGCTGCTCGAACCAGTTTGCCACAAGCCTTAAAAGTTTCTTTTGGCGGCGGAACAGTAATGGGATTAGGCGTTGCTGGATTAGCCGTTCTTGGTTTGACAGGTTTCTTTATTATATTATTTCAAAAATTCATGGGCGGTGTATGGACTTCAACTGAAGACATGACCGTAGTTCTTGAGACCCTTGCGGGATTCTCTCTTGGTGCTGAATCTATTGCTTTGTTTGCCCGTGTTGGTGGTGGTATTTATACTAAAGCGGCCGATGTTGGAGCTGACTTAGTAGGTAAAGTAGAAGCGGGTATTCCGGAAGATGATCCACGAAACCCTGCTACAATTGCCGATAACGTGGGGGACAACGTAGGTGATGTTGCTGGAATGGGCGCCGATTTATTTGGTTCTTATGTTGCAACAGTTCTTGCTGCAATGGTTTTAGGAAACTACGTAATTAAAGATATGGGCGGAAGCATTCAAGATGCTTTCGGAGGAATAGGTCCTATTTTATTGCCAATGGCCATTGCCGGTTTCGGAATTTTATTTTCTATCATTGGAACCATGTTAGTAAAAATCTCTAGCGATGATGCTAAAGAAGCACAAGTTCAAAAAGCCTTGAACATTGGAAACTGGGTTTCTATTGTACTTACCGGAATTGCTTGCTATTTCTTGATTCAATATATGTTGCCAGAAACCATGAAAATGACCTTCTTTGGCGAGGGATTACAAGATATATCTTCCATGCGAGTTTTCTATGCATCATTAATTGGTTTATTTGTTGGTGGAGCGATTTCATCTGTCACAGAATATTACACGGGATTAGGTACAAAACCAGTTTTGGCAATTGTACAAAAATCATCAACGGGAGCGGGAACTAACGTAATTGCGGGTTTAGCAACAGGAATGATTTCTACTTTCCCAACGGTATTATTATTTGCTGGAGCTATTTGGTCAACCTATACTTTAGCGGGTTTTTATGGTGTGGCATTGGCAGCTTCGGCTATGATGGCAACCACAGCAATGCAATTAGCTATTGATGCTTTTGGACCCATCTCTGATAACGCGGGTGGAATTGCTGAAATGAGCGAATTACCAAAAGAAGTACGTACGCGCACCGATATTTTAGATTCGGTAGGGAATACCACTGCCGCTACTGGTAAAGGTTTCGCTATCGCTTCAGCGGCATTAACATCATTAGCATTGTTTGCTGCTTATGTAACATTTACAGGAATTGACGGAATCAACATTTTCAAAGCGCCAGTATTGGCCATGTTGTTCGTTGGAGGTATGATACCCGTTGTTTTCTCTGCTTTAGCTATGAACTCGGTAGGAAAAGCAGCTATGGACATGGTATATGAAGTACGTCGTCAGTTCAAGGAAATTCCAGGAATTATGGAAGGAACTGGTAAGCCTGAATATGGTAAATGTGTGGAGATTTCTACTAAAGCCGCCTTACGCGAAATGATGTTGCCGGGAATCTTGACTATTGGTTTTCCGATTGCCATTGTATTGTTAGGAAAATTAGTTTATGCCGATAACAACCAATTGATTGCCGAAATGTTAGGAGGTTATATGGCTGGAGTTACGGTATCTGGTGTGCTTTGGGCTGTGTTCCAAAACAACGCTGGTGGCGCTTGGGACAATGCTAAGAAATCTTTTGAAGCTGGTGTACTAATTAATGGTGAGATGACCTACAAAGGTTCTGAGGCGCACAAAGCGGCCGTTACCGGTGATACGGTTGGCGATCCCTTCAAAGATACTTCGGGACCGTCGATGAATATCTTGATCAAATTGACTTGTTTGATTGGTTTGGTGATCGCTCCAATTTTAGGAAATGGCACTCATGAAACTTCTGAAAAACCTGCTCCAATGGAATGTGCAGCAAAAATGATGGGTAATTGCGACATGAGCAAATGTGCTAGTATTACAAAAGACGAATGTGCTAAAATGTGTGATTCTTTAGGTTGTACTCCTGAGCAAAAAGAAATGTGTTTGTCGCATTATGATGCTAATGGTAAATTTATTACTACTGAAGGCGAAAAAGGATGTTGCGCTAAAAAAGCAACAACAGAAAAAAACACTAAAGTTGAAATTACGAACACTGACGGAAAAGCAAAAGCCACAGTGACCACCTCCGAAAACGGAGCTGCACAGACTCAGGTTTTTGAAGGGTCGCTAGAAGAGGTAAAAGCCAAAGTGGAAGCATTGAAATAGCCTACCTAAAACTTTTATAGATAACAACGCCCCGCAATTGCGGGGCGTTTTTTTGGGACTCGCTCCGCAAAGTCTCTGACTTTGAGGTAGGGTCTTTCGGTTTTTAACCGATTTAGATTTGTGCTATTTAATTTTTTTTCAGTCAAAGACTGACAAACACATTATCAAAGTCCCAGACTTTGCGGAGCGGGAAAGTATATCCTAGAATTGGTCAAAAGCAGTGCTCAGTGTTCAGAAGGCAGTGTTCAGGTTGCAGCAGTCAGAAAGCAGATTGCAGGTAATAGGTAGTTGTTAGAAGTGCTAATCTGGTAAAAGATTTTCTACTTCAGTTTTTAAAACGGGAAGGTTGTTAACTACAATTCCCCAAATCACATCATCAGAGATTTCGTCATAACCATGAATTATTTTATTCCGTGCATCAACAATTTTCCGTGAATTAGAAATTATGATTTCAGGCTCAAGTTTTAGAATTCTACTCATTGCTTCGCCAATAATTTCAATATTCCTTTCAACAGCACGTTTAGTTTTTAAATCTTCATGATAATATTGGAAAACTTTACCATTTGGAAAGTAACTTTCAATTTCCTCAATTGAAGTTTTGATATCGAAAAGCCATGCGAAAATATAATTATCCATAAATCAGTTGCATGTTTTTTTCAATAGTTTTTTTAAAGTAGGGATTCTTTATTGCTTTTTCCTCTAACAAATCAACAGATCTTTTGAAAGTATCTTCGAGAGAAAATTTTAAGTCAAAATAATTGTCAGCATAATCTAGTAATTGAACATCACTAAAGTTTACAATCAAATCTATATCACTTTGGTCATTGAATTTATCAGTCAACACAGAACCAAAAGCATACAAGCTTTTGACTTTGTGAGATTTACAAAGAGCATTAATAAATTCAATATTTTGATTAATCAGGTTCATAGCGGTCAAATATACAAAAATCGTTTTATTCGTTCGATACGCTCACAGTATTTATAACAACTTTCCTCCGCCTAGCCGAAGTTCTGGCTTCGCTCCGCAAAGTCTCCGACTTTGAGGTAGGGTCTTTCGGTTTTTAACCGATTTAGTTTTGTACTATTTAATTTTTTTCAGTCAAAGACTAACAAACACATCCTCAAAGTCTACGACTTTGCGGAGCGGTTCGCATTTACTAAAAACCAACTTCATCTCTATCAAAATATCCCTATAATCTGTCGAATTGTTTATCTATCATAAAATTCTTCTTATTTTTTTGTTAAATCTTCTTTCATTTTCTGAAACTGAAAGAAGGTTTTGCAGTTTTTATTCCGCTAGTTGCAAATTATTGCTTTTTTTTGCATGTTATTTTATTTGAATGTATAATACCTCAAAAAACCAAAAACCTAATTTACAGATAATGCGAAAAATAAGTCCCATTTTGTTTCTCATTTTCTTATTGCTTGTTAGTGCTTCAGCTATGGCACAGCAAAAACAAGCTCCCAAATCCGAGGTGCAATTTCCTGCCGCTTCCCAGTTTGCGAATACCCAACTGACATACAAAATCATCCCGGCGGCCAACAACACTTTTGGTTATGATGTGCTTGCCTCTGGCAAAATACTCATACACCAACCCAGCAAACCCGGTTTGCCCGGCAACGAAGGATTTAAAACCAAAGCCGCTGCCGAAAAAGTAGCCAAGCTCATCATCACCAAAATAAAAAATGGCGAAATGCCACCCAGTGTAACACCAGAAGAACTGAAAAAATTAAACGTATTATAAAATCCCTAAACTGTAAAAATAGTTATTATGAAAAAACTTCAACTCCTCCTTATCCTTCTCTTTTGCTTTGCTGTAAGCCTACAAGCACAAACCATCACCACCGGAACGGTAAGTACCAACGTATGTCCTGGAGCCACAATTAGTGTGCCCTATACCATTACGGGTAGTTTTACTGCAGGTAATGTATTCACGGCACAGCTCAGTAGTAGTGCTGGTGCATTTACCAGTCCGGTTGCTATTGGCACCCTTAGCAGTACGGCAGCAGGAACAATATCGGCTACCATTCCTACCGCTACGGCACAGGGATCAGGATATCGTATTAGAGTAGTGAGCAGCGCACCGGTTATTACTGGGTCGACAAACGTTACCAATATTACGGTAAATGCGTTGCCAACGGCACCAGTAATAACAGCCTCCACCACCACAGTATGTGCCGGCAGCCCGGTAACCCTTACAGCAGCGGCTACCGAAAATACTTGGGCACAAAAAACCAATTTGGGAGGTGCCGCACGAGATGGTGCATTTGGCTTTAGCATTGGCAACAAGGGGTATATTGGAACAGGTTCTGATCTGGTTGATTTTTGGGAATTTGACCCAATTACAAATACCTGGACACAAAAAGCTAATTTTCTGGATAATAGAAGTGGATCAACTAGTTTTTCAATTGGTGACTTAGGCTATGCTGGTTTAGGAAATGCTAGTGGTACTTCAAAGAATGACTTTTATTGTTATAATCCAATAACCAATACCTGGACGAGGAAAGCAAATTTTGGAGGTGCAGCAAGATCATATGCAGTAGGTTTTAGCATTGGTGATAAAGGGTATGTTGGAACCGGCGCAAATGGTCCCAACTCTCACACGTCTGATTTTTGGGAGTACAATCCGAGTACGGATACCTGGTTGCAAAAAGCAAATCTTCCCGTTGTAAAAAACTATGCGGTTGGGTTTAGTATAGCAGGCATGGGCTATATAGGTACAGGTCGAGGCAGTAATGCTTTAGGTACTTTTGAAGAATTTACTAAAAGTTTTTATCAATACAATCCCGCTACCGATACATGGACACAAAAAGCAGATTTTGGAGGTCAAGGAAGATTTATGGCAATAGGATTTGACATCGGCAATAAAGGGTATTTAGGAACAGGACAAGGTATTTATAACAATAAGCTTGCTGATTTTTGGGAATACAATCCAGTTTCCGATATGTGGATACAAAAATCATCTGTAGTTGCCAGACAACTTGCTGTAGGCTTTAGTATCGGGGAAAATGGTTATATCGGTACAGGACAAAATCAACCCCAGTATCAACAAAATGATTTTTGGCAATACACCCCTTCCCAAACGATAACTTGGGATAACGGGGTGGCAAATGGAGTAGCCTTTACACCCACTGCTACTGCTACTTACACAGCTACTGCTTCTACTAATGTTGGTTGCACTGCAAGTACCAGTGTGGTGGTTTCAGTCAATGCGTTGCCCACTTTACCCGCCAATTCAGGTGGAGCAGCAACCGTTTGTATCAATGCTACTACGCCAGCATTTACCAATGCACAAGCCGGAGGAACCTGGTCAATCATAGCAGGAACGGGTACGGCATCAGTAAGTACAGGAGGAGTTGTAACGGGTTTAACGGCAGGAACTGCTTCTGTAAAATATACTTACAGCAATGGAACTTGTAGCAATTCGGTAAGTAGTTCGGTAACGGTCAAGGCGTCAACCACTCCAACCATCACTGCAGGAGGCGCTACATATTTATGTAGTGGGGGTTCTGTGGTATTAACTGCGAGTGCAGGTACTAGTTATTTATGGAGTACTGGTGCCACTACGCAAGCTATTACAGTAACAACTACAGGAAGCTATACCTTACTCACCACCGGTGATTCTAGTGGTTGCCCAAGTGCACCATCAGCAGCAATGGTGGTAACGGTAAGTTCAGTTCCACCACCCAATCAACCAGAAATTTTCTGGAATTATAATATAGGTAGCCCTTGGATTCCTGGCCCAACTACTACAATTTGTAGAGGTAACATTAACCTTGGTCTTGGGTACCAACCACATGTGAACTTACTCGCTACTTATCAATACTATAACCCAGATACCTATTACGGGACCTATCTATGGAGCAATGGATCAACTAGCCGTGAATTAGAAAATATTTCAGTTTCAGGAACCTATACTGTGCAATTCTCCAATAACAGTGGTTGCTTTGGTCAGCCATCTGCACCAATGGTGGTAACGGTAAATGAGCCACCTTCTATACCAACTATTTCAACAGGAGGTGCAACTACTTTTTGTAGTGGGGGTTCTGTGGTATTAACCGCCAGTGCAGGTACTACTTATTTGTGGAGCAATGGCGAAACTACGCAATCTATAACCGTAACAGCTTCAGGCAGCTATAGCGTACAGGTAACCAATTCCAATGGTTGTAAGAGTGTTGTATCTGCAGTAACGGTTGTAACTGTTAATGCTTTGCCACCAGCAACTATCACCGCAGAGGGAGCTACTACTAACTGTAGTGGGGGTTCTGTGCAATTAACAGCCAGTGCAGGAAGTTCTTATTTGTGGAACAACGGTGCCTCTACTCCTCTTAATGAAGTGAGCGGGGCAAGATTAGCGGTGGGTTTACGCAAATTAAAAATTAATTACAACGGTTGGGCCTTACGTTTAAGAAGGTCTTCAGACAATCAGGAAATGAATTTTGGTTTTGTAGGGTTTGATTTGGATGTAAACGCCATTTCTACCTGGTTGAATGGAGCAGACGGTTATTGTACTGTTTTGTATGATCAATCCGGAAACTTAGGACATGTGAAGCAAACGGTGGCAGCAGCCCAACCATTGCTGGTATTGGCTGGTATCAACAACAAACCAGTACTTCGTTTTACTACCGCTCAAACAATGTTCAATGCGGTAAACTACACGGCACCTTATTCAGTGATTTACGGATCGAGAGTTCTGGGATCCTCTGCAAGAGTACTGGGATCCAACTTCAATTATTGGTTGCTCGGTTATTATGCAGGTAATATGGATATGGCCTATTTTAATGGTTGGGTTAGTCCAGAAAGCGGTCCGGGCACAGTGCTCAATCAGTACAATGTATATGCAGGTACCTGCACGGGAAGTATATCTACCGTTTATAAAAACGGCGTACAACTTTTTTCGAATGCAGGTGGTTTGGCTGGTCCCAATGGTATCCAGTTAAACGGCGTTGGCGGAGGTACTAATGAAACATCCAATTGTGAATTCACCGATGTGCTCATTTATGGATCTGCATTAGCTGCTGCAGAAATCGGCAAACTCAATACTTCGATAGTAGATTATTACAGCAATACCTATTTACCGGTAACCGCAGCTAATACGCAGACAATCACAGCTACTACATCTGGAAGCTATATGGTACAAGTCGCCGATGCGAATGGTTGCCAAAGTTATGTAGATGCAGCAACGGTGGTAACGGCAAGTACGACGCCAACTGCATCAATAAGTGGTAACGCATCCTTCTGTACCGGAGGAAATACAGTTCTTACTTCCAATGCAACTGCAGGAAGCGGCACTATTTCTTCTTACCAATGGAAAGTAGGAGGTGTTAAAGTTTCCTCTGGGGGTACAAGTGCTACTTATACCGCAACAGCCGCCGGAAGTTATACAGTTACGGTAACCAATAGCAATGGCTGTTCTTTTACTTCATCAGCCTATGTGGTTTCAGTAATTGCGTTGCCAACTTTATCTGCCAATGCAGATGGAGCAGCTATAGTATGTGTCAATGCTACTACGGCTGCATTTACCAATACACAAGCCGGAGGAACCTGGTCTATTGTAGCAGGAACGGGTACTGCATCTGTGAGCACAGGTGGTGTGGTAACGGGTTTAACCGCAGGAACCGTTTCGGTAGTTTATACTTACAGCAATGGAACTTGTAGCAATTCAGTAAGCAGTTCGTTAACGGTTAATACGTTAACAGCACCAATAAGTGGTAACACATCCTTCTGTACCGGAGAAAATACCGTTCTTAATTCCAACGCAACAACAGGAAGCGGTACAATATCTAGTTACCAATGGCAAGTAGGAGGGGTTGACGTTGCCTCTGATGGCACAAGTGCTACTTATACCGCAACAGCCGCCGGAAGTTATACGGTTAGTGTAACCAATAGCAATGGTTGTTCGTTTACTTCATCAGCCTTTGTGGTTTCGGAAAATGCAAATTCAGTCAGTGCTGCATCAAGTACGCCTGCGCTACGTATCAATACCCCATTAACCAATATTACACATACCACTACAGGCTTTACTGGCATTGATAACGCTGGTAACACTGGTAGCGCTACAGGAACTCAAAGCTATGAGCTTCCTCCCGAAGTAATCCTACCAACCTATGATGTAGATTTGGGTGATGTTACTATTAGTTTGAATGGTTCAATTGTTTTAAACAATTCTACTTCAATCAACTCACTTGATGGCACCATTGGAACAGCGACTGGCACGGTAGGAGGTTATTCTGATTTTACAGCATTTGGTCCTTACACTTTGACTCGGGGATCTACCTATTCCTTTTCTCTAAGTTCAATAACAACTGGTGGCTCTTATCCTAACTCAATGGCGATTTACATTGATTACAATGGTAATGGTGTTTTCACAGATCCAGGTGAAAATGTTTATGCCGCATCTTCAGGGACTGTTGGCCCCCATACAGAAACCGGAACATTTACTATTCCAACTTCTGCTGTAGCTGGTTTAACCAGGATGAGAGTAATTTGTACTGATGAACTTATTGAAAGCCCTACACAACAACTTTTTTTTGGTGAATATGAGGAATATAGTCTCAATTTTGGTACAACAGAACTTCCAACAGGACTTCCAGCAGGAGTTACTGCATCATTTGTAGCCAATACCATTACCATCAGTGGTACCCCAACTGAATCGGGAATCTTTAATTATTCCATTCCTTTAACAGGAGGTTGTGGCAGTGCCAATGCAACCGGAACGATTACGGTCAATGAATATTATACCATCACAGCATCAGCAGGAACCAACGGAAGCATTTCTTCACCAGGGGTTTCTACTATGTCTTCTGATGGTACGGAGGATATAACTTATACCATAACCCCTGACGAGGGCTATTTGATTAGTGATATTACGGTAGATGGTGTTTCGGCTACGGCATTAACCGAAGGGAGTTATGCTGTAGGCGGAACCTATGAGTTTACAGATGTGCAAGAGGATCATACGATTAGTGTAACCTTTGCTTTGGCTTGTGACAATGTTGGCTTAGTTGCTGCAACGGCGACTTCTTCATCAATATGTGCTGATGCCACTACTACCTTAACCTATTCAGGATTAACCGGTACCAATGCTTTGGTAACCTGGACACAATTTGAAGACGGAACAGGTACTACTTATGGCACAGGTACGCCTTCAAGTGCGGTTGGTCCGGGTACGTATTATGCGTATGCTACGGGAGATTGTGGAAGTGCGATTTCAATACAAGTTGTTGTTGGAAATCTATTGCCTGCTCCAGTCATTGAAGCAACTACAAACGACTTAGCACCAGCAACAATTATAACCAATAGTTCCATTGCTTTATGTGAAGGCGGTATTGTAAACTTAACGGTACAAGGTAACAACACGTCTGTTCCACTTGTTCCACTTGTTCCACTTGACCAGGATAGCGGAGCAACTTTAGCAGTAGGTCTCCGCAAATTAAAAACAGCGTATGCCGGTTCAGCAATACGTTTACGTCGTTCTTCTGATAATCAACAACAAGATTTTGGTTTTGATGGGAACAATCTGAATACAGCTGCAATTAGCACCTGGTTAGCGGGTGCCACTGGTTTTTGTACCACGCTATATGACCAATCGGGTCATGGAGGCGATATCACACAATCTAATACCACTGCGCAGCCGATGTATGTAGAAAGCGGCATCAACAATAAACCCATGCTGCATTTTAATGCTTCGCACTCCTTGGTTAATCAAATAAATTACCCTGCTCCTTTCTCTGTGATTTACGGATCTAGAGTGACAGGGCAATCTGAAAGAGCACTTTCAGCGCAATATAACAATTGGTTACTGGGTTATTGGGGTGGTTTTAAAGATCAAGCCTATTTTGAAGGATGGATTACTTCCCCAGGAAGTGATTCTCAATCTGACAATGCGTACAATATCTATGCAGCTTCAGGAAACGGATCCACCTCTACCATTTATAAAAATGGGAATCTATTAATTAGTAATGGAGAAGGGTTAGAAGGACCTAATGGAATTGGTTTTAATACTGGAGAAAACTCTGATTTTGATTTTACCGATTTGATGGTTTTTGGCACTGAATTATCTGTTCAAAATATTCAAAAGTATAACAATTCTATTGGCCAATATTATGGCAGTGGTACTGTGGCTGTGGCTTCAAATACTTACCAATGGTCAACAGGAGCCACTACGCCATCTGTTTCGGTTTCAACTGCAGGGAATTATACGGTAACGGTGACTAATAATTATGGATGTTCGGCTACTTCTGCGGTTACTTTAATTTCCAACACAATTACTGCCTCAGCAGGAACCAACGGAAGCATCTCTTCACCTGGCGTTACTACGATGTCTTGTGATGGTACGGAGGATAAAACTTATACCATAACCCCCGCTGCGGGCTATTTGATTAGTGATGTGACGGTAGATGACACACCGGCTACGGCATTAACCACAGGAAGTTATGCTGCAGGCGGAACCTATGACTTTACAGATGTGCAAGAGGATCATACGATTAGTGTAACCTTTGCTTTGGCGTGTACGAATGTTGGCTTAGCTGATGTCACGGCAACTGCTTCTTCAATATGTTCCAATGCCACTACTACCTTAATCTATTCAGGATTAACAGGAACCAATGCTTCGGTAAAGTGGACAGCAAATGCAGACGGTACAGGAACTACTTATGGAACCGCTTCCCCCTCGAGTCCAGTTGGTCCAGGTACGTATTATGCATATGCTACTGGAGACTGTGGAAGTGCGATTTCGATAGAAGTAAAGGTAGCTACTACACCAAAAACAAACCCAACATTTACGCAAGTAAGTGCAATTTGTTCAGGTGCAACAATGGTAGCCTTGCCACCCACTTCAGTTAATGAAATTGAAGGAATTTGGTCGCCAGAACTAAATAATTTGGAAACTACAGAATATACATTCACCCCAACTGAAGGACAATGTGCAAATACGGCTACGATGACCATTACGGTAACTCCAGCAACCACAAACGGAAGTGTTACTACTTCAATCTGTGCAGGGGATTCGTATACTTGGCCTTTGCCAAATGGAACAGGTTTAACATATACAACAGCTCAAACTGGACTTACTAATGTTCTAGGATGTAATACAGCTACGTTGAATTTAACAATTAACAACTTATCTATCACATCCCAGCCAACCAGTCAGACAATTTGTAAAGCAATTGGAGCTAGTGCAACTATTTCAGTTGCAGTTACAGGAGCTACACCAACCTATCAGTGGTATGTACAAACTCCAACTGGTACCTCGTGGGCACCATTATCAAATAATGCTAACTATGCAGGTGTAACTGGTACAACCTTAACCATTACAAGAACAACGACAGCTGTTCCGGTTACAGGAACAAAATATAGAGTAGCAGTATCCAATGCGTGTGTACCAAACGGTCTCTATTCAGATAATGTTGCTTTACTAGAACAGACAGTTTTATCAAAAGCAGCAGCCATCACAGCAAAATCGGCTACAAATGGAACTTTAACACCAGCATTGACAAGCTGTCAGGGAAACAGTTTGAATTTGACCCTAGCAGCAGGAAGCATTGGAAACATCCAATGGCAGTCTTCAACAGATGGAATTAGCTATTCAAATGTTGGAAGTTCAATAGCTCAAACGGCTTTATCTGCAACCAATGCGGCTATTCCTTTTACCACAGACGCTTTAACACAGGATACTTGGTTCAGGGTAGTGGCGTCTAATGGGGTTTGTAGTTCCGTAAATGGTGTTCCAATTAAAATAACTGTTAGCACGCCAGTAACTACCGGTAATATTAATGGAGGCGGTGTCACGGTTTGTGCACCATTAACAACGGGAATAGATGCCAATGGAATTGCCTTGACAACGGCTATTACCAATAGTACTTTACTTACTTTAAGTGATTATACTGTAGGCGCTACTATTTTATGGCAAAAATCGACTAACTATGTCAATAGTACAGGTGCCACAGTACTATGGGCCGCAGCAGGAAGTACCACAACTACTTTTACAGCAAGTGCTTTAGCAGCAGATACCTGGTATAGAGCGAAAGTTACTAATGGGGCTTGTGTCGATTATACTACTCCAGTTAAAATAACGGTAAGCAAAACAGCCAAAGCAGGTGTTACTACAGTTACCACAAATGGAGTTGTAACGACAAGTGTATGTATAGGAGGCGATATTACCTTTACTTCTGCGGCTTATACCGGAACAGCTATACAATGGGAAGTTTCAACCACTTCAACCACAACAGGCTTTGAGCCAGTATTTGGAGCAACAGGAACTTCATTTACAATGACTAATGTAACTTATGCTCCATTGTCAAAATTCTATGTGAGAAGCGTGGTGACTAGTGGAGATTGTACATTAGCAAGAAGCGCTGTAAAAACAATTTTGGTCAACCCAACCTCTGTTGGTGGTACAGCCACTGGAGGCGGAACAATCTGTTCGGGATCTAACGGCACCTTGAAGGTGGCGGGATATGTCGGAAAAATCCAATGGCAGTCTTCAGCAGATGGAACAAACTATGACAATGTACCAACAGGTTTAGCCACCGCAGGAACTAATTATACTTCAGGTTCTGCCACAGGAATTGGGGCAACCTATCTCGTAACTGCTATCACGGACGATACTTATTTCAGAGCCAAAATCACCAGCGGTGCCTGTTCTGAAGCCTATTCGAATGAAGTTCAATATACAATTGGAACGACTGCTTCTTTAGGAACATTAACCGCTACAAATGAAACAGTTTGTAAAGGATCGGGAACCACGCTGACTTTATCAGGTTCAGTTGGTACAATCAAATGGTTGAAATCAACAAACTGGACTACAGCTACTCCAACATGGGCTGCAGTTACTACTTTAACTACAGGAACATTAGCCACTGGAAATTTAACGGTATCAACGGCTTATAAAGCAGAGGTTACCATTGGTTCTTGTTCAACAGAAACAAGTCAGGTTGTTCCAGTTATGGTATTTGCCGCACCCTTAGCAAAAACAATAACTGCCAATGTAACTAGTCCATCAGGAGCTTCATCGGCTTTGGCAATTTGCGCCAGTCTTAGCAAAACGCTAACCATAGGAGTGGGTTCAATAGGAGCAATCCAATGGCAAAAATCAACGACCTCATCCACTTTAGGATTTACTGATATAACGGATGCAATTGCAACGAGTTATACAATAACAAACCCAACAGTAGGTGCAAACTACTTTAGGGCGAAATTCACTAATTCTTGTGGAGTATTTGTATATGGAGCCGCGTTTACATTGCACTACAAAGACTGCGCTCCGGTGGCCAAGATCCTGAGCTCGGTAATCGCAACATCAACCTTTGACGTTGTGGCGTATCCTAACCCTTCTTCGACTAACTTCAACTTGAACATCACCACCTCGAGTGCAAAAAATGTAGAAGTGAAAGTATATGATATGATTGGCAAATTAATCAACAAAATGGAAGTTAGTCCAAGTAAAGTGGCTGGGCTTCAAATTGGGGATCGCTATCCATCAGGGGTCTATAATGTAACTGTTTCTCAAGGCACCGAGGTGAAAACCCTGCGGGTGATTAAGCAATAAAAGAGGCAAGAGGCAATAGCCAAAAGTCAAAAGGCGCAGGATTAGACATTCTTAAAAAAAAGCTCCTAACCTTTTAAAAGGATAGGAGCTTTTTGCTTCTACAAATTGCTCAACTTTTCGGGCAGGGAACGAAGTTCTGCCATGTATTTTACAAAAAAATTTCAGTTTTAAATGTTAATATTAAGTTAATTTTATGTGAAAAATCAAATCAATAGTATAATTACCTAGATTTGTTTTGCTTTAATAGTTTTTAAATTAGCTAAACATAAATAACTCAAATACAACTTTATGAAAAAAATATTTTTATTTATAGTCTTGATACAAAATATAATACTCTTTGCCCAAGCGCCACAAAAAATGAGCTACCAATCTGTTGTGCGCAACGCCAACAATTCACTTGTGGCTAACCAAGTTGTAGGAGTTCGCATCAGTTTTATTGAAGGTTCAGAAATAGGCGCTATTGTGTATAGTGAAACCCACACCGTAACGACAAATGCGAACGGGCTCTTTACGCTAGGAGCAGGCAGTGGAACACCTGTATTTGGCACGTTTGCTTCAATAAATTGGAGCAGTTATGACCATTATATTAAATCAGAAATTGACCCATCAGGTGGAACAAATTACACTTTAACTTCCACCAAGCAATTATTGAGTGTACCTTATGCTTTGTATGCTAATAATTCTGGAAATGGTCAATCTACAACACCAAATTTAGCAACTGTTTTAGCGGTTAGTAATAGTGCTAATAACACTAAAATTGTAGATTTATTAGATCCTACAAATGCTCAAGACGCTGTAACAAAATTATATACAGACTCAATAGCTACACAATTACAAACCCAGATAACAAACTTACAAGCTCAAATTACAGCATTGCAAATTGCTATAGCTGCTTCATTGCCGAGTGTTCAAATCGGTTCACAAATTTGGCAAAACATCAATTTAGACGTACCAACTTACAGAGATGGCACTCCTATACCAGAAGTAACCGACCCAACTGCCTGGGCTGCATTGACTACAGGTGCCTGGTGTTATTACAACAATGACCCTACAAATAATGCAGTTTATGGTAAATTATACAATTGGTATGCCGTAGCAGGTATTCACGACAACGATCCTAACACCCCAAACAAGTTTTTAGCTCCAACGGGTTGGCATATTCCTACCGATGCTGAATGGACTACGCTAACCACATTTTTAGGTGGATTTGACGTTGCAGGTGAATTAAAAGAATCGGGTACGGCGCATTGGGATAGCCCAAACACAGGAGCTACTAATAGCAGTGGTTTTACAAGTTTATCAGATGGTTTTCGAGACTATTTAGGTCCTTTTAATGGCAGAGGCCCTTACGCGAACTATTGGACTTCGTCATTGCACTTTTCAGGATACCCTTTGAATCGTCATATGGATCATGACAACATAACGATTGTAGCAAATCAAAGTATTAAGACTTTCGGAATTTCAGTGCGATGTTTAAAAGATTAGTGTCTCGCATGTGATTTAGATATGGCTTTTTTGAACACTTATCCTTTTCAATATTTGGTTTATTTGTTCCTTATTGTACAATACTAACACTTTCTTGCAGTTTAACGAGCGACTTTTATAATATTTATGGACAAAAAATCAAGTAATTAAACAAAATATTTTGATGTTCAAAAAAATAAAATTTACTTTAGTTTTAAAAAATTATAAAACAAAAATGAAACAAAAACACATACTGATTCTTCTATTATTATCCTGCTTATTTAAGTTGTCAGCTCAAAGTAGTATGGTGTCTTCTGGTGGTGAGGTTTTAGGAAGTTCAGGAGTCGCTAGTTTTACCCTAGGGGAGGTTGTTTATTCACACCATTTAAACTCTCTTAATTCTGCAACTATGGGGGTACAGCAAAGCGATTACCAATACTTTTGTTATGGCAATACGGTTTCAAATTTAGTTGCAATTGGTACAAACGTAAAATGGTATAGCCAAGTGTCGGGAGGAACTTTACTGGGTCCAACAGTATTATTAAAATCGATGACCTATTATTACACGCACACCACAAACAACATAATCAGTGCAAGAATACCTGTAACAGTAAAGGTTAGCCCAAATGCTTACGCTGGTAAAATTACTTCGCCGACTTCAGTTTGTTTTGGTGGGAGCATCACTTTTAGCTTAACCACGATAGTAGGTGATGCTATACAATGGGAATACACCTCAGATGCTCCATTGTCGGCAACTAACATAACCCCACCAACATGGATAACTCTAGCAGGGGAAACAAACCTTACTTATACAAGAGTGATTCTAGCCACAAATACTCCGAGCTCCAAGTTTTATATGCGAGCCAAAGTAACTAGCGGTTTGTGCACTTCCACTTACAGCGCCGTGAAAGCAGTTTTAGTAAACCCAACTTCTGTTGGTGGTACAGCCAACGGGGGCGGAATCATCTGCTCGGGTAGTGGCGGAACCGTGAAACTCACGGGTCGTACCGGAACCATTCAATGGTTATCTTCCACCAATGAAATGGATTACGCTCCCGTACCCTTGGCAAAAGCAGCGAGCCTAGCTATAACGGGTTTAACTATGGATACCTGGTATAAAGCCCAGGTCACCAGTGGGATGTGTGCATCGGATTTGTCCAATCCTATAAAATTTGAAATAGGTACCACTGCTAACGTAGATAGCGTAAGTGCTCTAAGTGCTGAGGCTCTATTGATTTGCAAAGGCACAGGGACTACCTTGCAGTTGGGTACAGAAAATTACGGTTCGATCCTTTGGGAGAAATCGACCAACAACGGCATAACTTGGGCTTCTGCCCTTGGTAAAACGACCACCTTGACCACGGCGGCGCTTAGCGCAACCACTTGGTTTAGAGCCACGACCTATATCGGAAAATCGGCAACAGTGAATTGTACTGTGGCACACAGTGAGCCTATTGTGGTAAGTGTTATCGCTGCCCCGCTATCCAAGGGAATTACGGGGAATATAATTGCTGGGACTAACAATGGTACTACCTTGGTAAAAGCATTGGCCTGTACCGACAACAGCAAAACACTCGCCGTGACTGCGTTCTATAATGGGGCTATTCAATGGCAATGGTCCACAACCTCAACCACTTTAGGATTTAACGACATCGACTCGGCCACCGAGACTTTGTATTCCATAAGTTCAACGACAAGAGCCACGGGAGCCAACTATTACAGGGCAAAATTCACCAACAGTTGTTGGGTTTCGGCCTACAGTCCTGCCCTCACCGTGTACTACAAAGACTGTACTCCGGGAGCCAAGATCATGAGTCCTGCAATCGCAAAAACTCCGTTTGATGTACTGGCGTATCCTAACCCCTCTTCGACTAACTTCAACTTAAGCATCACCAGCTCAAGTGCAAAAAATGTGGAAGTAAAAGTATATGATATGATTGGTAAATTAATCAACAAAATGGAGGGTAGTCCAAGTAAAGTGGCTGGGCTTCAAATTGGGGATCGATATCCATCAGGGGTCTATAATGTAATTGTTTCTCAAGGCACCGAGGTGAAAACCCTGCGGGTGATTAAGCAATAAAAAAGGCATAAGCTAAAAGGCAATAGCCAAAAGTCAATAGCCAAAAGGCAAAAGGCGCAGGATTTAGTTCTTGCGCCTTTTTTTATGCCAAAAATATTTAAGATATCTTTCTCTTAATCTGATCGCTCGAATATACAAATGCCTCTTGTTATGTATCGCGCGGAATTAGATTCCGTGCCCATCCACTGTTTAAAAACTAAATTTTGAGCGCTATTGACTTTAAGGAATAAAAAAATCAGGGTGGGAAAGGGAGTCGTATAATGAAATAGAAAAAGAAATGATGCCCAAAATAGTCATGCCACCTAATAGGATTCCAATAGTACCCCACAAGGAGGTGGTTTGATCCAGCATGCGAATGGTTTTGATGTCGCTCTCCTCTATAGGAATCTTTAAGATTTTCCCGTTTTCATTGAGCATTCCATAATAGTTGCTTCCTTGCCGTCCAATTTTTTGAAAAGTGTGTCGGGTATCGTCTTTTCTAATGAGTAGCACTGGTTTCTTGGAAGCCGAAGCATCCTGGATGGAAATTGATTTTTTTTGGTACTCCGTACAGCTTTGCAAAAAAAGCAGCACAAACAAACACAGGGAAACGGAAATGCTTTTAAAATACTTCAGGCTCATCATTTTTAGTTTTAGATTAATAATCAGTAAAACCAAGAGTAGCTGTGTATTGTAGAATTTGGGGGATACAGCGAAAAGCAATAGCAAAAAAATTACATTCGGCTTAAGTGCTGTTGTATAAATATATAAAAAATAATGGAAGTAAAAAAATAAATTTTAGCTCTAGAACAAGCCGTTCAATTCCGCGTTAATGCGATTGATAATAATCCCTAAATCTTCTGGATTGTCTACAAAATTGATGTTGTCGACATCTATAATGAGCAATTTGCCTTTAGTGTAGGTTTGAATCCAGGCTTCATAGCGTTCGTTCAATCGATTGAGGTAATCTATGGAAATGGTGTTTTCATATTCGCGGCCCCGTTTGTGGATTTGTCCCACTAGATTAGGGATGGAACTTCTTAAATAAATGAGCATGTCAGGCGCAGCTACCTTAGACTCCATTAAATCAAATAGGGAAGAATAGTTTTGAAAATCACGTTGGGTCATCAAACCCATAGCGTGTAAATTGGGAGCAAAAATATGGGCATCCTCATAAATCGTCCGGTCTTGGATGATTTTTTTCCCGCTTTCACGAATTTGCAATACCTGGCGAAAACGACTGTTCAGGAAATAAATCTGTAAATTAAATGACCAACGCTCCATTTGGTGGTAGAAATCATCTAGATAAGGGTTGTCTACCACATCTTCATAATGGGGTTCCCATTTGAAATGTTTGGCCAATAATTCAGTCAATGTTGTTTTTCCGGCGCCTATGTTTCCTGCTACTGCTATGTGCATTATGGTATTGTAATTTGGTAGTTGGTAATTTCTTGGTTGGTAAAAATAGACAAAATTTGGTCTCTGTAATAGAAATTTTTAAATGATTTTTCAATCCCTTCAATTGGGTAGCGAATATTCTTCTGGAAATTAAGGAGATGTAATTTTTTGTCTTTCAAATAGAGTATCTCGTTGTCTTTGGTGATTTGAACTTGATCAAAATCAGGAATTTTCCCTAGGAGGGTAATTTTTCCAAAGGGAGTACAAGCATACCAATTTAATGCATCATCAATCCATTGAAACGTATTAAAATTGGACTCATACCATTTGATATTGCCCGTTATTGAAGGTGTTATCGCTTGGTAAGTGTTTTTTAAATAGTCGAAAAGTCCCATTTGCTGGGTTAGGCTGTTGTAAATCCAGAGCCTATTTTGCGAAGCGATTCCCGTGGCGGTAAGCTGCAGCGGTATGGGATTTTCAGAAAAATTGATTTTCAGGGTTTCATTCAATTGATTGTCTAGTAGGATAACCGTGTTGAAATTTTCATAAAAAAGCACTAGCTGTAACGGATTTTGTATGTCGATTTTTGTTATTTTTCCTAATGATAGGTTTTTATATTGCCAAGATTCATTTCCATATTTTTTTAATAAAACATTATCCTTGATATAATATAGGTTCACCATATTATCAAAACCCACAAATATATCGGCATCGATTTTTTGTACTGAAATAAGTTGTGCTTTCAGATTTTGTTCTTGTGCTAATACAATAGCAAATTGCAAAGTAATAAGGAGGATCATTATTTTTTTAATCATACAATCTCTAATTTATTTTCTTCCTAAGTTTTGCGAAACGAATCTTTTCTTTCAAAGAAAGCTAAAATACAAAAAAATAGACTTCAGGGGTACGAGTTTATAAATATTACTAAAAACAAAAAACCTAACTAAAAAAAATAGTCAGGTTTGTTTTAATATCTTATGGGTTAAATTTTACAATCCAAAAGCAGCTTTCACTTGGGCCACAAAATCTAATTTTTCCCAAGTGAACAATTCTACACTCACCGTTTTTTCAACCCCACCTGGCGCTTTAAACGTTTTGGTTACTGTTTCTGATTTACGACCCATGTGCCCGTAAGCTGCAGTTTCGCTGTATATTGGATTTCTTAATTTCAAACGTTGCTCGATAAAATAAGGACGCATGTCAAAAATGGCTTCCACTTTTTTGGCGATTTCACCGTTGGTCAAATTCACTTTTGAGGTACCATAGGTTTCCACAAAAATCCCCATTGGTTTAGCCACACCAATTGCGTAAGATACCTGAACCAAAATCTCGTCGGCAACACCCGCTGCAACAAGGTTCTTGGCAATGTGACGTGTAGCATAAGCCGCACTTCTATCTACCTTACTTGGATCTTTTCCGGAGAATGCACCACCACCGTGAGCGCCTTTTCCACCATAAGTGTCCACAATAATTTTTCTTCCTGTTAGTCCAGTATCACCGTGTGGTCCACCAATCACAAATTTACCAGTTGGGTTGATGTGGTATTGAATTTTATCGTTAAACAAATGCGCATATTGCGGATTGTTTTTGATGATTCTTGGAATTAGAATTCCAACCAAATCACTTTTGATTTTGGCCAACATCTTAGCTTCCTCGTCAAAATCATCGTGTTGGGTAGAAATTACAATAGCATCAATTCGGGATGGTTTATTGTCATCGTCATATTCCAAAGTCACTTGCGATTTTGCATCAGGACGCAAATAGGTGATTTCGTTGTTTTCACGACGTAAAACGGCCAATTCTTGCAATAATTTATGGGACAAATCCAAGGCCAAAGGCATAAAATCAATAGTTTCATTGGTGGCGTAGCCAAACATCATTCCTTGGTCGCCGGCACCTTGATCTTCTGGGTTAGCTCTTTCTACCCCTTGGTTTATATCGCCTGATTGTTCGTGAATCGCTGAAAGAACACCACAAGAATTGGCTTCAAACATATACTCACTTTTTGTATAACCAATTTTTTTGATAACATCGCGTGCAATTTGTTGCACATCTAAATACGTTTCTGATTTCACTTCACCGGCAAGAATTACCTGTCCAGTAGTAACCAATGTTTCACAAGCTACCTTGGAATCTGGATCAAAAGCCAAGAAATTGTCAATTAATGCATCCGAAATTTGATCAGCCACTTTGTCCGGATGTCCTTCACTCACTGATTCTGACGTAAATAAATAAGCCATAATAATATAGGTTTTTAAATTAAGCGAGGAAAAAAATGATTGCTGGGGAATGCTATAAGGAAGTTTCCTGCTTTAGCATTTTTTTAACGAGGTTGCAATCAGTTCAAATTTTTCCTCTAATATTTCGTCTGCAAATGTATGAAACCAAATTGAATTGCAAATTAAACTCACTTTTTTTTTGAAAAGTTTTTGAAATTCTATTTTGGATTCAAATTCATTTTTTCGGAAAAATTTAAAAACAGAATTAGTAAAATTTGGTTGTTTAAAAAATTTGTGGTTAATTTGTGCCTTTAAGTTCACAACTGTACTGAAATGTTATAAAGAAAGCTCGAGGGAATAGACCCTATGAAAGCTTAGCAACCTACGCCAAAATCGAAAGGTGCTACATTCTATCCCGATTATGGGAAAAGATAACAACAAGAATTCTTCTAGTTTATTTCTAGCTTTTCTTTCTAATATTTCCAGACACAAATCAAAAATCATAAAAGATTTGAAATTGGAAAATAAACCAACAACTAGTATCATACAAAATTTCACCACCGAAAGTGGCGTAACTTATCCATCCCTAAACTTAAGTTTTCAGGTTTTTGGACCAGCTTTGCATACCGCTCCCATTGTTTTGGTGAATCATGCCCTTACGGGAAATTCTCAAGTTATCGGTGCAAACGGTTGGTGGAACAATCTAATAGGCGAAAACAAAACCATCGACACCAATAAATACACGATATTAGCCTTCAACGTTCCCGGAAATGGGTACGACGCGACCTTCATCATAAAGTACCAGGATTTTAATGCAAGGGACGTAGCCAGGCTTTTTCTGGAAGGAATTAAAATGCTAAAAATACCGCAATTATACGCCATTATCGGAGGTTCCGTAGGAGGAGGAATTGCTTGGGAAATGGTCACCTTAGAACCTAAAATCACCAAAAATTTAATTCCAATTGCTTCCGACTGGAAAGCAACAGATTGGCTAATTGCGAATTGTTATCTTCAAGAACAAATATTAAATAATTCTCGGAAGCCCATTGAAGATGCCCGAATTCACGCCATGCTGTGTTACCGAACACCAGAATCGTTCAAAGAGAAGTTCAAAAGAACGACTAACGAAGAAATGGCTATTTTTAACGTAGAAAGTTGGCTGGCTCATCACGGCAAGAAATTACAAAATCGGTTTCAGTTGTCGGCCTATAAAACGATGAACCAATTGTTAAAAACAATAGACATCACCAGAAATAGAGGCTCATTCGAAGCAATAGCATCTAAAATGGAGGCGAGTATCCACATTATTGGCATCAATTCGGATTTGTTTTTTACAGCAACTGAAAACAAGGAAACATACAAGGAATTAAAAAGACAAAATAAAAAGGTATTTTACAAGGAAATTCAATCCATTCACGGACACGATGCCTTTTTGATTGAATTTGAACAATTAGACCATTTGCTTAAGGATATTTTTTAAGCGTTATACATACAAAACAGATGAAAATATTAAAATTCGGTGGAAAATCGTTGTCCAATGGAGACGGAATAAACAAGGTAGTTGCTATTATTGCCAATAAAATCAACCATGGCGAAAAAATAGCTGTCGTAGTGTCGGCGCGCGGAAATGCCACAGATGAATTGGAAGAAATTTTAGGGGTTGCCGCTAAAAACGGAAACTATAAAGCACTTCTTGAAACGTTCAAAACGGAACAAAAAGGGGATTATCCCGACGTGGATTTATCGGAGGAATTTGAAGCATTGGACAAACTTTTTGAAGGAGTAAGTTTAATTGGTGATTACAGCAACAAAATTAAAGACCAGATTCTTTCTAAAGGAGAATTGCTTTCGGCAAAATTGCTGACTGCTATTCTGATTAAAAATAACATAAACGCTCGTTTCACCGATTCTAGGGAATTGATAAAAACGGATTCCAAATTTGGGGATGCCCAACCATTGGAACAAGTTTCCAAGAAAAATGTGGTTCAATATTTCAAACTGCACAGCGATACGGTCAATATTATTACGGGTTTTATTGGATCAAATAACAACAACGACGCCACAACTCTAGGGAGAAACGGCAGCAATTATACCGCTTCGCTGATTGCCAATTATCTTGATGCCGAAGAACTGCAAAACTATACCCACGTTGACGGAATTTACACAGCGAATCCTGAATTAGTTCCCGATGCCAAGAAAATTGACCGTTTGTCTTTTAACGAAGCCAATGAAATAGCCAATTTCGGAGCAACTATTCTGCATGCTAAAACCATTATTCCTTTATTGGAAAAAAACATACCACTGCGAATTTTAAACACGTTCAACCACGAAAATCAGGGAACATTAATCACTTCGAAATCCAATAAAGAAGGGATTAAAACGCTTTCGGTTTTGGAGAATGTGGCCTTGGTAAACCTAGAAGGAAGAGGGTTGTTAGGAAAAACAGGAGTTGACGCCCGTATTTTTAGGGTGATGGGCGACAATGAGATTAGTGTGAGCATTATTTCGCAAGGTTCCTCGGAGCGTGGGATTGGACTTGTGGTTGCCGCAGACCAAGCTTCAAAAGCGATGATTGAACTCGAAAAAGAATTTGAAAATGATTTCTATTCGAAAGACGTCAACAAAATCTCGATTACCGATGATGTTTCGGTGATTTCGATTATTGGCCAGGATTTAAGCACTTTTCACAAACCGTATACGGCTTTGATTAAAAATAAGGTCGTGCCGATTCTTTTCAACAATACGGTGACAGGTAAAAACGTGAGTTTGGTGGTTAAAAAATCGCAACTACACAAGGCGTTGAATGTGATTCACGGGGAGATTTTTGGGGTTTCCAAGAAAATAAACATAGCCATTTTCGGCCACGGATTAGTAGGTGGTACTTTGATTAATCAAATATTGGAGTCGGCTACGGCTATTGAAAAACGAAAAGATATTAAACTGAATGTTTTTGCGATTGCCAATTCAAAAAATGTCCTTTTGAACAAAAATGGTGTGACACCCAATTGGAAGAACGAGATTCAAAATAATGGTTTTTCTTATACGATTGATGATATTATCGCCTACGCTAATGAAAATCATCTAGAGAATTTGATCGCTATTGATAACACGGCAAGTGCTTCGTTTGTGGAAAATTACATTCCATTGGCAGAAAGCAGTTTTGACTTGATTTCTTCCAACAAAGTGGCGAATACCATGAGTTATAAATTTTACAAAGACTTGCGAAAAGTATTGGCAGAAAATCAGAAAACGTATTTGTATGAAACTAATGTGGGTGCAGGATTACCATTAATAGACACCATCAAATTATTGCATCTTTCTGGTGAAAATATCACCAAAATCAAAGGCGTTTTCTCGGGAACCTTGAGTTATTTATTCAACAATTTCTCGGCAAAAGACGTTCCGTTCAGCGAAGTTTTGAAAGAAGCAATTGATAACGGCTACACGGAACCAGATCCAAGGGAAGATTTATGCGGTAACGATGTGGGTAGAAAATTGCTAATTTTGGCGAGAGAATTGGATTTGCAAAATGAATTCGAAGAAATCCGCATTCAAAACTTGATTCCAGAACATTTGCGTGATGGAAATGTGTCTGATTTCTTAAATAAATTAAAGGAATTTGACCCCATTTATAACAAAATAAAAGCCGAACAAGAACCAAATCATGTTTTGAGATACATTGGGGAATTATCGGGAGATTTACAAAACGACAAAGGAAATCTCGAAGTGAAATTAGTTTCCGTACCTTCGGATACCGCTTTGGGCGGATTGAAAGGTTCGGATTCGTTCTTCGAAATTTACACCGAGTCGTATGGCGACAGACCCATCGTGATTCAAGGCGCCGGTGCTGGATCGGCAGTAACGGCGAGAGGTGTTTTCGGGGATATTTTAAGATTGTCAGAAAAAGGGTAGAATAAGTATTCAGTTTTTAGTATTCAGTAAAAAAACAAAAACAACAACTCACCAATTTCGGCTCCCTCACCTTTGGAGAGGGCTAGGGTGAGGAAAATAAATAGAACAATGAAAATAACATTAGACAGAGTAAACGAAAATTTCCACTTTCAATTAAAAAACGACCGTGGCCATATAGTAAATGTAGACGCCAGAACTGATTTTGGGGGCAATGATATGGGGCCAAGCCCAATGGAATTGATACTTATGGGCGTGGCAGGTTGCAGCGGAATCGATATGATTTCGATACTAAAAAAGCAACGTCAGGAAATCACTTCTTTCAAAGCTGAGGTTGAAGGCGACCGCGTGCAAGTGGGTGAAGCAAAACCTTTCAAAGATATTTACGTTGTTTTTTATCTGGAAGGAAACATTAAAGAAGACAAAGCCGCAAAAGCCGCCCAACTTTCTTTCGAAAAATACTGTTCGGTTTCCAAAACATTGGAACCAACAGCCACGATCCATTATAAAGTAGTTTTGAATGGAATGGAAGTAGCGAAAATATAAATAGTCATAATTATTCGTTTGAGGATTGAGTGTTGAAATACTATTATTCTAACAACTTTAAACCTTAAACTTTAAACAAAATAGAATGAACGAACAAGAATTTGGTTTTGAAACCCAGGCCATACGCAATCAATTAGAACGTACTCAATATTTAGAACATTCCGTGCCTTTGTACTTAACATCCAGTTTTGTATTCGAAGATGCCGAAGACATGCGTGCTTCCTTTGCCGATGAGAAAGATAGAAATATTTATAGCCGTTACAGCAATCCGAATACCAACGAGTTTATTGATAAAATTTGCGCGATGGAAGGGGCTGCTTCTGGGTTTGCATTCGCTTCGGGAATGGCAGCAGTATATTCAACCTTGGCTGCTTTATTAAACTCAGGCGATCATATTGTTTCGGCAAGTAGTGTATTTGGAGCAACGCACTCCTTATTTATTAATTATTTTCCGAAATGGGGAATAGAAACAACGTATTTTGATATTAATAAACCCGAAACCATTGAGAGTTGTATCAAACCAAACACTAAAATTCTTTTTGCCGAATCGCCTACAAATCCGGGAGTGGACATTATTGATTTGGAATTACTTGGAGCCATTGCCAAAAAACACCATTTGATTTTGATCATTGACAATTGTTTTGCAACGCCATATATACAACAACCTATAAAATGGGGTGCTGATTTGGTTATCCATTCTGCAACTAAATTAATGGATGGTCAAGGACGTGTTTTAGGAGGAATCACTGTTGGTGATGCTGAATTGATTCAAAAAATTTATTTGTTTTCTCGATTGACAGGACCTTCTTTATCTCCGTTTAATGCTTGGGTATTGTCAAAAAGTTTAGAAACTTTGGCGGTGCGTTTGGATAGACATTGCGAAAACGCACTCAAAGTAGCCGAGTTTTTAGAACAGCATCCAAAGGTGAATACCGTAAAATATCCTTTCTTGAAATCGCATCCTCAATATGAAATTGCCCAAAAGCAAATGACATTAGGGGGTAATATTGTAGCTTTCGAAATCAAAGGGGGTCTCGAAGCAGGAAGGGCCTTTTTGGATAAAATAAAGTTGTGTTCGTTGTCGCCAAATTTGGGAGATACTAGAACCATCGTAACGCATCCAGCTTCTACAACGCACAGTAAATTAACAGTTGAAGAGCGCTTGGCAGTGAGTATTACAGATGGTTTGGTGCGCATTTCCGTAGGATTGGAAACCGTGAAAGATATTATTGCTGATTTGGAACAGGCCTTGGCGTAAGATTTTAGATGGATGATTAACGATTTTAGATTACAGATTACCAATGCAATAACGATCGTTAATCATCATAATTTTTTCAGTGCAAAAACATACTTTTGTAATTATTAAAACAGATGTTGGTTTTATGACTTTTAAAATCAGCTATCGTTAATCTTCAATCAAAAATTAAATCATGCTTTCTAAAAAAACAAAATACGGAATAAAAGCTTTGACTTTTTTGGCGCGCCAAGAGGCTCAAACGCCTGTGGCTATTGCTGAAATTGCAAAAGCAGAACATATTTCAATTAAGTTTCTCGAAAGTATTTTGTTGCTCTTGCGTCATTCCGGTTTTCTCGGAGCCAAGAAAGGAAAAGGTGGGGGCTATTATCTTATCAAAGAGCCCAAAGACATTAATATGGCAAAAGTGTACCGTATTCTGGAAGGTCCCATTGCTTTGTTGCCTTGTGCCAGTCACAATTTTTACGAGAAATGTGAGGACTGTACTGATGAAGCAGCTTGTGCTGTTCGCAAACTCATGATGGAAGTTCGGGACAATACCCTGATGATATTAGAAAATAATACCTTGGCTGATATCGCTTTTTAAACCCGGATCGTAATAGATTTATAACTTTAGTTTTAACGCCTTCTTCAGGCAGATGCATATAATCTGGTTTAATATGAATAGCCGTTATAAAAACTTTAAAACTACACTTCTCTCAAATTACGGAAAACCATAAACTTATTTAATTTCAATAGTTTAGGTTTGCATTATTAGTAAATGAATTCTTTATAAAATAAATTTTACATTAACTTTCGTTGTCAAAAACATTTTGTTACTTTGCTTTAATTGAATTTAACTTAAAACTACAAATTATGAAAAAACTTATTTATTTTTTATGCATCCCAATGCTTTTACTGCAAGGATGTTCTTCTGATAGTGATAATAATGATAATAACAATAATAATAATGGGAGTTCTACCATATTGTGTAAATCAATTAGATTTAATGAATCTGATGCTACAAATGTTAGAAATTATCGTGATGAATATATTTATGTTGGGGATAAACTCTCTGAAATTAAATCTTATTATAATGATGTTTTAGGAGGAAAATCTCTTGTATTTTTTACAGGTGATTTAATAACAGAAATAAAAAGTTATAACGAATTAAATAGGTTAGATGGTAATACAGTTTATAAATATAATAATTCAGGACAATTAATTGAATCTATTTATTATGACGAAGGTATTCTTGATGTAAGAGATACGTATACTTATAATCAAAACGGAACAATTACTCAATTAACATATTATAATTATCAACAACCAGAAACTCTGAAAAGTAATTCAACTTTTACATACACAAATGGAGATTTAATAAAAATTGATGTAATTGAATACGATGGTTCGCAAGTTTATAATAAAACAATAACATATTTATATGATGATAAAAATTCACCATTTAAAAATGTACATTCCAGTTTTAAAAAAACACTAATTGGATACGATGGCTTTGCTCAACCCAGTGGTAATAATCATAATGTTATTAAAAGAACAGAAACAAGTAACAACTCTAATTCCTCAAATTCAACAACAAATTATCAATATATTTATAATTCAGATAATTATCCTACAAAACAAACCTCATCAAATTCAAATAGTAGTATAGTTGAATATACTTACTAAAATTATTTGTTGAATTTAAAGACGACTACTTCGTATAAGGTGGTAAAAAAATAAATCTATAATAAAACACAACCTCAATAGTTGCCATTAAATCAAGTCACCTAGCGGTGGCTTTTTTTGTGCGTTAAGTTCTACGTATAGTCCCCTTCCAAAAGCCTTAGGGCGGTAAGGAATTAAAAAACCAATTTATATCCCACGAAAAATAACATTAAGGCAATGGCATTTCTAAGGAATAAATCGGGCACTTTTCCACTCAACATACTTCCTATATAAATCCCGGGAAGGGATCCCATCAATAACTGTCCTAATAGCCCAAAATCTAAATTACCCATTGAGGCATGGCCTATTCCTGCAACAAGAGTTAAAGGAACTGCGTGCGCAATTTCGGTTCCAACTAATCGAGGAGTTGGCAAAAGGGGATAGAGGAAAAATAAAGTGACCGTTCCCAAAGCACCTGCCCCTATCGAAGTCAGTGTAACGGTTGCCCCTAACATTACGCCAATGGCAACAGTTAAAGCATTCTGGGTTTTGCTCTCATTATGAAACTTATCGCCAGCATGTTTTTGAGAAAAAGCTAATATTTTATTTTTGAAAATAATAGCAACTGATGTAAACAACAACGCCCATCCTAAACTATATTTTATGGTAGCATTCATGGCTGTTGTGTCAGTTTTCAGGTTATGAAGAATCCACAAAGTCAACAAGGCGGCAGGAATACTTCCCAGGGAAAGCCAAGCCGTAATAGACCAATTGATATTCATTTTTTTATGATGAACATAAACGCCACCTATTTTAGTAAACGCCGCGTACAACAAATCCGTGCCGACTGCCGTAGTAGGTGGGATACCAAACCATAACAAAATGGGAGTCATCAAGGAACCGCCTCCGACACCCGTCAATCCTACTATAAAACCAACTGTTAAACCTGCAATAACTAGTCCTATTTGAAAATCCATAAAAGATTTTTTTTGACAAAAATAAAAATTATTTTCTTATATCCTATAGGAATGGTAGGCTTTATTTTTTTTTGATGCTAAAAAAACTAATTTTTATTTTGTTATTTATAAATAAGTAGTATTTTTGCAGAATAATCTATAAAACCGATAGGGTAATAGATTTAATAATAAAAAATTATGAGCACTATTGTAGTAAAGACCTTATTAGAAAAAACAGCCGATTTCTCGATTGAGGAGACTTTAGCTTTTTTGGCTAGTGAATATAAAAATCAAGTGGTTTTTTCTACTTCTTTTGGTCAAGAAGATCAGGTGATTACGGCCTTAATTGCCAAAAATGATTTGCCAATCAATATATTTACGCTAGACACAGGGCGTTTGTTTCAGGAAACCTATGATGTTTTTCATAGAACGATCAAAAAATACAAAGTAGCAATTCAAACCTATTTTCCTGAGGCTGCTGCGGTAGAGAAACTGCTGAGTGAAAAAGGACCAAACAGTTTCTATGAATCAGTCGAAAATAGAAAGGAATGTTGTTTCATTCGAAAAGTAGCACCATTGACTAAGGCTTTAAAAGGAAATGCCATTTGGATTACTGGATTAAGAGCAGAGCAATCCGAAAATAGAAACGACTTAGCTGCTTTTGAAAATGATGCCCATTTTGATATTATCAAATTTAATCCACTGTTAAAATGGACATTGGCAGAAGTTCAAAAATACATAGATGACAATAATGTACCCCAAAATGTTTTACACAAACAAGGTTTTGTAAGTATTGGTTGTGCTCCTTGTACGAGAGCCATTGCCGAAGGGGAAGACATTAGAGCAGGAAGATGGTCCTGGGAATCCAGTCATAAGGAATGCGGTTTGCACCAGAAATAAGATTTCAGATGGCAGATTTTAGAATAAAGAGAATAGAAAAAATAATAATAGTTTTATGAGATTTTAGTTTAGGTTACAACAACCTTAAACTTTTAAACTCTTAAACTTTAAACTAAAAATAATGAGTTCCATATTAAAAACAAATGCTTTAGAAAGCGAGGCGATATACATTTTTAGAGAAGTAATTTCTCAGTTTGATAAGCCTGTATTGCTGTTCTCTGGAGGAAAAGATTCGATTACATTGGTGCGTTTAGCGCAAAAAGCGTTTTTTCCAGCCAAAATTCCTTTCCCATTATTGCACGTCGATACGGGGCATAATTTTCCAGAAACAATCGAATTTAGAGATCGATTGGTTGCCGAGTTAGGATTGGAATTGATCGTTCGAAACGTTCAAGATGCTATCGACGAAGGAAAAGTTGTCGAAGAATCCGGTAAATATTCCAGTAGAAATAGCTTGCAAACGACTACGCTTTTAGATGCGATCGAAGAATTCAAATTTGACGCATGTATTGGCGGTGCGCGCCGTGACGAAGAAAAAGCAAGAGCCAAAGAACGTATTTTCTCGGTTCGGGATGATTTTGGTCAATGGGACGAAAAAAATCAACGCCCAGAATTGTTTGACTTGTTAAACGGAAAAATCGAAAATGGACAAAACGTTCGTGTTTTTCCAATTTCGAATTGGACAGAATTGGATGTTTGGAGTTATATCGAACAAGAACAAATCGAGATTCCATCCATTTATTTCTCACACAAGCGTAAAGTATTCTTGAGAGACGGAATGATTTGGTCTCATTCTCCTTTTGTTTACCAAGAAGAAGATGAGGTAGTAGAAGAAAGAATTGTTCGTTTTAGAACCGTTGGAGATATGAGTTGTACCGCTGCGGTTGATTCGTATGCCGCCACAATTGCAGAAGTAGTTGGCGAAATTAGATCTTCTACCATTTCTGAAAGAGGTGCCAGAATCGATGACAAACGTTCTGAGGCAGCTATGGAAAAAAGAAAACAACAAGGGTACTTTTAGTTGATGGTTGATGGTTTTTGGTTGATAGTTTCGATTTCGTCAATAACCATCTTTAAAATTTAACAACTAAATCTAATAATTAATTGTTGTTGGGTGATGGATTAAATGGAGCAGTTTAACTCCAACAACCATCAACTAACAAACATCAACAAAAATAAAAAGAATGGAAGTTTTAAAAATAGCAACAGCAGGAAGTGTAGATGACGGAAAGAGTACCTTAATCGGTAGATTATTATACGACACTCAATCCTTGACTGTAGATAAACTAGAAGCAATCGAAAAAAGCAGCAAGCAAAAAGGATACGATTATCTTGATTTTTCTTTGGCTACGGACGGTTTGGTTGCCGAGAGAGAGCAAGGAATTACGATTGACGTAGCGCATATTTATTTTTCGACTGCTAAGAAAAGTTACATCATCGCCGATACGCCAGGTCACGTAGAATATACCCGAAACATGGTTACAGGAGCGTCGACTTCACAAGTTTCCATCATTTTGATTGATGCACGTAAAGGAGTTATTGAGCAAACGTACCGACACTTTTTTATTAATAATTTATTGAGAGTAAAGGAAGTTATTGTTGCGGTGAACAAAATGGATTTGGTTGACTATTCCGAGGAAGTCTACAACAAAATTAAAGCCGATTTTCAAGCCTTGAATGCCAAAAGCACTTTCAAAGAACAAAATGTGAGTTATATTCCGTTGAGCGCTTTGACAGGAGATAATGTGGTGGAATCATTGGGAGGAATGCCTTGGTACACGGGACAAACTATCCTGCAACATTTGGAAGCTTTAGAACCTAAAGATGTGTATGAAAAAGGCAAAGCGCGTTTTCCTGTTCAAACCGTAATTCGACCAAAAACAGAGCAATACCACGATTTTAGAGGCTATGCCGGAAAATTATACGGAAACAATATTAAAGTGGGCGATGCGGTAACGGTTCTACCTTCATTAACAGAATCTGTAGTGACCAACATTCACTTTTTCGATCAGGAATTTGATGAAGCAACCGCCGGTTCTTCTATCACATTGGAATTAGAAAATGATATCAATGTCACTAGAGGAGACATGATTGTAAAATCGAGTGAACTTCCTAAAATCGAAAAAGACATCAATACAACGATTTGTTGGATGGACAGTAAAAAATTGGTTCCAGGAGCAAAATATTTCGTGCAACACAACACGAATAGAGTTTTAGCTAAAATCGACAGCGTGAAAAATATTATTGCAACTGATTTCTCCGGAACAAAAGAAGCTTCACAATTAGCCATAAACGAAATTGGTGAAGTAAATATTAAATTGAGCAAAGCCATTTATTTTGACGCCTATAATGACAACAAATCGAACGGCGCTTTTATTTTAATTGACGCTGCAACGAACACAACTGCGGGAGTTGGATTTATCCGATAAAAAAAATTAACTATTGGCTTTTAGCCATTAGAAATTACAAAAAATACGATAACAAAAAAGCTATTAGCCAAAAGCAAGAAAAAGATGGAAAGTTTTAGAACAGAAATAGAAAATCCGATTGTCCAAAAAGACATCATCGATTTAGAGAAAAAAATCGCCTTATTCCGTGACGGAAAAATTGATGATGAACGTTTCCGAAGCCTTCGTTTGGCTAGAGGAGTTTATGGTCAACGCCAGGAAGGGGTTCAAATGATTCGTATCAAATTACCATTTGGAAAAGTGACAAGCGAACAATTGTTGCGTATCACTAAAGTTTCTGATGAATATTCAACGGGACGTTTGCATATTACAACGCGTCAGGACATCCAAATTCACTATGTGAGTTTAGATAGAACCCCAAAACTTTGGGCTGAATTAGAAAAAGACGATGTTACGCTTCGGGAGGCATGCGGAAACACGGTAAGAAATATTACCGCCAGTGAAACTGCAGGAATCGATACAGAAGAACCTTTTGATGTGTCGCCTTATGCACACGCCCTGTTCCAATTTTTCTTAAGAAACCCGGTTTGTCAAGAAATGGGACGTAAATTCAAAATGTCATTTTCTTCTTCGGATAAGGACACTGCTTTGAGTTATTTACATGATTTAGGATTTATTCCAAAAGTGGTAAACGGAGAAAGAGGATTCAAAGTAATGTTGGGTGGTGGATTAGGTTCACAACCACACCATGCTGAATTGTTATCTGAATTTATTCCGGTAAACCAAATTATCCCAACAACCGAAGGTGTTTTGAGAATATTTGACCGTTACGGCGAAAGAGCCAAACGTTTGAAAGCCCGTATGAAATTCTTAATCAAGGAAATTGGGAGAGAGGAATTTTTAAGATTGATTGAGGAAGAGAAAAAAGCGTTGTCCTATCAAACTGTTGAAATCGACACTACCGCTTTTGACGGTGAAATCCCCGCCCCTTTATTGGTGGCTCCAAAAGTAGCAATAGACGACAATGCCGCATTCGAAGCTTGGAAAAAATCGAATGTAATTGCCCAAAAACAAGCGGGCTATGTAGCGATTGGAATCAAAGTGGCTTTAGGGGATTTTTATACCGACAAAGCAAGATTATTGGCGGAACTCATAAAAAATTATGCGGCTAATGAATTGCGTTTTTCTCTAAGACAAGACATTTTGATTCGTCACGTAAAGGAAGAAAATCTGCCATTTTTCTACCAAGAATTGGCCAAATTGGATTTTGTGACTTTAGGATACAATACTATTGGGGATATTACCGCTTGTCCAGGAACGGACACCTGTAATTTAGGAATTGCTAGCAGTACTGGAATTGCGACGGAACTAGAGCGAGTTTTAGCAACAGAATATCCACAATACAGCAACAATCGGGAAATAGCCATAAAAATCAGTGGGTGTATGAATGCCTGTGGACAACACAATATGGCTGAAATTGGTTTTCAAGGAATGTCTATCAATTCAGGAAAATTAGTGGCTCCGGCCCTTCAGGTATTATTAGGGGGCGGTATTTTAGGAAATGGCGAAGGAAGATTTTCTGATAAAGTAATCAAAATCCCAAGTCGTAGAGGACCGGAAGCCTTGCGTTTTATCTTAAATGATTTTGATGCAAATGCCAACGGACAATCATTCTTGAATTATTATGATGCCAAAGGGGAGAAATATTTCTATGAATTATTGAAACCATTAGCCGATATAACCAACCTTACCGAAGCAGACTTTGTAGATTGGGGAAATGCCGATAACTACGTAAAAGCCGTTGGTGTTGGGGAATGTGCAGGTGTGGTTATTGATTTGGTTGCGACTTTGATATTTGAAGCCAAGGATAAAATGACTTTTGCCCAGGAAGCCTTAGAAGATCAAAAATGGGCAGATGCCATTTATTTGGCCTATGCTGGATTTGTAAATGGAGCTAAAGCCTTATTGCTTTCCGAAGACCAAAAAACGAATCACCACGCAGGGATAATCGATTTATTTGACACGGTTTTTATCGAAAGCAAAAAAATCGAGTTGGATTCGTCTTTCAAAGAATTGGTTTACCAAATCAACAAAAACGAACCTTCTGCTGAATTTGCCAAAAAATACATTCAAGAAGGGGTTGCTTTTTTTGAAAACATCGAAAATTATAGAGCCAAAGATTTAGCAAATGAATAAACATATTCAACCCAAAGTAACTTTAGTGGGCGCTGGCCCTGGAGATCCGGATTTACTTACTCTGAAAGGAGTAAAAGCACTTGCTGAAGCGAATGTGGTGTTGTATGATGCCTTGTCTAATGAGGAATTATTGGTGCATGCCCCGAAGAAATCCATAAAAATATTTGTGGGAAAAAGGATTGGCTTCCACGAATATTCTCAAGACCAAATCAATCAATTGATAGTTGACAATGCACTTACTTATGGAAATGTAGTGCGTCTAAAAGGAGGCGATTCTTTTATTTTTGGACGAGGAAGTGAAGAAATTGAATATATTGAAAGTTTTGGAATTCCCACTTTTGTTGTACCTGGTCTTTCCTCATCAATTGCGGTGCCTGCAAATCAAGGAATCTCTTTGACTAAAAGAGGGGTTTCCGAAAGTTTTTGGGTCATCACAGGAACTACATCCGACAGGAATTTGTCCAATGACGTGGCTTTGGCGGCAAAATCATCGGCAACAGTAGTGATTTTGATGGGAATGAGTAAATTGGCACAAATTGTTTCTTTATTCCAAAAAGAATCCAAAGGAGAAACTCCCGTGGCGATTATCCAAAACGGTACAATGCCCAACGAAAAAGTAGGAATCGGAACCATAAATTCTATTTTGCAAGTAGTAAAGGAACATCAACTAAGTTCCCCAGCGATTATTGTAATAGGAGAGGTGGTAAGCGAAAGAAATAGGTTAAAAGGTTATTACGAAGAATTTGCATTCAATAAAGTTTGTGCCAGAGAATAATGGAAGAAATCAAAACTTTTTCCAATAATCAGGATTTGGCTCCCTCTCCATTGGAAAGAAACGAACTATATCCTGTTTTTTTAAAGCTGCATAACCTCAAGGTGCTCATTGTGGGCGGAGGAAATGTAGGATTGGAAAAATTATCGTTCTTATTGAAATCCAGTCCGAATGCAAATGTTGAGTTGGTTGCGCCAAGGTTTCTTCCGGAATTGGAAGTTTTGGCTCAAAAGCATCCTTCGGTACAATTGACGTACAAAAAATTCAATCGCTGGATGCTTCGCAAAAGGCATATGGTGATAGCTTGTACCGATGATTTGAAAGTTAACAAACGGGTGTATGATTTGTCAAGAAAAAGATATTTGATTTGCAATATTGCCGATACGCCGCCATTATGCGATTATTATTTGGGTGGAATTGTGACCAAAGGAAATGTGAAAATTGCCATTTCCACTAATGGAAAATCACCCACAACAGCCAAAAGATTAAGGGAATTTTTCGAAGAAATAATTCCAGATGATATTAACAAAATGGTAGAAAACCTAAACGAATATCGTAAAACTTTAAAAGGGGATTTTGAAGAGAAAGTTCAAAAAATGAATGAAATTACAGAAGCATTAAAAAATAAAGAATAAAAAAATGGTTAAAACAGACATACTTATAATAGGGGCGGGACCAACAGGATTATTTACCGTTTTCGAAGCAGGATTGTTAAAATTAAAATGTCACATTCTTGACGCTTTGCCACAACCAGGAGGACAACTTTCGGAATTGTACCCTAAAAAACCCATCTATGACATTCCTGGTTTTCCAGAAGTTTTAGCAGGGGATTTGGTGGATAATTTAATGGAACAAATCAAACAGTTCGAACCAGGATTTACTTTGGGTGAACGTGCCGAAACTATAGAGAAACAAGAAGACGGAAGCTTTATTGTAACGTCAAATAAAGGAAAAAAATTCCACGCTCCAGTTGTTGCGATTGCAGGAGGTTTAGGAAGTTTTGAACCTCGAAAACCGTTAATCGAGGATATCGAATTCTACGAAGACAAAGGGATTAAATACTTCATCAAGAATCCAGAGAAATTTCGTGATAAAAGAGTCGTAATATCTGGTGGTGGAGATTCTGCTTTGGATTGGAGTATTTTCTTGGCTAATGTTGCTTCTGAAGTGACTTTGATTCATAGAAGAAATGAATTTAGAGGAGCTCTTGATTCTGTTGAGAAAGTACAAGAATTAAAAGATGCTGGTAAAATTAAAATGATAACTCCTGGAGAAGTGGTTGGTTTAAACGGAGCGGAACATTTAGAATCGGTTGATGTAGATATTGATGGAGCTCATAGAAACATTCCTACGGATTATTTTATTCCGCTTTTTGGATTGACCCCAAAATTAGGACCTATTGCCAACTGGGGATTGGAAATAGAAAAAAATGCCATTAAAGTCAATAATGCTTTGGATTATCAAACCAATATTCCAGGAATTTTTGCCATTGGTGACGTAAATACCTATCCAGGAAAATTAAAATTGATCCTTTGCGGATTCCATGAAGCCACGATGATGTGTCAAGCGGCCTATCAAATTATCAATCCAGGCAAGAAACACGTAATGAAATACACCACCGTAAGTGGTATTGACGGCTTTGACGGAACCCGAAAAGAGGCTCCGAAAGCAGTGGTAAAAGCAATAACGTAAATACTAATTTACAATCAGTGCCAAAATAGCCTTACTACTTGCAAGTGGTAAGGCTATTGCTTTACTTTGCAATTCCAAATTTTCTAAATAAAGTGAAAATTTAAACCTGAAAAATCTTTAAAATTAGGATTTTATAAAAAAGAACTATGTCTACAATTCAAGAAGCAATAAAAAAAAGAATTCTCGTACTCGATGGAGCCATGGGAACGATGTTGCAACGCTATAACTTTTCTGAAGAAGATTTCCGAGGGGAACAATTCAAAGATTTTCCGTATTCCCTAAAAGGGAACAACGATTTATTGTCCTTGACCCAACCACAAGCGATTAAAGATGTCCACGCTTTGTATTTTGAGGCAGGTGCTGATATTGTGGAAACCAATACGTTCTCAGGAACCACAATAGGAATGGCCGATTATCATCTCGAAGAATATGTGTACCAACTCAACTACGAATCGGCTAAAATTGCCCGTGAAGTAGCCGATGAATTCACGGCACGAAATCCAGAAAAGCAACGTTTTGTTGCCGGTTCTATTGGGCCAACAAACAGAACAGCAAGTATGTCGCCAGACGTGAATGACCCGGGTTACAGAGCTGTAACTTTTGATGATTTACGTATTGCTTACAAACAACAAGTCGAAGCTTTACTAGATGGTGGTGTAGATTTGCTATTGGTAGAAACTATTTTTGATACTTTAAATGCGAAAGCGGCACTTTTCGCTATCGAAGAAGTCAAAGAAGAACGCCATATCGATATGCCAATAATGGTTTCAGGGACCATTACCGATGCTTCCGGAAGAACACTTTCAGGACAAACGGTAGAAGCATTTTTGGTTTCGGTTTCGCATATTCCGTTGTTGAGCGTCGGATTCAATTGTGCTTTAGGAGCCGATTTATTGAAGCCCTATTTGCAAACTTTGGCGCACAATACCTCGTTCAATGTTTCGGCTCATCCCAATGCGGGATTGCCAAACGCCTTTGGAGAATACGATGAAACACCGGAGCAAATGCAAGTTTTTATCAAAGAATATTTAGACGATAATTTAATAAACATCATAGGCGGTTGTTGTGGAACAACCCCAGCACACATCAAATTGATTGCCGATATCGCCAAGGATTATAAACCGAGGGTTTCGACGGCAACAATGTAATTCGTAGAGACGCGATTTATCGCGTCAAAATTATAGTCACAAATTCACTGAAAAATTTGAGAAACTGTGGCAAAACAAAATAAAAAAATGGCAGAAGCAGAAAAGAGAAGAAACCTAGTATTATCGGGATTAGAACCCTTAATCATTACGCCTGAAAGCGTTTTTGTTAACGTTGGGGAAAGAACCAATGTAACAGGTTCCAGAAAATTTCTTCGACTAATCAAGGAAGAAAAGTACGAGGAGGCATTGAGCATTGCCAAAGAGCAAGTAGAAGGAGGCGCACAAATCATCGATATTAATATGGATGAGGGAATGCTAGATGGCGAATATGCCATGAAAAAATTCCTGAATTTAATCGCTGCCGAACCCGATATTTCTCGAGTGCCTATTATGATTGATAGCTCAAAATGGGATATTATTGAAGCGGGTTTGAAAGTGGTGCAAGGAAAATGTGTCGTAAACTCCATTTCATTGAAAGAAGGTGAGGAACAATTCATTCATCACGCCAAATTAATCAAGCGCTACGGAGCTGCAGTAATTGTTATGGCTTTTGACGAAGTAGGTCAAGCTGATAATTACGAACGTAGAATAGAAATTTCCCGACGTTCGTATGATATTTTAGTAAATAAAGTAGGTTTTCCTCCGCAAGACATTATTTTCGATTTGAATATATTTCCGGTGGCAACCGGAATGGAAGAACACCGCCTGAATGCTTTGGATTTCTTTAGAGGAACCAAATGGGTTCGAGAAAATTTGCCTCATGCGCACATTAGTGGAGGGGTGAGTAACGTTTCGTTTTCATTTAGAGGGAATGACACGGTTCGTGAAGCGATGCACTCGGTTTTCTTGTACCACGCCATCAAAAATGGAATGACGATGGGAATTGTAAACCCAGAAATGCTTTCTATTTATGATGAAATTCCAAAAGATTTGTTGGAACACGTGGAAGATGTAATTCTAAACCGCCGTGATGATGCCACCGAAAGGTTGTTGGATTTTGCTGATAATGTAAAAAGCGATGTCAAAAGCAACGAGAAAGCGATTCAGGAATGGCGTTCGGGAACGGTTCAAGAACGAATTACCCATTCACTTGTAAAAGGTGTGGATGCTTTTATAGAACTAGATGTTGAAGAAGCTCGATTGGCAGCCACAAAACCTATCGAAGTGATTGAAATCAACTTGATGGCAGGAATGAATATCGTTGGTGATTTGTTTGGTTCGGGGAAAATGTTTTTGCCGCAAGTGGTAAAATCGGCTCGGGTTATGAAAAAAGCCGTGGCCTATCTTCTTCCTTTTATTGAAGCCTCCAAACAAGTTGGCGACAAGCAAGGGAATGGAAAAATATTGATGGCAACCGTAAAAGGCGATGTGCACGATATTGGAAAAAATATTGTTTCGGTGGTTTTGGCTTGTAATAACTATGAAATCATTGATCTTGGAGTAATGGTTCCGCCTGAAAAAATTATTGCGGCGGCCATCGAACACGAGGTTGATATTATTGGATTAAGCGGATTAATTACGCCTTCGTTAGACGAAATGGTGTATCTCGCCAAGGAATTGGATAAAAAAGGAATGAAAATTCCCGTGATGATTGGTGGAGCAACCACTTCTCGTGCGCACACTGCCGTGAAAATTGCCCCACAATATAGACAAACCGTGATTCACGTAAACGATGCTTCGAGAGCGGTAACGGTCGCCGGAAATTTGTTAGACGATAATAAAGAAAAGTATACCAGCGCAGTTCGGGCGGACTATGATGCTTTTAGAGAAGCATTTTTGAATCGGTCTCGAGACAAGAATTTTTTGACTATTGAGCAAGCCCGTAAAAACAAATTACAACTGGATTGGACCAATTTCAATCCTGTAAAACCAAATGTTATCGGCAAACAAGTCATTGAGGTTGGTTTGGATGTTTTGGTTTCATATATTGATTGGACTCCATTTTTTAGAACTTGGGAATTGTTCGGAAAATATCCTGCGATTTTGACCGATGAGGTTGTTGGCGAACAAGCCACTTCTGTTTTTGCCGATGCGCAAGCCATGTTGGCAGTGATTTTGAGAGAAAAGAAACTAACCGCCAAAGGAATTTACGGAATTTTCCCTGCCAATCAAATCAACGATGATGACATTGAGTTGAGTGATGAAAACGGGAAAGTGTTGGAGAAATTTTTGACTTTGCGTCAGCAATCCCAAAAGACAAAAGGAGCTCCAAACATCGCTTTGGCGGATTTTATTGCGCCTAAAGACGTCGGAAAAATGGATTATATGGGGGCGTTTTGTGTCACTACCGGTTTTGGAGTTGACGAATGGGCAGCCGAATTTGAAAAGGATTTGGATGATTACAATTCGATTATGGTGAAAGCATTGGCGGACCGATTTGCGGAAGCATTTGCCGAATATTTGCACGAAAAAATCCGTAAGGAAATTTGGGGTTATGCAGCGCACGAAAATTTAAGTACCGAGGCGATGATAGAGGAAATTTACGAGGGAATTCGACCAGCACCGGGTTACCCAGCTTGTCCCGACCATTTAGAAAAACCAACGATTTGGAAATTGCTGAATGTAGAACAAGAAATTGGTGTAACTTTGACCGAAAGTATGGCCATGTGGCCGGCTTCATCGGTATCTGGATATTATTTTGGAAATCCGGAAAGCAAGTATTTTGGACTTGGAAAAATAAAAGAAGACCAAGTAATTGATTACGCCAAAAGAAGAAGTGTTTCAACCGACGTGGCTATGAAATGGTTGAACCCGAATATAGCAGATTAAAAAAATTGTTTAAAGTTTAAGGTTTCAAGTTGCTCGAGAGAACTTCAAACCTTAAACATTAAACTTTAAACAAATAAAATGAAAGTAACACAACATATAGAAGACGCCAAAGGAAAACCCTTATTTTCCTTTGAAATTGTACCACCTCAAAAAGGAAGTAACATTAAAGATTTGTATGCGAATATTGATCCCTTGATGGAATTCAAACCCCCATTTATTGATGTAACTACTTCAAGAGAAGAATATGTTTATATTGAAAAAGATGGACTTTTTGATCGTCGTATCACGCGGATGCGCCCTGGAACTGTTGGAATTTGTGCCTCTATCCAACACAAATATGGTGTAGATGCTATTCCTCATGTTTTGTGTGGGGGATTTACCAAAGAAGAAACAGAATATGTTTTGGTTGACTGTCATTATTTAGGAATAGACAATTTGGTAGCCCTTCGTGGCGACCCCATGAAAGGGGAGAAATATTTCGAACCTACCAAAGGCGGTCATGCTTATGCTGTAGATTTGGTCAAACAAATCAAAGCCATAAATGCAGGACAGTTTTTGCACGATACTTTGCCGATGCAAAATGCACCCGATTTTTGTGTAGGTGTGGCTGGCTATCCCGAAAAACACATTGAAGCGCCAAGTTTGGAAGCTGATTTAAAAAGACTAAAAGAAAAAGTAGATGCCGGTGCTGATTATATTGTGACCCAAATGTTTTTTGATAACCAACGTTATTTCAAATTTGTCGAAGCCGCTCGTGCAATCGGAATTAATGTGCCAATTATTCCAGGAATAAAACCCGTAGCCGTAAAACGTCATTTACAATTATTGCCACAAGTTTTCTGGTTGGATATGCCAGAATCCTTAATTAAATCTATCGAACAAGCCAAAGATAATGCGGCTGTTCGTCAAATAGGAGTGGATTTTGCGGTACAACAATCCAAAGAATTAATTGAATTTGGAGCGCCCTGTGTACATTATTACTCTATGGGAAAATCAGACAATATACAGCAAATAGCGAGTCAAGTTTTTTAAGGATTTAAAATAGTTCTGTTTCAATTAAGCCTTACAGATTTTTAAAATTTGTGAGGCTTTTATTTATCCCTCCTTCTTACAATTTTTTTCCTTTAAGTATTGTCAAATGTAAATTTTCACCCCTATTAAGGGACTTTATCTTGTTTTTTTGGTGTATCTTTATCTGAATCCAATGGTTGTTTTTCAGGGAGTCATCCATCTTAAAATTAAAATAAATGAAAAATAAAGCAAAATGGACTCGCATTATCTATATTGTTGGAGTTATTGCATTGATAATTGGTGCCATTGATCCCCTCGAGGGATCAGTTGTAATAATAGTCGGCAGTGCGCTTCTTGCCTTGTCCGCTTACGCAAAAAGTGACAGACATACCAAAATTTTCACGGCATCGCTGTTAATGATAGTGATTGGAGTTGCTTTTCTGTTCTATTTCTCATCACTTGGCGGATTTGGCGGAACGTCAACATTATCTTGGTGGTGGGGTTTATTGATACTTCCATTTCCAATCGGATGGCTAATCATCATCATAGTGTTAATTAGGAGAGCGATCAAAAATAAAAGTCTAAAATCGATTTCTAAAAAATAGATTATTTTTTCCAAAGGGTTCGAGTAAAATGAGTTTTTTGTCACAACGATTTCGCTCGAACTGACAGTTCTATCACCAAAAATACTATTTTTTGGTAATCTCCCTAAAAACCGCTTCCAAGTTTTTATTCTTCTGGTTGAGTTGTAGTGTTTTTAGACCATTGGCATTGGCAAAATCAAAAACTGTGGGACGCATATCTTTATCTGCGTTGAAAGTCAATTCCCATATCATGTCGTGAGTGTTCTTGAAGGAAGTCAGATTTTCGATTTTGGCAATCAATTGTTCTTCGACTTTATAGTCAAATTCCACTTCGATAACTTGCTCCTTTTCAGTAGAAATTAAGTTGTCTAGTTTTTTGTCGGCAACAATTTTGCCGTTATTGATGATAATGACTCGGTCGCAAATTGCTTCCACTTCCTGCATAATATGTGTCGAAAGGAAAACGGTTTTGTCATTTCCCACGTTTTTGATCACGTTTCTAATTTCAACCAATTGGTTGGGGTCCAATCCTGTGGTAGGCTCGTCCAAAATCAAAACATCGGGATTGTGCAATAGAGCATTTGCAAGTCCTACGCGCTGGCGAAAACCTTTGGACAATTGCCCTATTTTCTTGTGACTTTCAGCGGATAAGCCAGTCAAGTGAATCACTTCCTCGATTCGGAATTTGGCTACTTTATAAACATCGGCATTAAAAGCCAAATATTCCCTTACGTACAAATCCAAGTATAACGGATTGTGTTCTGGCAAATAGCCAATAGATTGTTGCACGGCTTTGGACTGCGAGTTGACGTCAAATCCATTTACGGATGCTGAACCTTCATCTGCAGCAATATAGGTAGTCAATATTTTCATCAAAGTGGATTTTCCGGCACCATTTGGGCCTAAAAAACCAACGATTTCCCCTTTTTTTATAGAAAAGGAAATGTTTTCTAGTGCTTTTTGAGCACCATAACTTTTCGATATATTGTTTACTTCTATTGACATTGCTTTTTATTTGTTGCAAAAGTAAACAGAAAATGCCTTGATTTATTGTTTTGTGGATTTTAGGCCACTATTTATCTTTCAAAGAATAAATGAAATACCATTTTTATCCTATTTATTAGCTCAAAAAAACCATATTTGGGAAGGAATCCTTTTTTTGTTTGATAAATAGGTCGTTTTTTTTTGGTTAACTGAAAATTATTTATACATTCGCAAAGAATTTATGAAACACAATATTAAAATGTCCAATAACCGTTTTTATTTTAGCAACACTTATTATTTCTTTTTTAGGAAGTAAGGATTGTCTATGGTTATTTGAAATGAAAGAAACAAATAAAACTAATATACAATCCTGATGAAAATCAGGATTTTTTTTTGAGTAGATGAGAACAAAAATCGCAATACAAGGCATTAAAGGCTCTTTCCATCATCAGGTGGTGCAGGAATACTTCGGTCAGGATGTTGCCGTAGATGAATGCTTGTCGTTTGAGGAATTGGTAGACAGCTTGATGTCCGGAAAATCGGATCAAGCAGTTATGGCCATCGAGAATTCTATTGCAGGACCCATTATCCCGAATTATGCCTTGATTGACAAGAATAATTTACACATTGTAGGCGAACATTATTTGGACATTCATCAAAATTTAATGGCTTTGAAAGGCCAAAAAATCGAGGATATTCTTGAAGTGCATTCCCATCCGATGGCGTTGTTGCAATGTATGGAATTCTTGAAAAAATATCCAAATATTAAAATAGTTGAGGATAAAGATACTGCCGAAACAGCTAGGCGAATTCATGAAAATCAATTGAAAGGGATTGCTGCCATTGCTAGTAAAACGGCGGCCATTATGTATGATTTGGAAATTTTGTCTCCTGAAATCCAGACGATAAATAATAATATGACGCGTTTTGTCATTATCAATAAAAAAGAAAATTTTGTTGAGAAAAACGAAATTAACCGCGCTTCCATCAAATTCGAATTGGATCACAAACGGGGAAGTTTAGCGGCAGTTCTCAATGTGATGAGCGATTGCAAGTTGAATTTAACGAAGATTCAATCCTTGCCGAAAATTGAAACGCCTTGGAAATATTCGTTTTTTGTGGACGTTACTTTCGAAAAATATGAAGATTATGCGAAAGCAAAAGCGTTAATGACTATTATGGCGGAATACTTTAAAGTATTAGGCGAATATAAAAATACAAAACCATGATTAATACGGCGAAACGTCTGGATACAATTGAAGAATACTATTTCTCCTCAAAACTCAGAGAAGTAAGGCAACTGGTTTCTGAAGGGAAACCCATTATCAATATGGGAATTGGAAGTCCGGATTTGAAGCCTTCCCAAGCAGTTATTGACGCAGTGGTTTTGGCAATGCAGGATGAAAATGCGCACCAATATCAGAGTTACCAAGGATTGCCGGATTTGAGAAAAGGAATGGCCGATTTCTATCAAAATAATTTCGGAGTTGCCCTAAATTCGAATACGGAAATTTTGCCTTTGATGGGCTCCAAAGAAGGAATTATGCATATTTCACTAGCTTTTTTGAATGAAGGCGATGAAGTTTTGATTCCGAATCCAGGATATCCAACGTATACTTCGGTCACGAATTTAGTAGGAGCCGTTCCGGTTTATTACGATTTGAAAGAATCGAATAACTGGGAACCCGATTTTGAGGCTTTGGAAAAATTGGATTTATCGAAAGTCAAGATCATGTGGATTGGTTATCCACACATGCCCACAGGTGCGAGAGGAAGTTTGGAATTGTTCGAAAAGTTAGTGGCTTTTGCCCAAAAAAATAACATGTTGCTAGTCAATGATAATCCGTATAGTTTTGTCTTGAATGACAATCCGATGAGCTTGTTGCAGGTTGATGGCGCAAAAGAAGTAGCGTTAGAACTGAATTCCTTATCCAAAACCTTCAATATGGCGGGTTGGCGAGTAGGAATGGTTTTAGGAAATGCGGCTTGTATTGATGCAGTTTTGAAAGTAAAAAGTAATATGGACAGTGGAATGTTTTTCGGAATCCAAAAAGGCGCGATTGAAGCCTTGAAAAGCGACAATGCTTGGTTCGATTCGATGAATGCCGTTTATGAGAAAAGAAGAGTATTAACAGAACAATTGGCCGAGAAACTAGGTTGTAAAGTATACAAAGAAGGGGTTGGATTGTTTGTTTGGGCAAAATTGCCAGACGGAATCACATCGGCGGAAAAGTTTATCGATTCTATATTATACGAAAAATCGATTTTCATAACGCCAGGGACAATATTTGGGTCTAATGGAGAAGGGTATATTCGGTTTGCATTGTGTGTAAAAGAGGAAAAAGTGCAAGAAGCGATATCGAGAATTACGAATTAAAAATTATGAATTACGAATTTGGGGGTAATGTTTACTTTCGACTTTATAACTTTAAGACTTTATGACTAATGTTTACGTAGTAGGAATAGGATTAATTGGTGGTTCGATGGTATTGGACATCAAATCACTGCATCCGGAAGCGACTATTTATGGAATCGACAATAACGAAAGTCATTTGGCGGAAGCCATTGCTTTGGGTGTGGTTGATGCCGGGGCAACTTTTGAAGATTTAATGGATGCTGACTTTGTCATTGTTTCGGTTCCTGTTGATGTTGCGCTTTCTGTTTTGCCTAAAGTTTTGGATGCCATTGGAGAGAATACCATTGTTTTTGAAGTAGGTTCTACAAAAACGCCTATTTGCGAAGCAGTTGCGAATCACCCACGAAGAAGAAATTATATTGCCACACATCCAATAGCCGGAACCGAGTTTTCAGGACCTTCAGCAGCTGTAAGTGGATTGTTTCAAGGAAAAACCAACATTATTTGCGAAGTGGAGAAAACAACTTTCAAATTGCAGGAAAAAGCATTGGAATTGTTCAAAAGTATGGGAATGAGAATCCGATACATGGATCCTAAATCGCACGATAAGCATATTGCTTATGTGTCGCATTTGTCACATATTAGTGCTTTTATGCTAGGAAAAACAGTAATTGATAAGGAAAAAGACGAACAAGACATCTTTGATATGGCAGGTTCTGGATTCGAAAGTACGGTTCGTTTAGCCAAAAGTTCACCCGCAATGTGGACGCCTATTTTCAAACAGAATAAAAAACAAGTCGTAAAAACATTAGAAGAATATATTTCTAATTTATCCAACTTCAAAGAGTTGTTGGAGAATGAAGATTATGATTCGATTTACAAGGAAATGCAAAGTGTGAATAAAATAAAAGAAATATTAAACGGAATGAAGAAGTAAGCAGTGGTCAGTATTTAGTGATCAGTCGCGGTTTACAGTTAAAAAAAGAACAACACATTAAAAAAACAATAAAAAAGTAAATTTAGAAAAGATGGAAAACAAGAAAGAAATGAGAAATTGGTTGAACGAATTCAATTTGACTCATCCATTTGTAATTGCAGGGCCTTGTAGTGCTGAAACAGAAGAACAAGTTTTGAAAATTGCCCATGAATTGAAAGATTCAGATGTAAGTGTTTTTAGAGCTGGAATTTGGAAACCAAGAACGCGTCCGGGAGGATTTGAAGGCGTTGGTGAAATTGGATTGAAATGGCTAAAGAAAGCAAAGGCTGAAACAGGATTGCTAATGGGAACGGAAGTAGCGACTGCCGCACACTGTAAATTGGCTTTGGAAAATGATATTGATGTTTTATGGGTTGGTGCTCGTACCACTGCAAATCCTTTTGCGGTTCAAGAAATTGCCGACACCTTAAAAGGAACCGACAAAATCGTATTGATTAAAAACCCCGTAAATCCAGATATGGCTTTGTGGCTGGGTGGTGTAGAGCGTTTGTATGCTGCTGGAATCAAAAATCTAGGAGTGATTCACAGAGGTTTTTCTACTTACGAAAAAACAAAATACCGTAACATTCCAGAATGGCAGATTGCTATCGAATTGCAAAATAAATTCCCTGATTTGCCTTTGATTATTGATCCATCTCATATTACGGGAAACCGTGACATGATTCTTGAAGTAACTCAAGAAGCCTTGGATTTGAATTATGACGGTATGATTATCGAAACCCATAACGATCCAGACAATGCTTGGAGTGACGCTGCTCAACAAGTAACTCCGGATACTTTGAAACAAATTTTCAAAGATTTGAAAGTTAGAAAAGTGAGTGGTGACACCGATGAGTTCACCAATAAAATGACGAAATTAAGAGCTAACATTGATGTTTTGGATGCCAATTTATTGGAGTTGTTAGGAAAACGTATGAAAGTGGTAGCCGAAATTGGTCAAGTAAAAAAGGAGGCTAATGTAGCTGTCTTACAAAGTAATCGTTGGAATGAAATCCAAGAAAAAATGGTTTTAGAAGGGGGTAAAAAAGGATTGACCGAAGAGTTTATCATTAAATTGTTTAAAGGAATACACCAAGAAAGTATTGGACACCAAGAAAGAGTCTTGAATTCTTAAAAAGATTTCGGATTGAGGTTTAACGATTTTTGATTTCATTAGCCTCAAAAACATAGATTTTTAAAAATCCCAAAGCTTATGCTTTTGGGATTTTTTGTTTATTTTGAAAGTCTTTCAAAATCGTTAATCCTCAATCATAAATGATTTATCTTTGCAAAATCTTAGATTTCAATTCATAAATCTAAAATCGTTAATCTACATTCAAAAATCCTTTATGACAGGACTCGTTTATAAATCTACAGGAAGTTGGTATACCGTAAAATCCGAAAAAGGCGATTTTATCGAATGCCGTATGAAAGGAAAATTCCGAATCAAAGGCATCAAAAGCACCAATCCTATTGCGGTGGGTGATGTTGTAGATTATGAACTTGAAGAGACCTCAGACACGGTTACGGGAACCATTCATAAAATCCACGAAAGAAAGAATTACATCGTCCGGAAATCGGTTAATTTGTCGCATCAAATGCATATTATTGCTTCAAATATTGACAGGGTTTTCCTTTTGGTTACCATAAATAACCCACCGACAACCTTTAATTTTATCGATCGTTTTCTAGTAACTGCCGAAGCATACGGAATAGAAACCATATTGGTTTTTAATAAAATAGATACGTTTGACGAAGAAACTTTGGAAGAACAATTGTACATGCAGCACGTATACGAGAAAATTGGGTACAAATGTTTGCGTACTTCATCTACTGAAATGAAAGGAATTGAGGAACTGAAAGAAATGATGATTGGTAAAGTAAGCATGTTTTCTGGACATTCTGGAGTAGGAAAATCGACACTAGTAAATGCTATGGAACCGTCTTTAGACTTAAAGACAAAAACAATATCCGAAGCCAGTAAACAAGGACAACACACCACGACTTTTGCCGAAATGTATGATTTGAGTTTTGATGCCCGAATAATTGATACTCCTGGAATCAAAGGTTTCGGTATTGTCGATATGGAAAAGGAAGAAATTAGCGGCTATTTCCCGGAGTTTTTCAAGTTGAAAGACCAATGTAAATTCAATAATTGTTTACACAAAGACGAACCCTATTGCGCCATTAAAATCGCCTTAGAAAAAGACGAAATCGCTTGGTCACGGTATAATAGTTACCTTAAAATTCTAGAAGGGGACGATGAGCATTATCGCATTGATTCCTATGACGAAGACCGAAAAGCAAGCGATGAAACGAGAAAATAGTGGTCAGTGTTTAGTAATTTAGTGCTCAGTTTCAAAATTGTAAATCAAAAATGAAAGCAGTAATCCAAAGAGTTTCCTCGGCCTCCGTAACTATTGATTCTAAAATTGTGGCAGAAATCCAAAAGGGATTGTTAGTTTTGGTTGGAATTGAGGATGCTGATACACAGGAAGACACTAATTGGCTTTGCCAAAAAATAGCAAATCTTCGCATTTTTGGCGATGAAAATTACGTAATGAATCTTTCTGTTAGGGATATTGATGGGGAAATAATCGTTGTTTCTCAATTCACTCTTCAGGCTTCAACCAAAAAAGGAAACCGACCATCCTACATAAAAGCATCAAAACCGGATGTTGCTATTCCCCTTTATGAGAATTTCGTACAACAATTTGAAAAAGAACTAGAAAAGAAAGTTCAAACTGGTGTTTTTGGAGCCGATATGCAAGTGTCGTTGCTCAACGATGGACCAGTAACAATAATAATTGATTCTAAAAACAAAGAATAATGAACTTAGAAAACTCACAACTCTCCGTTGACACTTGGATTAAGGAACACGGTGTTCGCTACTTCAACGAATTGACCAATATGGCGCAACTTACTGAAGAAGTAGGCGAAGTTGCTCGAATTATCGCCCGTCGTTACGGCGAACAATCCGAAAAAGAAAGTGATAAAAACAAAGATCTTGGCGAAGAACTAGCCGATGTGGTTTTTGTTGTTTTATGTTTGGCAAACCAAACTGGAATCGATTTGCAAGCCGCTTTCGACAAAAAAATGGACTTGAAATCGGTTCGGGATAAAGACCGCCACAAGAACAATGAAAAATTAAAATAATTATGAATTATGAATTGTGAATGAGTAGTAGTAAATTGCGCCTCTAAAAAACAGCAACAAAACTTTGCGCCATTGCGTATTAGCAGTAAAATAACACACAATTACAAAAATGAATTTACAACTACAATCTGCAATCTACAATCTGCACCCGAGCCCGAAGGGCGAACTGGCGAAGCAATCTGCAATCTCAATAACCGGCTCCAAGAGTGAAACCAATAGGCTGCTGTTGTTGCAAGCTTTATTTTCGAATATTACTTTGGCCAACACTTCCAATTCTGATGACAGCGAAGTAATGATGAAAGCTCTTGTTCCTAACACCCAGAACCCAGAACCCAACACCCAAATTATAGATATTCATCACGCAGGAACGGCAATGCGTTTTCTCACGGCTTATTTTGCCGTAAATGAAGGTCGCGAAGTGGTTTTGACGGGTTCGCCAAGAATGAAAGAAAGACCCATAAAAGTTTTGGTTGAGGCATTGCAACAATTGGGTGCGCAAATCTCCTATGACAATGAAGAAGGCTATCCGCCGATTCGAATTAAAGGAAAGAAAATCACAGCCTCAAAAGTAAATATTCCGGCAAATGTAAGCAGTCAGTATATTTCTGCTTTGTTGTTAATTGCTCCGAAACTCCAAAACGGCATCGAAATTACCTTGGTGGGAGAAATTACCTCCATTCCTTATATCAAAATGACATTGGCTTTGCTGAATGATTTAAATATTCAAACTAGTTTTGAAGGAAATACAATAAAAGTATATCCAAAGCAAGAAGTAGAATCGAAAGTAATGACCGTTGAATCCGATTGGAGTTCGGCATCCTACTTTTTTAGTTTGGCCGCTTTATCCAATGAAGCGTCCATTTCATTGAGTAGTTACAAAGAAACCAGTTTGCAAGGCGATTCAGCTTTGGTCGAAATTTATGCAAAAATGGGGGTGAAAACACATTTCGAAGAGAACAAAATGACTTTGGTCAAACAAGCCAACTTCGAACTTAAAACTTTAAATCTGGACTTGAATAACACGCCAGATATTGCCCAAACTATCGTTGTAACTTGTCTTGGATTAGGAATCGGTTGTCATTTGACTGGACTTCATACTTTAAAAATTAAAGAAACCGATAGGCTGGAAGCGCTTCGAATCGAAATGACAAAACTCGGCGCCAATATTTCGGTAACGAACGATAGTTTAACGCTTATCGCCACAAAAGATATTAATCCGAACATAAAAATTGCCACTTACAACGACCATAGAATGGCAATGGCATTTGCGCCTTTGGCATTAAAAGTGCCTATAATCATTGAGAATGCCGAAGTTGTTTCAAAATCGTATCCTGATTTTTGGGAAGATTTAAAAATACTTGGTTTTGCTATTGAAAGTATATAGATTGTAAAAATAAAGTCGGGATGACTGGATTCGAACCAGCGACCCCTAGCACCCCATGCTAGTACGCTACCTGGCTGCGCTACATCCCGAATTTAATTTTTTGCAAATATAATAAAGAAAAATAAACAGCGAAACACTTGACAACGCCTATCTCACAATCGTATATTTGCAAGCGTTTAAAAATTTAGTAAAACTAAACTGATAAGCCCATAAACTTCTAAACTTAAAAGATGAAATTATCACATTTTCAATTCAATTTACCAAAAGAACTTCTTGCAGAATACCCAGCCGAAAACAGGGATGAATCACGTTTAATGATTATTGACCGTAAAAAACAAACTATAGAGCACAAAACATTTAAGGATGTTATTGATTATTTTGATGAAGGTGATGTCTTGATTCTAAATAACACTAAAGTTTTCCCAGCTCGGTTGTACGGAAATAAAGAAAAAACAGGAGCGAGAATCGAAGTGTTTTTACTTAGAGAATTGAATGCAGAGCAACGACTTTGGGATGTATTAGTCGATCCAGCCCGTAAAATTAGAATTGGAAATAAATTGTATTTTGGCGATGACGATTCATTAGTTGCCGAAGTGATTGACAATACAACTTCGCGAGGTAGAACATTACGTTTTTTATTTGATGGTTCTTATGAGGAATTTAGAAACAAATTGACTGAACTTGGCGAAACTCCAATTCCAAAATACATCAACAGAGAAGTAACTCCAGAAGATGCAGACCGTTACCAAACAATTTATGCTAAAGAAGAAGGAGCTGTTGCAGCACCAACGGCAGGGTTGCATTTTTCTAAACATTTGTTGAAAAAAATGGAAATCAAAGGAGTAAAATTTGCCGAAGTGACGCTTCACGTTGGTTTGGGAACTTTTAATCCTGTTGAGGTTGAAGATTTATCAAAACACAAAATGGATTCTGAAGAATTAAAAATTACCCAAGAAGCCTGTGATATCGTTAATAATGCAAAAGCAAGCAGAAGACGTATTTGTGCCGTTGGAACCACTTCTATGCGTGCCATTGAAAGTTCTGTTTCTTCACAAAGAACACTGAATCCTTTTGAGGGATGGACCAATAAATTTGTTTTTCCTCCTCACGATTTTAGCTTGGCAACGTGTATGATAACCAATTTCCACACGCCAAAATCAACTTTATTAATGATGATTTCCGCTTTTTGTGGACACGATTTAATGAAAAGAGCTTACGACGAAGCGATTAAAGAACAATATAAATTCTATTCTTATGGTGATGCGATGTTAATCATCTAAAAGCATATTTTCTCCTCCCTCTCCTTTGGAGAGGGCTGGGGTGAGGATTCTAAATCTCGTCAGCAATGACGAGATTTTTTATTTTGTAAAAAATGATTTTGAAGGCATATCTTTTCTGGCGTATTGAAAGCGATCCACCAACTTTGGCAAACAATAGCCATCGAGTCCGTTCAAAGCAATAACATTACCTTTATCAATTTGCAGCCATCCATCCTTGTGTTGCAGGTTTTCATCAAAAAACAAGTTTTCAATTGAAGCTATAATATGAATAGTGTCGTTTTCCTTGATGTAATATTCATTCACATATTTGCAATACAACTGAACTGGACTTCCTTTTACAAATGGAATTTCAATATCATTCTTGTATTCTTCTTCGAGGTTTGTTTTGTCAAATTCTGAAATACCCAATTCGTAATTTGCCGATGTATGATGTGCGTCTGCAATCATATCAACCGTAATATGATTCACGGTAAAAAAGCCGGTTTCCCTAATGTTTTTATACGTATCTCTGGGAACCGTTGTTGGACGCATTATGAATCCAATTAATGCTGGTTCGCTTCCCAAATGGGTAACGCTACTAAAAATAGCTACGTTGGGTTTGCCGCCCATTGATTTTGTAGCAATTAGATTTGCTGATTTATAACCGGTGCAAGAATTGATTAAATTCAACCGTTCTATTTTTTCCATTTCGGAAATATTTTCCCATGAGATATGCTTCATTTTTTTTTATTTTTAGCAAAGATACTTCAGTTTAAAAAAACAAAGTAAATAAAATAAATATGTTTTAATTTTACAATAATAATTTCAAAATAGTTGAAAATAAGCGGCGTAAAGTAACTGATAGATTCAACAACTAAAACTCCAGAACAGTCAAAAGCAATTTCTTTTGTCTTTTACAATTGGTATGAAACAAACCGTTTTGCATATTAAAATTTAAATCAATTTTGTTGTTAACGCGTTCGTTTGATGAGATTATAATTTCAATTGAAAATCGATGCAAAATGCCGGTAAACTGAAAATAAATACTTTTTTTATATCAATGCTTCTTTAGGTATAAAAATCAATTTGTAAATCAAAAAAATGCTATTTATAGAGGGCTAAAGGCGATTTATAGTATATAAAACCTGCAGTTTTTAATAGAATAAAATGGCATCGAAAACATTTCTGATTTAATTAACAATTTAAAAATATAAAAAAGTTTTTTTATTTGAACTAAAAAATTAAATTTGCTCCCAATCAATAATATTACAATTTAAAAAATAAATTATTTACAACTATTAAAATTTAAGAAAATGACAAACGTTAAAAAAGAAGGTGGTTCAGGTTTAGGAGGAATGATTTCAGGAATAATCATTGTATCTTGTATTTTTGCAGGATGGTTAATTTGGACATTCATAATGGGTGATGGTGCAAATTTTGAAGGAGGGGTTAATACAGGCCATCCACTACCAGGAAATTATTTAGCAATGGTTTATAAAGGAGGCCCAATTGTACCAGTTTTGATGGGATTGCTTTTAATGGTGATTGTTTTTTCATTCGAACGTTTTTCTGTTATTTCTAAGGCAGCAGGTAAAGGAAATCTTGATCTTTTCATGAAAAATGTACAGTCAAGTATCACTTCAGGGGATATTGAAGGAGCGATTTCTTCTTGTGACAAACAACAGGGTTCTGTTGCAAATGCAATTAGATCCGCTTTAGTTAAATACCAAGATGTAAAAAAAGAAGGTTTAGATAGCGAAGCCGCATCTGAAACAATCCATAAAGAAATTGAAGAAGCTACTTCACTTGAAATGCCAATGTTAGAAAAACACATGACTATTCTTTCTACATTAGTTTCTTTAGGAACTCTTGCGGGACTACTAGGAACGGTAACGGGTATGATTAAAGCATTTGGTGCTTTGGCTAGTTCAGGAACTCCTGACCAAGCGATGTTGGCAAATGGTATTTCTGAAGCACTTATCAATACTGCAACAGGAATCTCTACATCTGCATTAGCAATTGTAGTTTACAACTTTTTCACTTCAAAAATTGACACGTTGACTTACTCTATTGATGAGGCTGGTTCTACAATCGTGAATACATACAGACATTACAGAGGTACAAAAAAATAATTAGTAATAATTTTTATGATAATAGCTTTTTACATAGTATAAAGTTGTTTTCTTATAAATTTAAATATAAATTTAATGGCTGTAAAAACGTCCAAAAAAGCAGCGTCTATTGATATGACGGCTATGTGTGATGTGGCTTTTCTTCTGCTTACTTTTTTTATTTTGACCGCTACGGCTAAAATACCTGAAGCATTGCCTGTGGATACGCCGGCATCGACTGTACAAACTAAATTGCCCGAAACAGATTTGGCAACCTTAACCATTGGAAAAGGAAAAGTATTCTTTGATTTGAAAGGAAGAGAAATTCGCAAAAGAACTCTTGAATTGATGGCTCAAAAATACGGAGTTGAATTCACAGATGATGACAAAGATAAATTTGCATTAATGGAAGGTTTTGGAGTGCCTATAGAGAGCCTGAAAAGTATCATTGAAATGAAAAGTTCTGAGAGAAGCAAGGCCAATCAACCAGGTGTTCCAAAAGATTCTCTTGACAACCAATTAGCAGAATGGGTTCAAAATGCCCGTATTGCAAACATTGAAATTAATGACAAGGAATTACAAATTGCCATCAAAGGAGATGCTAGAGAAGAATATCCAGCTATTCGAAAAGTGATGGATATTTTACAAGATCAAAAAATCAATAGCTTTAGTTTGGTTACTGGTTTAAGAGGAAAAGATTTTTAATTAAAAAAACACATACACTAAAATGGCTGAATTAAATACAGGCGACGGTGGAGGAAAAAAAGATAAAAAAGTAAGAAGTAAGAAGCAAAATTCAAAAGTAGATTTAACTGCTATGGTGGATTTGGCCTTCTTGTTAATTACCTTTTTTATGCTTACCACTACTTTGTCTAAACCACAATCGATGAATTTGGGCTTGCCGGACAAACAAGATGACCCTACCGAAAAGCCAATCAAAGTGGACGAAAATCGAACGATGACAATCTTGTTGGGCGATAATGACAAGTTGGTTCGTTACGTAGGTCTATTAGCTACTCCCGTTGCTGGAGGAGCACCAAAAGACTTTGCTTACGGAAAAGAAGGAATTCGTAAAGAATTATTGGCAAGAAAAGCATCCGTTTTGGCTTATTCAACTGCAAAAGGAAAACCAAAAAATGGTATGATTGTGATTATTAAACCAGGTAAGAAGTCAAATTACCGTAATTTGGTAGATATACTAGATGAAATGGCTATTGTTGATGTGCCAACTTATGCTATTGTAAATGATTTTTCACCGGAAGAAAAGAAATTGTTAGAAGGAAAATAAGATGTGTTCTTATGACCCAATAACTTATAATTAAGAAATATGAAATTAGATTTATTAAAAAATCAATGGCTTGAAATTGTTTTCGAGGGTCGTAATAAAAACTACGGTGCTTATGAATTAAGAAAATCAATTACCAAGAACACCATTAAGGCGTTTATCATCGGCACACTTGTTTTTGGTATAGCAGTCAGCATTCCAACAATTTTGAGAATGATTCCTGATTCTTCTGAAGATACTACCTTAGATCAAAAAATTACTACTGTAAAGTTGCCTCCAAAAGAGAAACCGAAAGAAAATCTTCCCCCGCCACCACCACCGCCACCAAAAGTGGATCAGGTAAAATTTGTAAAACCAGTGGTAGCGAAAGCGGAAGAAGTAGTTGAAGAGATTGTTGTAATCAAAGAAATCAAAGACAAAAATATCGGGAAAGAAACTATAAAAGGTGATCCAGACGCTGATTTAACTGTTGAGCCTGTGGGTACTGGGGTAGCTGCAGTGGTAGAAGAAGATAACACGGTATACAACACAGCAGGTATTGAAGTAAAACCTGAGTTTCCTGGAGGAATAGAAAAATTTTATTCTTTTGTTCAGAGAAATTACCAAATGCCAGACGAAGAAGGACTTAAAGGTAAGGTGTATGTTACCTTTGTAGTGGAAAAAGATGGTTCCTTAACAGATATTAAAGTTCTTAGAGATATTGGTTACGGGACTGGGAAAGAAGCCATTCGAGTGCTTAAGGCTACTCCAAGATGGAATCCTGGTGAGCAAAATGGTAAAAAGGTTAGATGTACTTTTAGTTTACCAATCAGTCTTCAATCTGCGGAATAATGTTGAAGAATATATTAAATAATTTTCAGAAGAAATCGCTCAAAGAGCGATTTCTTCTCGTTATAGGAATATCGATTTTTTTGGCATATCTTGTATTAGGTTTAATTATAATATTCTGGAAGAATTTTCCTTTAGTTATGCAACCAAAATATAGAATGGCTTTTGGGGTCGTTCTAATTGTTTATTCGTTCTTAAGGTTTTATAGATTTTTTAATTCAAACAATGAATGATGATGTGTAAAAAGAGTAAAATGTATAGTCTAATTTTCTTTAGTTTTTTGTTTGTAATGTGTAATCAAAAAGAACAAAAGAAGTCTGATAAAGAATCAATTTTAAAAGGTTCCACAACCATTTTTGTAGATGAAACCTTAACGCCAATAATTGAAGATCAGGTAGCCGTTTTTGAAAGTAATTATGAAGCCAAAATAAAAATTGTTTCAAAATCGGAGTCAGAAACAGTCATTTCCTTATTTAAGCAAAAGTCGGCTATTGCTATTTTGACTAGAAATTTAACTTCCAAGGAAAGTAAAATTTTTGAGCAAAAAAAAATTACCCCAAAAATCACTAAATTTGCAACAGATGCCATCGCCTTTATTTCAAATAAAAGTAGCAACGACACGTTAATTGATTTAAAGAATGTTGTTGGGTTTATGCAAGGCAAGCCAAGTGGTACTATCCAAGGCTTGGTATTTGATAATCCAAATTCGAGTACGGTCCGTTATATGAATTCATTAGCTGGAATTCAATCCATTACTGAAAAAGGAGTGTATTCGTTCAAAACAAATGAAGAGGTGATTAAATTTGTTGCTCAAAACAAAGGTATGATTGGTGTGGTTGGTGTGAATTGGTTATATCAGCCCATGCCAGAAATGAAAAAATTTGTCGATAAGGTAAATGTATTAAGTGTAAAAGGTCTTACAGGTGAAAATTATTACGCACCAAGCCAAAACAATATTGCGGAAGGGAAATATCCTTTGGCACGTGATTTGTACATCATCAATGGTCAGGGGTATTCTGGTCTTGGAATGGGTTTTGCCTCATTCGTTGCCGGTGACATTGGACAAAGAATAATTCTCAAATCGGGCTTATTACCCTTAAGAATTCCAGGTCGAAGAATTAATGTTAGACATAGTGTCTACGATGAAAAAAAATAAATTAATATAATATAAATGAACAAATTTAAAATTTTTACTGTTGCTTTATTAACTTCAGTGACGTTTGGCTTCGGTCAAGATATGGATCAGGCAAAAAAGGCAATTGATGCGGAACAATTTGAAAAAGCAAAATCAATATTAAAATCAATTATTCAAACCAAACCTTCAAACGGTAAGGCAGCTTTTCTTTTAGGGAATGTTTATCTTACCCAAAGCGTTTTGGATTCCGCAAAAATCTATTTCCAAAATGGATTAGCTGGAACAGAAGGCGCCAAGTTTAATTATATTGGATTAGGTCAAATAGAGTTGGATAATGGCAATGCAACTGCTGCACAGGCTCTTTTTACATTAGCCACAAAAGATATGAGAAAGAAAGATGTAGAAGAGAATATTTACATCGGGAGGGCCTACATGAACATTTCAAAACCAGATTATAAAACAGCCCTTACTTTTTTAAACAAGGCCCAATTGGTAAATCCGATGGATGCTCAAATTCAGCTGGCTTTGGGAGATGCTCATTATGGGGATAAAAATCAAAATGAAGCGTATGCTGCTTATAGAAATGCTTTTCAAACGGACAACACCTTGATTAGGGCAAAAATGCAATTGGGAGTCCTATTAAAAGGCGCAAAATCTTATGATGAAGCTTTTAAAGCCTTCAATGAAGTGATAGCTCTAAGCCCAAATTATGGACCTGTGTATAGAGAATTAGCCGAAACCTATTACAAATGGGGGATGAATAAACCGTCAAAACGCGCAGAGTACATGACAACCGCTATCGGTTATTATGAAAAATACATGAGCCTTACGGATTATTCCTTAAACTCCAGAATGCGTCACGCTGACTTTCTTATTCTTGTAAAGGATTATGCTGCGCTCGAAGTTGAGGCTAATAAAATGATTGAATTAGATAAAGTTAATCCGAGAATTTATCGTTATTTAGGCTATTCTGCTTATGAAAATGGTAATATTGATGTTGCTATTAAATCACTGGAATCTTTCACGTCTAATCCATCTAATAAAATAATTGCAAAAGATTTTTTATATTTAGGCTTAGCCAAAATTAAAAAAGGAACAAGTGTTGACGGATTGTCTATAGATCTAACCGCATTCAATTCAGCCTTGATAGATATCAAAAAAGCAATTGAAATGGAGTCTTTGGTAGTGGAAGATTTGAATGAGATTGGCAAAAAATTATTTACCCAAAAATTATACAAAGAGGCTTCGTCAATATTTGAATTAGGAACAACAAATGCAGAGTCTAAGAATTATGTTGATGATAATATTTATTATGGTTTGTCAATTTATTATGCGAATCTAAAGAAGGATGTAGTTATTGATAAGCCAGCCTTACTAAAAGCAGATGGTGCTTTTGAAAAAGTAGCAAAAGCATCTCCAACCTATCAAGATGCTTATTTGTATAGAGCAAGAACAAATGCATTGTTAGAAAATAATGAAGTAATGAAAAAAAATTACGAAGATTTTATAGCAAAAGCAACTGAAAAAGGCCCTGAAGAACTTGTTAAACCATTAGTAAAGAAAAAATTTATAGAGTCCTATAACAATATTGCCTCTACTTATTTGACTTCTGATAAAGCAAAAGCAAAAGAATACGTAAATAAATCATTAGAATTAGATCCAACCGATAAACGTGCTTTAGATTTATTGGCCTTCTTAAAATAATACCTATATTAAATATTTAAAACCGATAGTTTAAACCTATCGGTTTTTTTATGGCTATATGCCAATTTTTAAATTCACTATCTTTGCCATTCAAAATTATGAAATGCTATCAAAAGAAATACAACTAGAGGTTAATAAAGGTTCCATGCTCCCTTTGATGGAAGAATTCTACACCATTCAAGGCGAAGGATTTCATACCGGAACAGCGGCTTATTTCATAAGAATCGGCGGCTGCGATGTGGGTTGTCATTGGTGTGATGTTAAAGAAAGCTGGAATGCCGAATTACATCCTCCAACAAGTATTGATTTGATTGTTGCCAATACTATTAAATATGCCGATACTATTGTGGTGACTGGAGGTGAACCTTTGATGTGGGATATGACCCTGCTCACTCAAAAGTTAAAAGAACAAAACTTGAAAGTACATATTGAAACTTCTGGAGCATATGAACTAAGCGGTTCTTGGGAATGGATTTGTCTTTCGCCAAAGAAAAATAAATTGCCAACTCAAACTGTTTACGACAAAGCACATGAATTGAAAGTCATTATTTACAACAAACACGATTTTATTTTCGCCGAAGAGCAAGCCGAAAAAGTAAACAAAAATGCCATATTATTTCTCCAACCCGAATGGAGCAAAAAAGAAGAAATAACACCGCTTATCGTTGATTATGTAATGAACAATCCAAAATGGAGAGTGTCATTGCAGACACATAAATATTTGAATATTCCTTAAATAATTATATTTATTATTCAACAGATAGTCTAGCTAAATAGTCATAATGTGCTCCTTCAAGAATCAATTCGCATTCTAAGCCGTTGGCAAAAGCCGCATTTTGCAAAGTGTTGTAATCCAAATAAAGCCAAGGAAAAGTGGCTTCGGTTCCATTCTTGTAAGAAACAGTGAAAGTCAATTCGCCATAATAACCATTTCCAGTAATCCATTTCCCACCGTCATCATCATCGTCAAACATATAGATAATGTCCGAGGAGTCAATGAGAATTTGACCGCTTGGGTTCAAAAGACTTTTCAATTTTTCTAAAAACAGGGGAGTTTCCTTTAGTGTTCCAAAAATCCCCGTTCCATTCATCAATAATAAAATGGTGTCGAATTTTTCGTTTTCCACTGTCATTACATCTTGCACTTTGGCTTTTTTCAAACCACGAAGTTGGCAAGCTTCAATGGCATTTGGAGAAATATCAATGGATGTGACGTCAAGTTTTCTATCGTTTTGCAACGTCAAACTATGGCTTCCTGCGCCACAACCTACATCCAGAATTTTGCCTTTTGCCAATTCTAAAGCTTTTTGCTCCAATTTTGGCATTTCCTCATAGCTTCTAAAAAGATAGGCAACACTCATTTCATCCGCTTCAGAAATGGAAGTCTCGGTAATTAAATCTTCCGGAGAATTATTGGTTTGAAAATCGAGTATGGCTTTTCCGAAAAGGTCTTTCATATATTTTAGTTGGTTAAAAAGCGGATTTGATCAGGAGTTTATAAGATTAGAACATCAAAACATTTAAAAGTTTCTTATTTTTGAAGTCAGAATCCCTAAACTTATAACCCTCTAAACTCATAATCTTTCATTGAAAAAAATCCTAGACAATCTTACTAAAGAGGCCAAAGATAAGCATATCGAAAACAAAAAGTATTTTGATAAGTTGAAAAAAAAGACCCCAAAAAACTTGGATTACGTGATGCAGGATTTACACGATGCCGAATTCAAGAAGACCGATTGTTTAAAATGTGCCAATTGTTGCAAAACTACCGGCCCTTTATTTACTTCGGCTGATGTGGAACGTATTTCAAAACACCTGCGACAAAAACCACAACAATTTATCGATCAATATTTGCGCATTGACGAAGACAAAGATTATGTTTTGCTAAGCCTTCCTTGTACTTTTTTAGATGGTGACAATACTTGCTTTATTTATGACGTCCGACCCAAAGCCTGTCGTGAATTTCCCCACACCGACAGGAAGAAGTTTTACCAAATTTCTGAGTTGACTTTGCAAAACGTGGCAATTTGCCCTGCAGCTTTTAATATCGTCGAAGAAATGAAGAAGAAAATGCCACTGTAAAGGGTTACTTATTCCAAAAATAGTCTAAATGAACTGTGTAAATTTAAAGTCAATTATTAAAGGTCATTCGTGTTTAAGCTGTACTTTTGGCATAAGCAAAGTAAATTCATATTAGAAACCGAATCAAATTGAATCTAGAATATTTCATAGCCAAACGACTCATAGCTGCTAAACATTTTAAAAGCAGTATATCCGCACCCATAATAAAAATAGCCATTTCTGCCATTGCCATCGGAATGATTATGATGATTGTTTCGGTAGCCACCGGAATTGGGCTTCAGCAAAAAATTCGCGAAAAAGTTTCCGCCTTCAACGGACATATTATCATATCCAATTACGACAACAATCAGTCTGAAGTCACGCTAGTTCCCATCTCCAAGAAACAAGATTTTTACCCAAAATTTACTTCTGTCCCAGAAGTAAGCCACGTTCAAGCCATTGCCAGTAAAGCAGGGATTATTAGAACCGAAACCGCTTTCGAAGGAATAATCCTCAAAGGTGTCGGCGCAGATTATCAATGGAATAATATCAAAGAATTTATTATTTCAGGAAGATTGCCAGATTATTCAAGAGGAATTAATCAAGAAATAGTTATTTCTCAATTTATGGCAAATAGGTTAAATCTTAAGGTCGGCGACGACTTTAATACATTTTTCATCAAAGAAAATCAAAATCAACCCCCAAATATCCGAAGATTTAAAATCACTGGAATTTTCAATTCTGGGTTTCAGGAATTTGACGCTACTTATATAATTGGAGACATTCGACACATACAACGCATCAATAAATGGAGGCCAGATCAAGTGGGCGCTTTTGAGGTATTTGTGAATGATTTCGATAAAATCAAGACAGTAGACGAAGAAGTATACCAGCAAACTGCATCTACACTAGACACCAAAACCATAATCGAAAAATACGGTTACATATTCGAGTGGCTAAAACTCTTTGATTTTAATATCATAGTTATATTGGCGGTAATGATTCTGGTCGCCACCATAAATATGGTTGTGGCATTATTGGTCCTCATTCTCGAACGAACCCAGATGATAGGAATACTTAAGGCGTTAGGTGCCAGCAATTGGTCCGTGAGAAAAATATTTTTATACAACGCCTTCTATCTTATAATAAGAGGATTATTTTGGGGGAATCTAATCGGTATTTCATTGCTCCTTATTCAGCGCTATTTTGGTGTAATACAACTTAATCCCGAAAATTATTATGTAAATCAGGCGCCAGTCTATCTTAACTGGGGATACATACTGCTGCTAAATCTACTCACAGTTACGGTTTGTTTCATGGTATTATTGATTCCTTCTTACATTATAACCAAAATTTCTCCGGTAAAAGCCATCCGGTTCGATTAGGGATTTAAATAAATATTTTTTTCTTGGAGCTATTTCCCGCTATTCATTACAATCCACGCCAAAGAGCGTGGGATTTCCACTTCTATCGGGGCTAGGGCAGATGATTCGACCACAAATTTTGATTTTATCATTGTGATTTCGAAAAACCTCTTCATTCAACCCACACGCTTTCAATGGATTAAAAAATACTTTTAAAAAAGAATAAGAAAGGGGTTTAAAAACAGAATAAACGCGCTACTTTTGCACCCGCATTGCGGCAGACGTTCTTTTAAATCAAAGAGAAAAAAATCGGATAATAGTTTGTGGGAAGTGTAAAGGATTTGTATCTTAGCCTTCCTGAAAATTTTAGAAATTCGATAAAAGTATTTTAGGTAAAAAATAAA
>Ga0214919_10000196_pt1 | contig 104486 bp, 83 predicted proteins | sample LL1503_MetaG_FD_177994 | JGI IMG/M metagenome (GOLD analysis project Ga0214919, IMG submission 177994) | Freshwater microbial communities from Lake Lanier, Atlanta, Georgia, United States - LL-1503 | ecosystem: Environmental > Aquatic > Freshwater > Lake | place: USA: Georgia | collected...
TTCCTATCGTTGGCGATTCAACATTGCCTGTTACTGTTCCTAATGTTACTGTACCCGCAGCTGTAGTTCCGTCATATACTTTCGTAACTGTAGGGGCGGTTATTGTTAAGGCCTTGGCAGTGATGCTGGCGTTGGTAATATTACTCGGTGCAGGAGCGCTGTAATTAGACGCAAGGAATGTACCGTTGTCTGAAAGCGTATAAGTTACAGTGACACTGTAGGCACTTCCCACATTCTTGTTCGAATATACCGAAGCAGCTCCGCTGATTCCTATCGTTGGCGATTCAACATTGCCTGTTACTGTTCCTAATGTTACTGTACCCGCAGCTGTAGTTCCGTCATATACTTTCGTAACTGTAGGGGCGGTTATTGTTAAGGCCTTGGCAGTGATGCTTGCATTGCTGATGCCAAGGTTGGCCATGCTGTAATTGGTCGCCAATCCACCATTGGTGCCATTGGCTAAACCGTAAGATATGGTGGCACTGTACGCACTGCCCACATTGGCTGCACTGTAAATGTTGGTCATGGTGCCGGTGATGGCAAGCGTTTCGCTGCCCACATAGCCCGTGACTGTTCCTACCGTAACCGAGCCGGCTGTTGTACCGCCATCATATACTTTGGTGGCTGATGATCCAGCGGTTAAGGCTTTTGTGTTAACTGTCACATTAACTGCGATTGTAATTGAAATATAATTTGTAGCATCTTCCGGCGTGAAAGTAACTGATTGACTTGCTGTTCCAGCATTTGGTGCAGTTGATGATGTGGTGAAAGTAAATGTTCCTGGAACACTTGCTGCTCCGCCACTCAAAGTTGATGATGCCAATGTTTGACCATACGTAATTGCTGAGGAAGTTGGTGCAGTAGTAATAGTCGGAACAACTGCAGTATTGGTAGCAACTGTGAAATATCCTGAATTCGCATCAAAATAGGTGTTGTTTTTGTAGGTGGCAGTTGTTGCTGTTGTTGATCCCCAGGTGCCATTCAATGTACCTCTTCCACCCAAAGTAAGAGTTGAAATAGGAACCGAAGTAGCGGCAGGCAAATTCACTTTCGCCGTACCGGTAATAGATACGTTACCAGTAATGGTGGTTCCTGTATTGATGGTTTTAATCCCTGATCCTGAAAAAATCACATTGTTATAAGTCATTGTTTTCAATCCGCAACCACCACAGTCATAAGGAGCTATTGTTTGAGCAGAACCTCCAAACTCAACTGTACCTGTTCCAGGCAAAAATACACCTCCATCATAAAACTGGAATGGAGTTGGGCCATTTTGTATCGGATTATTAGTACCATTGATAATCAATTTACCACCATTACGCATATCAACAGTCCCCGCCTTTGATCCTGTCCATGATGCTGACAAAGTACCCTCAATTGTCAATACGGAACCACTATTGAATATCAAAGTAGCCATACCGCCGTTTGCACCATTCGTACCACTATCACTATTTACTGACATCGATGCACATACCGCATAATTGATATCAACTGTTACGATAAATGGTGCTTGAATGATTACGCCATCAGCAAGTGTAGGAACCGCGCCTGTAGACCAGGTAGTAGTAGCACTCCAGTTTCCTGTTTTAATACAAGTAATAAATTTACCTACAATTATATTTGCTGATACATAGGAAATGGTATAATTTGAGGCATTAAAGGTACCGTCTGTTGCCGCACTCGGAACAACTGATCCTGTATAGGTACCTACAGCTGCATTGCTGGCTGAACCTGTTCCATAAGTAATTGTAACACTACCTACTGTTTCTTGATTCACCAAACCGGTAGCAGAAAAATCAACTGATCCTGTCACAGGAGAAGGCAATGCCGTACCAGTAACTTTGTAGGCATTGTCCGCTGTGATAATCAATGACGCAGTAGTGATATTAGCTAAAGCAGATGGCTGTGTTAAACTATAATTTACAGCTGCTGCACCGCTAATTGTATATCCTGTAGTAGTAATACCAATAGCTGTTCCTACAGAAGCACTTGTAAAGGTATAACTTGGCGTACCTCCTAGTGTAACGGTTTGTGATAAAACAATTCCACTAAGAGCAGCTGTTCCTGTTGCTGTAGCTGTGGTAGTGCCATCATAAACCTTATTTGATCCTGTTAATCCTGTTATGGTTAATGCTTTTTTATTCACAGTATAATTTAAAGTAGCAGAAACTGTTCCACTGCCACTAATAGCAGATATTGTGATGGGATACGATCCGGCAGCTGTCGTTGCCGCCACTGTGATATCCCCTGTAGCAGTATCAACTGACATCCCTGTTGGCAATCCAGTAGCGCCATAGCTAGTTGGAGTGTTTGACCCTGTAATAGTATAACTTGAATCCGTTCCATAAGTTGAACTCGCAGTTGTAGCACTAGTAACTACAGGTACGGATAGTGATGGTACCACCTCTCCAGTAGTCAATTGAACCGCTCCAGTTCCATATCCCGTAAAACTAAATTTAGCTAGTTGCGCTGCTGTTAAACCACCATTAGTTGTTCCAACAATTATTTTTCCTGCAGTACCTGATGAACCAGCTGTTCCAGTCCATCCTTCGATGGTTAAGGTAAATTCTCCCCATGTAGTTAAACGGCTATCTGCAAAGGTTAATGTGTGACTTAAGCTTCCAATAAGACCAATAGTAAAATTACCACTTAAAGTTAAAGTACCCACAGTATCTGAAAATCCTGTTGGAGCAATTCCTGTTTTGAATGTACCACCGCTCAAAACAAAATTAGAGGTATCGGCAAAAACATTAGATGCTCCTAGACTGGTAATACCTGCCGAAATAGTGGTTGCACCTGTATAGGTATTGGTACCCGAGAAAGTAACAGTTCCGGGCCCATCATCTGTGACACCACCAGTAGTTGTAGTAATAGCCCCAGTTACATTTATATTTCCTAAACCCCCCAAAGATAAACTTCTAGTGGCACCAGTTATGGTTCCAATACTAAGTGTAGAACTTGCATCGGCATTTATTCTTGCAGTTGATCCTAATGTGATAGCTCCTCCCCAAGTGTTAGTTAAATTACCCGTACCAACGCTTCTTAAAGCTCCTCCAGAAGATATTCCAGTTCCGTTAAGTGTTAACGCTTCTGCGCCAACTGTAATTCCGCCTTGTACTTCAAGAGCAGCATTAGCAGTTACAGTAACACCACCAGCAGTAGTTCCTGTTGCCGTTGCATTTTGAATATTTAAAACACCTGCTGAGACAGTTGTTAATCCTGTATAAGTATTGGCTCCAGCCATGACAAAAGTTCCATTGCCTGATTTAGTTAGTGTTCCACCGCTAATTACCCCGGCTGTTTGACCATCATTTACTCCACCTCCTGTAGTAACTGTAGATGAACCATCATTTAATGTAAAAGCTCCTGCAGTTCCTGCTGTGCCTCCGGTTCCTACAGCCCCTGCAGCTCCTGCATTGGCGGTTAAATTGCTGTTTAAGGTAATTCCACTAGTCCCGTTTATTGTTATGTTTCCAGCATTACCACCACTACCGTTTGTATTTCCTGCTGCTGTAGCTGTTCCACCAGTTCCACCAGACGTAATTAAAGCCGAACTAACAGATACACCAGTAGGCCCTGTTAGTGTAATAGATCCTCCATTACCTCCAATACCTCCTGTTTTATTTGCTGCATTCCCGGTGCTATTTCCAGGTCCACCAGCACCTCCTCTAACTGTTATATCAGAAGCAATTGAAATTGTAGTTCCAGCACTAAAGACAATATTAGATGCTGTAATTCCTGCTAATGTATTTGCTGGTGTTGCAGGTGTTAAATTAATAGCAGACGAAGCACTTACCGTAATACTCCCGCCAGCATTTATGGTAAATGTTCTTTGCGTAGTACTCGTTGAGGCAGCTGTTATTGGGGTATTAAAAGTTACATTTCCAGTACCAGTACCCCCTACAAAAGCTGTGTTTATGGTAACATTGTTAGTTACCAATTCTGTTACCAATGCAGAAGCCTGAATGTTTGCAGTGCTGGCAGACGGAGTAAAAACCCTATTCGGCGCAGTACCCGAAAACGCACCCCCAGAAGTAGCACTAGTAGAAATCGTTAGGGTACTTTGCTGTCCAAATATACTTAGACTTGCAAAAAAGAAAAACGCTAATAGGGCTAGTCTTTTAGTAACCTTTGGAGCAAAAGTAATGGATAAAAATAGTTTTAATGCCTTAGTTGAATTGTAAAAAATTGTTTTCATAATAACTTAATTTGAAGGCTATATAAAAATCTAATCTAGTGTTGTATTTAATCATTATCCGTTTCAAAAAAGATAATGAAGGTTATTAGCTTTGTTAATTATATACTAATTTAAAAAATCAAAATTATTGCTTTTTTTGTAACCGCCAAGAAAAAATATCGATAAAGTGCAAAAAAAACAGATAAAGTGCGTTTTTTTGTAAATAAATAAACAAATACTTACAAAAATTTAAAATAAAAATCCGATTAAAAGCAGCATCTTAACCGCAAATAAATTTAGGCGACATAAAATCGTAATTTTTTCAATAAAAAAGGAATCCCAAAATTCATAAAATAGGTTCGTTGGGGTTAACTATTTCAAATACAACTTAAAATGCTATAAATAAACAATATAAATCTCGACAAATTTAGGGAATATTAGAGAACGCTAAAATAAAATCGGCAAAAAGCCCCTAAATCCGTTAATTTGCAACACTTGAAGCTAACTCCTGAAAAATTGACCCTATTATGAGACGTTTTTGTAAAGAAAATTTCCTGAACATAGAACGTTTTGTCTGAATTTTTGCCAGAGGCTTTTCCCTAAAATGTTGCTTACAAGAACCTTAAAGTTGTAATAACTAAAATCGGGGTATCAAAGTGAAGCGCGCTAATTTTTCAAATTTGATCTCTAAATGACACTACATTGAAAAGGGAAATGTGTTAAAAAATCGGATTTTTAAGGCTATTGGAGTCCAATGAAAAACGCTTCTGTTTCCGAAAAAACAAGAAGCGTTCAAAAAAATGATTTTTTTGCTTTAAAACAATACCTTTTTAGTGCTGCTTTTTCCGTTTTGCAAAACCGTTTTCACTAATAGTATTTGGTGGCTTGGTAATAGAGTAGTAATCAACAATTCCGTATTGTTCACGGCTCTTTTCTGGTAGCGTTGTTTTCCTGACAAATCAAAGACGAGAACTTTTTCTATGGTCTCCGCGAAAGAAGTGATTTTGATTTGTTTGTTTTGGATGGAAACCACAACCTGATTCTCTGGTTTTTCGACAGCAGCCGTCCCCAAGGTTTTGCTGGTGTACCGTAGCACAAAACGGTCGTTGAAGGTTCCGGAGATGGTGGTAAAAGTGTAGCCGCCGCTTTTTAAATCAAAAAGGGTATTGGTCAACTTGTCTTCTAGAAACAGAGCCTGATTCAAGAACAAACCGTCCACTTGGTCGATTTTTATAGTAAAACTTCCGGCAATAGAGGTCTTGAATCCCAGTGTCACAAAGTCATTTTCATCGAAGGGCACTGCCCGACCTTGAATGGTTAAATTCTTGTCTTGGTTAATGCTATAAAAATCAGCATAGGTGTTCCCATTCATACTTTCTCCATCAAAACAGCTGTCGTAATCGTTTGCAGCGTCCGTTAAATAGCCCACCAAGGTTTGTTTGAAAACCCCTAGAGTGTTTGATAAGCTCAACCAAACCCGGTGTTTTTCGATTCTACTGGTCTTTTTATTGTTGCTACTGGTCTTGAAAAACTGAGTATTTTCTATGGGGGCTCCCAAAGAACTTAATCGCATGCTATTATTAAAAATAACCTCTTTAGTAGCGATAGCAGTAGCAAAAAAAGACTGACCCGCGGCAATTTTTCCTGAAGGCACATTTGTATTATAGCCCGTGCTTATGGATGGAGAAGTTGCTGTTCCTCCAACTCCATTATAGGAAGCATAATCATTTGAATTATAGGCATTATTGCTCATTGGGGTGTTGTGGGTCCAAAAATAAATTGTTCCGCCCAAAACCGAGGAGTTTTCTAATAAAAATGCATCGGCATCTATGGCTGAGGGATAGGGATTCCCTAGAAGACAGTCTTTACCAGAAATACAATCTGTTACAGGAATGACACCGTTATTTGGGGGACCATAAAATTTAGCCGCCCAGGTGCCCCCTACGGTAAATGTGGAAACGACGTTGTTGTAATCCCATCCCGGTTGTCCGTTACGGGCACGGCTAATATATCCTTTTCCAGGAATCATTTTGTCTGCCGCATAGTTTCTAGCCCAATAATTTGTTGCAGGATTAAAATTGTAAAAAGTATCTGCCCAATTGCTTGCCATCCAAATAGTCCCAATTGCCTGATCCTGTACAGGAGACCCCCAATATACAAAATCGTAATTATTGGCTAAAATAGGAGTCGTGCGTTTATAAATTATATTTCCATAGTTTGCGGCGGTTTCATTAATCTGGACCAAACTGGCATTGTTTTCGAAAGTTAAACTTCCGCCTCCCAAAACACTTATTTCATTAGTGATTTTAAGAGTATGACCCGGGTTTATAACCACTGCACCAGAGTCGACATGACATGAACAAGCGGTTAAGTCGCCTGTTGAATTGTAATCTCCATTAAAATTGATTGCTTGCGTACTTGTTAGCGTGTTTGCCCAAGAACCACCTCCTGAATCCATGTTCCAAGTATTTGTTGTCGCATATATTTCCACCTCGGCTGAAGCTACAGAAGTACAACTGCCAATAGATACGATATACGTATAAAATCCAGAAGCCAGTCCTGGAATAGTGATACTTGTGCCTGTTCCTGTTATTTGGCTTGAATCACGACTTTGTGTTACGGTCCAAATTCCTGTTGGCAAACCGCTTAAAACCACACTTCCTGTTGTCACTACACAAGTGGGTTGAGTTGCCACACTCAATATAGGTTGCACAAGCGTTACTGGCTGAACATCTATAGTAGCTATAGTTGCAACCGAAATACAACCACTACTATTTTTAATAATCACATTGCGATTTCCAGCGGCTAATCCTGATTTGATATTACTTGCTTGATAACTAAGCCCATTATCAAAACTATAGGTGTCGGTGGGGCTTTGAATGGTAATAGTAATAGTTCCTGTAGCAAGACTACAAGTAGGCTGTGTTATGACAGTGGCGGGACTAAGCAACGTAGGCAGAAAAGTTAGTTTTCGGTCTCGGGAAGCGCTAGTTGCATTACAATTGGCTCCAGAAGAATTAAATGTAATATAAACACGGTATCCGGCAGATTCTGTTGGACTCCCATTAATTATGTTCAATGTCGCAGTAGTTGCTCCTGAAAAGTGTGCTCCATTGACTACGTCATTCCAAACACCTGAAGTCACAGAACTTTTCCATTGATAGGAAACCACATTGCTTGGATAAGACGTTGAAGCCGTATAAGAATAATTAGTCCCGTAACATTGGGTCACCGTTGTTGCCGTTGGTGAAACTCCTGTTATTTCGTTTACAGAAAGTGTTGCGATACTAGAGTTAACAATGCAAGTACCATTTGAAACAACAACTTGGTATTGTGTGCCATTTGGGGAAAGAGCACTTCCTATGCTTTGAATTCTAATTTTATCAGCAGTTGGGTAACTAACATTAGGATCGTTTGAAATATTGCTAAAACTAGCTTCAGCAGGTAATTTTCGTTGCCACATATAAGTCAGGCCTACCCCTGAAGCAACAACATTAAAACTAACAATATTTCCTTGACAATCTAACTGGTTGATAGGTTGAGCGGTGATTATTGGTAATGTATTTACTGTTATTGTGTAGGTTGCTGTTGCAGTTTGTGGATCATAAGTAGTGTTGCTGGTTACCGTCATGGTTAAAGTTACGGTATTTCCAACATCGCCTGCCGCTGGAGTATAAGTAGGCGTTAGTGTTGTAGCCCCAGATGTTATTGATCCTGCCCCATTTTCTGTCCAAAGTATGTTTCCATTGGTTGCTGTAGCCCCACTTATGGTAGCAGTGGTATTGGCACATATGGATTGGCTACCACCTGCAGTGGCTGTTGGCAATTCCTGTACCACTACTACTGAAGCTACAGAAGCGTCTTTTTGATAACTAATAGCATTAGTTAATTCAACGGATGACCCTGACTCAGCAGCTAAGGTAACTGAACCGCATCCAGTATGTATTGCGCCATTATACGTTATTGTTATTGGGGTATTTGTAACCCCAGAGTCTGGATTGCTGACAACTGGATCTAATAATGCCGGCACACCGCCAGAAAACCAAGTGCTGGCTGAATTCCAAGTGGTGCTTCCGGTACTTGTTCGAGTGATTTGCGCACTTACAAAATTCACAAACAAACCAACGAAGAAAACCATCAACAACAAACAAATGTTTCCTGATCGCTTTAATGACAGTGTGGTAGCACATAATGAAGATAGGTAGGATTCATTTACCCCCGTTTTTGCTTTTTGAAATAAGGAACAGTCATTCCTAGTTGCATATATTGCAGTTCCTATAAGGATGAATATATTAAAAAGTAAGATAGAAAGAATAGTGTGCTTTTTTTGAACTTTGGCATTTATACTTTGGATGCGATGAAAATTTTTCATACTGTTGATTTTTTAATTTCTGATTCTTTAAAAAAGACAAGTTTGCAAAATCTAAAAAGTAAATAACTAAAGCTGGGGAGTTCTAATTTAACACATAGTGTTGTAAATCAGTATTTTACTTACATACAAGTTAAAAAATATCTAAAAAAAACATGAAATAAATCGGCGAAATACCTATAAATCTGTTAAATTGCGGTTATTTTATATTTAAAAAAAATAAGCTCTATTTAAAAAAAATGAAGATGATGAAACCCGTTTCTTCCCTAAAAGAAGCCACCCAGAAGATCGAATATTTTTGTTCCTATCAAGAACGTTGTCACGAGGAAGTGGTGGCCAAGTTGCACACCATGAAGATGGATCCGGAAGAAATTGACTCCATTATGGTGCATCTTATTGCTTCTAATTTCCTGAATGAAGAGCGTTTTGCCTGCAGTTTTGCCAGAGGAAAACACCGCATCAAACATTGGGGGAAAATCCGGATTAGTAACGAGCTGAAGTTTAAAAAAATAACCCAATCCCTTATTAATAAAGCGCTCCAGGAAATCACTCCCGAAGAATATCTGAACACTTTTCATGCATTGGCCGAAAGGCATTGGGCATCCATCCGCGAAACGAATGCTCTAAAAAAACAGAAAAAGTTTTGTGATTATTTGTTGCGAAAAGGGTTTGAAAGTAATTTGGTGTATGATAAAGTGAAGGAATTAGAAATTAGTGATCAGTAAACAGTTTTTAAGTGTTCGGTAGCATGGAATATCAAATGGGAATCCGTTTAATCTGTGCGAACCTGCCTGTCGGCAGACAGGTCTGTGGCTGATTTATATTTCAGAAGTTACCGAGATAACAAAACACTCACGGCATTCCCTCCAAAACCGACGGCATTGACCAAAACTTTACGAATTTGTTTTCTTGGGTTTTGCTCTTGGACAAAAGGAATGCCAATAAACTCTTGATGCTGCAGCATCAGAATCGCCATTTCGATACTCAAAATTCCCGATGCCCCAAAGGTGTGCCCGATTTTCCATTTGTTGGTGGTGAGCCTTGGCAAGGCGGAAGGAAACACTTTCTGAATCGCTTTGTATTCGGTTAAATCCCCGGCTTTGGTTCCGGGAGCGTGCATTACAATAACATCCACTTCGGATAAATCGGTATCTTGCAACGCCATTTTCATCGATTTTTGGAAACAGCTCGCTTCTGCCGAAATGGATATATTGTGTTCCAAGATTTCGGTGGCATAGCCAATTCCTTCCACATAAGCCAGGGCATTGTCTTTTTTGCCTATTTCCAAACAACATACCGCGGCTCCTTCCCCAAGAATCAGGGTGTTTTGTGTTTTTTCCAAGTCGAAAGCGCGACAAGGATAGTTGTTTTTTTTTAAAAGGTCTTCGACAGGCTCAGACTGACCCAAAGGATTGTCACACTGAGCTTGTCGAAGTGCGACAAGCCCAAGCTGACGCTCCTCTATGTTTGAATAAATTTTCAGCGCCCGCATTTGGGCAATCGTAAAATCGGTTAAGGGCGCTTCGCTGCCGCCCACCAAGAATTTATCACTCATTCCAGCCCGAAGCCAAGCCACACCATTCAACAAGGCATGCAAAGCCGTTGAACAGGTAATGGAATGCGAAATTTCAGGTCCGGAAGTTTGCAAATCGTGAGCCACCCAAGAAGAAATATTTCCCAAAGTAGTCGTTGGCGATGCCAAAGTTTGGGCTTTACCGGTTTCTAAATATTCCCGATGGTGTTTTTCGAATAAATCAGTGGCGCCGCGAGAAGAACCGATGTTGATTCCGAAAACGTCGTTTGAAGTCCATCCTGCATTTTGTATGGCTTTGCGCGAAGCGGCCATGGCGTACAAAACAGATTTATCAAGCGATTTGTATTTAATGTCGGATTGCTGTAATGCAGCAACTATCGTATTTGAATCGTCGTCCAATTTGGCAACCCAAGTGTTTTTATGGTCCAAGAAATGCTGCACGAAACAATGATTGGTGCTTTTATAGTTTTCCCAAATCATCTTTGGATTATTCCCTAAAGGGGAAACAGAAGCTATTGCGGTGATGGAGATGATTTTAGACAAGGCTATTATTTTGATGCAAAGGTCGTAAAAAAATGGCACACAGATAACACCGATTTAAACGGATAAAAACGGATTTTTAAATTTAATCAAATAAAGATATTTAAGATAGACATTCTTTAAAAATATCTGTGTGAATCTGTTTAATCCGTTTAAATCTGTGGCCTAAATTAAACTATTTCCAAAGCTTTTTCGACTACTTGATACACTTTTTGCAATTGTTGGTCAGTGATAATGTAAGGCGGCAAAACGTAAACAATATTCCCAACAGGTCGCAAAATCACCCCGTTTTCGATGAAGAAATCGTAGAGTTTGTTGCGCAAAGTTCCATAATAACTAGCGGAACTTTCGGTTTTTATTTCGAGGGCAAAAATCACGCCCAATACTCGTGTTGTGGTCACTTTTGGATGGGATTTGATGTGTTTTTGAAAGGCCAAATGGCTTTTGTTTACTCGAGCAATATGGCCTTGCATGTCATTGGCTTGCAACAACTCCAAACTGGCCAAAGCCGCCGCACAACCGGTGGGATTCGCTGTAAAAGTATGGCCGTGAAACAAGGCTTTGTTGATATCTTCATCATAAAAAGCCTCAAAAATTTCTTGGGTAAAAGTGGTAATTGCCATCGGGATGGTGCCACCCGTCAAGGCTTTAGACAAACACATGATATCGGGTTTTTCGATTAGGTAATCGCAGGCGAAAGTCCTTCCCGTTTTTCCAAAACCCGTCATTACCTCATCGGCAATCGTGAGCACCTTATTTTCTTGACAAATCTTTATTAATTTGTCGAGGGATTCGGGTTCGTACATTACCATTCCTGCTGCTCCCTGAACCAAAGGTTCAAAAATAAACCCAGCGCAATTATTGTTTTTAAGGGCATCTCGTAAAGCATTGCAACTTGCTTCTTCCTGACCTTTTATGGGAACCGGAATCCGCACCACATCAATCAACATGCCTTGAAAAGCTTCTGTAAAAAAGGAAATTCCACTTGAGGCCATTGCGGCAAAAGTATCGCCATGAAAGGCATTTTCGAAAGCTATAATCTTGGTTTTCTTTTCTCCTTTGTTGAAAAAATATTGCAAAGCCACTTTTATCGCCACCTCAACGGCGGTCGAACCATTATCCGAAAAGAATAATTTTTGTTGGTTTATGGGCAAAATTTCCACCAACTTTTCAGCCAAAATTACCGCTGGCTCATGTGTAAATCCGCCAAAAAGAACGTGCTCTAAGGTTGTTAATTGCTTATAAATCGCATCGGCAATAAATGTATTGGAATGCCCGAACGGATTGACCCACCAGGAAGCGATGGCGTCAATGTATTCCTTGTTGTTTTCGTCCCAAAGCAAAGCACCTTCACCGCGTATAATAGCGATAGGCGGATTTGCGGTTTTATGTTGAGTGTAGGGATGCCAAAGGTGGTTTTGGTCTCTTTCGGTTAGGTTCATTTTCAGATAATAGATGATGGACTAATAGATAATAGACGATATTCAACAAACTACTTTGACAAAGATAACAAAGTCTTTCATCTATCCGTCAATTGTCTAAATTCAATAGATTTTCCCGAAACAAATCGGCATATTCTTTGACCACATTTTGATCAAAATACGGCTCTTGTTCGATTCTTCCAATGCATTTTATTCCAGTTTTATTTAGAATTATAGACTCGGTTGCTTTGTTTTCGTCTCCACTAAAAATGATTCCGGCAATGTCTATTTTTCTGTTTTTTAAAGCCTCAATGGTTAATAAAGTATGATTAATGCTGCCTAAATAATGTCTTGAAACCACAATGACTTTGTAATCCGCTTGTATTATATCAACCACACAATCGGTATCGTTTAAGGGAACAAAAACGCCACCAGCCCCTTCAATGACAAGGTGATTTTGTGTTTTGGGTTCGATTATTTTTTTTAAGTCAATCGTAATTCCATCCAATTCAGCAGCAAAATGGGGACTTGCTGGGGTGTTGAGTTGATAACTGTTCTCAAAAATTTGGGATTTGGGATTTGAGATTTGGGATTTTACTTTGTGGCTATCTGAATTGTCCAAATCGCCCGCTTGGATGGGTTTCCAATAATCGGCTTCGAGAGCCTCGACAATGATGGCGGAGGCAATGGTCTTGCCTACATCGGTTGATATTCCTGTAATGAATAGTTTCATAGTTAGCCCACGGATAATACTGATCTAACAGATTATCACGGATTTTTTTTATTTTGTTTTCTGTCGTTTGTATATATAATACGTTTGAATTCTGCGTCTTCTCCAAAATTTAGCAACAAGCCAACTTCAATTTCTGTAGCTTTTAAATAATTCATTAATTGAGCAGAGTGAACATTCATAAGGAGTTCACAAGCCTTTAGTTCAACAATTACTTTGTCTTCAATCAATAAATCTGCATAATATTCACCAATTAATTGATTTTTGAAATAGACTTTTATCGGTTTCTGTGCTTCCACTTTATAACCTAAAGATTTTAACTCGAAATACATTGCGTTTTGATAAACTTTCTCCAGAAAACCATAGCCCAACTGATTATAAACATCATAATATGTCTTTAAAATTGAGTCCGTAATTCCTTTATGTAGTAAGTTTGACATAATTAATCCGTGTTAATCTGTAAAATCCGTGTCACCTGCCTGCCGGCAGGCAGGTCTGTGGGCTAATATACAAATCTACTCAACAAATGCAACACTTCCGAGATTTCTTCTTTTGTATTGTAACTATGCAGACAAAACCGCAACCGTTCCTGTCCTTCGGGGACGGTGGGCGACAAAATGGCTTTGACATCAAAGCCTTTTTCCTGAATTTGATTGGCTATTGATTTTACGTTTTGGTTTCCGGGAATTATGGCGCTTTGAATGGCCGATTTACTTCTTACGAACATTGGTTTCAATCCCAAAATATTTTTTTCTTGGTTGAAATGAATGATGTTTTCTCTAAGTTTATTAATTGGTTGCTTTTCTGATTCCAAACGTTGGTATCCGACTAGAATCGTGGCAACGGAATGCGGTGAAAGCCCCGTGGTATAAATGAAACTTCTCGCGAAATTGATGAGATAATCCTTCAATTCTTGCGAACCTACTATCGCTGCACCATGGCAACCTAATCCTTTTCCGAAAGTCATTATTCGGGCAAAAACTTGGTCTTGCAAGCCCAATTGTTGAACCAATCCCTCGCCTTTATCGCCGAAAACGCCTAGTGCATGAGCCTCGTCGATTACCAAATGACACTTGTATTTTTCCGAAAGCTGGGCTAGTTCTTCAAGATTTGGCGTGTCGCCATCCATCGAAAAAACACTTTCAGTAACGATATAAATTTCTTGATTTGTAATTCGTAATTTGTAATTCGTAATTTTCTTCTCCAAGTCCTCAAAATCGTTGTGTTGAAATTTATAGGCTTTGGCATTTGAAAGTTGGATTCCGTCACGAATGGAGGCGTGACACAATTCGTCATATAAAATCAAATCTCCTTTTTGGGGAACGGAACTGAAAAAACCCACATTGGCATCGTAACCCGAATTGAATATCAAGGCGCTATCTGATTGGTGGAACTTTGAAATAAAACCTTCGGCTTCTTGGTAGACTTTGTGGTTTCCAGAAAGTAGTCGGGAACCCGTCGCCCCGTTTTGAATGCTATTATTGTCAATTAAATACTGGTGCGTTTCCTCGAAAATAGCTTTATTTCTTGAAAATCCAATGTAATCATTCGAGGCAAAATCGATTAAATCATTCGGAAAAGATAATTTCCGAAACGCATTGTTTTGCTTGCGGATTTCGAGTTTAGCTGAGAGATTTTTGGGAAACTTCATAAAGGCAAAGTTAGAAAAAAAATGGAACTAAAAATTGAAAGCTTCCAGCCTTTGAAAGGGGTAGATTCAACAACTAAATGCAAGTTTATTATCGCGAATATATTTAGAAAAAAGATAATTTGGGGTTTTAAAACCATAAATCTTTCTTGGTCTACTATTTAACTTATTCATCACCAATAACGTATCGCTAATATTAACATTATCCAACTCCATTTTTTTTGGAAAATATTGTCTGATTAATTTGTTCGTGTATTCATTCAAGCCTCTTTCCCAAGAGGAATATGGATGTGCAAAATAATACGAAAGTTCTAACTTCTGGGCAATCTTTTCATGGAGTGCAAACTCTTTTCCATTATCTGATGTTATTGTTTTCGCCCATTTTTTGTAAGGAATTAACGCATTGTAGATCGCTTTTGTTACTTCGGCTGCCCCTTTTGATTTTAAGGGTTCTATGAGTACAAAACTTGTTTTTCTATCAACGATTGTTAGTAAAGCTCCCTTATGATTTGCTCCAATTATTAGGTCTATTTCAAAATCTCCGACTCGTTCTTTGTTTTGTACAATCTCAGGACGATCATCGATGCTGATTTTATTGGGAATCGCTCCTCTACGATCTTTAGACCCATAGCGTTTTTTATAAACTTTCTGACCCGTTCTTAAGTGTTTAAACAATAAACCTCCTGCTTGTTAGTCCTTCAAAACGTACTGATATATACGCTCATGAGATACCATTTTTATAGTTTGGCTTCTGCACCAGCCCACAATTTGTTCGGGAGACCATTGATGATTCGCCATTTTATCTTTAATTATTGTTTCCATTGCGGTGCTGAAAACGGTCTTGTAATGACCCGTTTTCCTGCGCTCTTCTGCCAACATTTGTGCATGTTTAGCAGTGTAAACTCGCTTCTTACCATTACGTTTAAGTTCACGATAAAATGTTGATTCAACTAATTCAAGTGTCGAAATAATAGATTTTTTCGAATGTTTATCTTTCAACATCTGTTCTATTGCATACCTTTGTTCAAAGGTTAATTGTTGTGCTTCATAATCCAAATTTTTAACTTTTTGAGGATTATTCCTAATCTTGTATTAGGATAATCCTTTTTTATTAAAAACTTGCATTAACAATTGAATCTAAGAGGCTGAAAGCTTTAAAAAAAAGTCACACATTGCTGTATGACTTTTAGTTTTTATAGTGAATTGTATTAATCAGCTAAAACAATTACTTTATTGTCTTTCATTTCGATAGTTCCGGATTGAATAGCAAGGGTATAATTCTGATCATTCACTTTGGTGAACAACTCTTGGGATTCTTTGCTAAAATTAAAACTTGTGGCCGTAATTTTTACAATTCCTTTTTGAAGTATGGATACTATTGGCGCGTGATTATTCAACATTTGAAAATGACCGTCAACTCCTGGAAGAGAAACCGAGGTTACTTCGCCTGAAAATAATTTTGCTTCTGGTGATACTATTTCTAAAGTCATACTTTAATTGATAATTGATAATTGATAATTGATAATTTTAGAGTTGTCAATTGTTAATTATCCATTGTTAATTGTTAAGCTTCCGCCAACATTTTTTCTCCAGCTTCGATAGCGTCTTCAATAGTTCCTTTAAGGTTGAAAGCTGCTTCTGGCAAGTGATCTAATTCCCCGTCAATGATCATATTGAATCCTTTGATGGTGTCTTTGATGTCAACCAAAACTCCTTTTAATCCTGTAAATTGTTCGGCTACGTGGAAAGGTTGTGACAAGAAACGTTGTACACGTCTAGCTCTTGAAACTGATAATTTATCTTCTTCAGAAAGTTCTTCCATACCTAAAATCGCAATAATATCTTGCAATTGTTTGTATTTTTGAAGAATTTCTTTTACTCTTTGTGCACAGTCATAATGCTCGTCACCTATAATTTGTGGTGTCAAAATTCTAGAAGTAGAATCTAGTGGATCTACCGCTGGGTAAATCCCTAGCTCGGCAATTTTACGAGACAATACCGTTGTTGCATCAAGGTGAGCAAAAGTTGTTGCTGGAGCCGGATCGGTTAAATCATCCGCAGGAACGTAAACCGCTTGTACCGATGTAATAGATCCTTTGTTTGTAGATGTGATACGCTCTTGCATCGCTCCCATTTCGGTAGCCAATGTTGGTTGGTATCCTACCGCAGAGGGCATACGACCCAAAAGTGCCGAAACCTCAGAACCTGCTTGTGTAAAACGGAAGATATTATCCACGAAGAACAATACATCTTTTCCTTGGTCAGAACCGGCACCATCACGGAAATATTCTGCAATAGACAAGCCTGAAAGTGCCACTCGTGCACGAGCTCCAGGAGGTTCGTTCATTTGTCCGAAAACGAAAGTCGCTTTAGACTCTCTCATTCCTGGCATATCTACTTTAGACAAATCCCATCCTCCATTTTCCATAGAGTGCATAAATTCATCCCCGTATTTTATAATTCCTGACTCTAACATCTCACGAAGCAAATCATTTCCTTCACGTGTTCTCTCTCCTACTCCTGCGAATACGGAAAGTCCACCGTGACCTTTTGCTATATTGTTAATCAACTCCTGAATCAATACTGTTTTACCCACACCAGCACCACCAAACAATCCAATTTTTCCTCCTTTTGAATAAGGCTCAATCAAATCGATTACTTTAATCCCTGTGAATAAAACTTCAGAGGAAGTGGATAAGTCTTCAAATTTTGGAGCTTGTCTATGAATAGACAAACCATTATCACCATCTTTTGGCAAGTTACCAAGACCATCAATGGCATCACCAATTACGTTAAACAAACGTCCGTAAACATCCGCTCCAATTGGCATTTTGATTGGGTTTCCTGTTCCAACTACTTCATAACCTCTGCTCAAACCGTCTGTGGAGTCCATGGAGATGGTACGAACGGTGTTTTCACCGATGTGAGATTGTACTTCAAGAACTAACAACGTTCCGTCTTTTTTAGTGATTTCTAATGAATCGTAAATTTTTGGAAGTTCAACATCTACTCCGTTGAAAACTACATCGACAACGGGTCCGATGATTTGGGCAACTTTTCCTATTACTTTTGACATTGCTTATGTATTTATTAAATAGCTATTCCGATTTATGAAGTACACCAAATCGAAACTTTTCGACTGGATACTTTTTCAGTGCGCAAAGGTAATTTTTTAAAATATAAAAATCAATACTTTTTTTATAAAAAATGAAGTCGTTTTTAAAGGATTGTTTGCAAACAGGTATTAAATCAAGAATAGTGCTTATAAAGCAAAAAACCACCCCGCAATACGGGATGGTTTTAAAACTGTAATGATTCTTCTTTTATGGATTAATGATCAAAGAAGTAAAATATTGTTGCCCTATTGCTCCTGCCCCTAATACTTGGTTGTATTCCTTACCTCCTATATTAGTAGCGCCAATTTTTAGAACCGATTTTAATTTAGGAAGTCCGTAGTTAATTTGAGCATCAATTACGGTAGCGGCATCAATCATTCCGTTAGCGAATGAAGATTCCCATGAGTAGGCAGTATTCCATCTTCCGCTAACATTAAATCCAAGGTTTCCGATTAATTTTTCATTCCCTATAGAGGCTTTAACTCTATGTTTTGGTGTATTGAAACCCGCTTGGAAATCTTCCCCAGGAGCTTGATCAAATTTAAATTCAGCATAATTGTAATTTGCACTAATATCATAATTTCCAAAAACTTTTTTAGAAACTCCAATGCCAAAACCGAAAGATTGAATTTCTTTGTCTGTATTGGTATAAACATAATAAACTCTATACTCGCCATTTTTAATAGCAGTAAGTGTTTGGACAGCCGGATTGCTTTTATAAGGAATTGGAGAGTCAGTAGCGCCTACTGCAAAAATTGCTGGATCAGAAAAATCAGTAGCCGTACCATACAGTGGAGCAATAACATACAAATTTCCTGAAAAATCATTATATTTATTGAAATATCCATTAATGTCAAAATAAATATCTTTTATTTGGGAACGATACCCAAGCTCAAATGCTTTTACTTGCTCTGGTTTAACTGTTTCGATATTTGTTTTTTTCAACTTGGCCGCCGCACCAGGAGTATCTCCGGGGTGAGTTGCTGCAAAGTAGCCAAATGCTTCTACAGAAGCTCTGGTGTAGGAGTTTTTATACGCGTTATTTCCAGTCATAACAGAAGTCGTCGAACCTGCATAATACTGCCCCAACGATGTTGCAATAGGCAACGTTTCAGAAAATCTGGATAAATTGTCGGGGGCAGATCCCACCAACGCGGCTGGACCAGCATTGAAACCGATATATTGATCTTGTGTGCTTGGGTTTCTAAAACCCGTTTGATAGGAAGCCCTAAAATTGTTTTGTTTGTTTTCACCGGCTGAATATACTAAAGCGATTCTTGGAGAATAACTACCGTTGAAATTCTTGGATTTATCATATCGAACAGATCCCGTAAATTTCAATCTGTCGTCCAATACTTTTTTGGTTACTTGGGTATAAGCTCCGTATTCGTTATAAAAAATTGGGCTAATGGCATCTGTATAAATTCTGCCGTGTGAATTCAGTTCATATTGTCTGAAAGAACCTCCCACTTGGATTTCAGCAAATTTAGCAAGGTCTTTAAAATTGTAATTAGCATCGGAATGGTATATCCTAGAATTATCGACTAGTTTTGAGCCTGTCAATACACTTGCCTCGGCAGTAACTTTGTCAAAAGCTGTTTTAAAAGCAGGGGTACCTGGAGTGAATCTACCATTGTCTGCTTTACTTCTTGCAAAATCATTAGATCCTGCAACATTCCCATAAAAGGGACTCGCTGGATTACTAATTGCCCCAGCATAATTGGCCGCATAAGTTGCAAACCAAATGTTATCCGGTTTCCATGCCCTATTGATATTCCATCCAGTAAATTGCATGTCGTATGATTTTCCTCCATCCTCGGTAGTGGTATATCCTCTTACAAAAAAGTTTTTGCCTTTTATTTCTATTTTATGCTGTTGCATAAAAAAGTCGTTCAAATAATATCTATCTGTCCCTTGATAAACGGCATTACCAAATCCAAATTTAGATTGCCAAATAATTTCAATGTCATTCGCCCAAGGTTTGAAGTGAAGAGAAAAATCTATTTTGGCGTTTCTGGCTTTATTATTCGTTAAATCGGTTTCGTTGTATCCTGTTCTTGACACGTTTTCTTTGGGCAAATTGTTAGCCCAAGCGTCTGGCAAACCAAATGTAGCCCAACTTCCATTGAGCACCATGCTTTGACCTACATTATAAATATTTGTGAATACCTCATCTCCGTATACGTTTACACCGTCATAATTTTTATCACTTCTGGTTATTCCTTGTCCTAGTCTGTTCTTATCATCATAATTTGTAGCATACCAATCCGTACCTTCCATATAAGTATAGTTGGCTTTGGCAGCAAAGTACTTATTAAAAACGTGTGCTATTCTTATTCCATAATCGTGGAATGCATTGACTCCTGCAGCTTTTTGACTAGTTGATCCATATTTAAGATAGGTTGAAATTCCCTCTGAAGTAAAAGGACTTTTACTGTTCATAAATAAAATCCCATTAAATGCATTGGCTCCATATAAGGCAGAAGATGCTCCGGGTAACAACTCCACACTTTGAACATCCAATTCCGAAATTCCAATCATGTTACCTAATACAAAATTCAATGCGGGAGAAGAATTATCCATTCCATCCACTAATTGCATAAATCGGGGATTATTTACTGTAGCAAAACCACGAGTGTTTATGGACTTGAAAGTCAAACTGCTCGTATTCATGTGCACTTCTTTCAGGTTTTCCAAACCATCATAATAGGAAGGAGAAGCTGTTTTTTTAATGTCTTTGATGGTCATTCTCTCAATAGTAACCGGGGATTCTCTAACTCGCTCTGGAGTCCTGGAGGCAGAAACAACAATCTCATCTAGTTGTGTTTCTTTAATAGAATCTAAAACTTTTTTTTGAGCAAAAGTGATGCTGCAAAAAAACAAAGATAAAGTAAGTAAATACGTTCTCATTTGGTTAAAATTTTTTGGTTAATTACGACCAAAGTACAAATATTATTGAGATTAACAAAAAAAGCGAGGTTTTTTCCTCGCTTTTGAAAATTATTTACTGAAATTTTATTATTCCACCGTGACTGATTTTGCCAAATTTCTAGGTTGATCCACATTACACCCTCTCATTACCGCTATATGATAGGATAACAGTTGCAAAGGAATGGTGGTTATCAAAGGGGACAAAGCATCTGAAGTTTCGGGAATTTCGATGATATAATCCGCCAATTCACGAACTTGGGTATCACCTTTGGTTACCACAGCGACAATTATTCCGCTACGGGATTTAATTTCCTGAATGTTACTCACTATTTTGTCATAATGCCCTTGCTTTGGAGCAATAACAACTACAGGCATACGTTCGTCAATCAAGGCGATTGGACCGTGCTTCATTTCTGCGGCGGGATAACCCTCTGCATGAATATAGGAGATTTCTTTGAGTTTCAAAGCGCCCTCTAAAGCCACAGGAAAGTTATATCCTCTGCCCAAATAGAGGCAATTATGTGAATCTTTGAAAATGGCGGCAATTTCTTTTGCTTTGTCGTTGGTTTCCAAAGCCTCTTTTACCTTTTCAGGAATGATTTCCAACTCTTGTAAAAACTTGTGGAAATCAGTATTTGATAAAGTCCCTTTAGCTTTTGCCAATCGCAAGGCCATCATGGTTAAAACTGTAATTTGTGTTGTAAATGCTTTGGTAGAGGCCACGCCTATTTCGGGACCAGCATGGGTGTAAGCTCCTGCATGGCTTTCTCTAGAAATGGAAGAGCCAACCACGTTACATACTCCAAAAACAAAGGCTCCTTTTTCTTTGGCTAATTTTATGGCTGCCATAGTATCGGCTGTTTCACCGGATTGTGAGATGGCTATCACTACATCTTTACTGCTTATTATCGGGTTTCTGTATCTAAACTCCGATGCATATTCTACCTCAACGGGAATTCGGGTAAATTCTTCAAAAATATACTCTGCTACCAAACCGGCGTGCCAAGAAGTACCACAAGCAATAATGATGATTCTATCGGCGTGCAGAAATTTCTCTAAATTATCCTCAATTCCTGACATTTTAATTATTCCTTCGTTGGCATGAAGTCTACCGCGATAAGTGTCTGTTATGACACTAGGCTGTTCATAAATCTCTTTCAGCATAAAGTGGTCGTAACCCCCTTTTTCAATCTGCTCCAAATTCATTTGAAGTTCTTGGATGTAAGGATCAACCAAAGAGTCATCTTTTATTTTCCGAACTTTAATGGGTTTGTGCAGCCTGATATTTGCCATTTCACCGTCTTCTAAGTAGACGGCATTTGAAGTATATTCTATAAATGGCGAAGCATCGGATGCTATGAAATATTCTCCTTCGCCAATACCTATTGCCAATGGACTTCCCAATCGGGCAACCACTATTTCGTCTGGGGTTTTTTTATCAAAAACCGCTATGGCGTAGGCGCCTACCACTTGATTCAAGGCGAGTTGAATTGCCTTCCCTAGTTTTAGTTTTTCTTTTATTTGAATTTCTTCGATTAGATTGACCAATACTTCGGTATCAGTGTCGGAGTGAAAAACATACCCTCTTTTTAGTAGTTCCTTTTTAAGTGGGGCGTAGTTTTCAATAATTCCGTTATGAATTATCGCCAAATCTCCAGAATTGGAGAGATGTGGATGAGAGTTTACATCGTTAGGAATACCATGAGTGGCCCAACGCGTATGTCCCATTCCTATGGTACCGTAAGTGTTATTTACTGTGGATTTCTCTTCAAGGTCTGAAACCTTTCCTTTTGTTTTTGAAAGCGTGATGTCGTTTCCGTCATACAACATGACACCCGCACTATCATATCCTCTGTATTCGAGTCTTTTTAATCCTTTTATAACAATGGAATAAGCTTCTCTGTAACCTATATATCCAACAATTCCACACATAATTTTGAGTTAATTAGGTTTTGTATAGTAAAGTTCAAGTTTTAATCTTTTGCTCTCATCCGTTGAATTACTTCCGTGAAAAATTGTTCCCAATGGATTCATAACCGAAGATTCAGGGAAGAAATAAGCATTCTTTTCAATTGTAGTTAGACCTTTCCAATCCTCATAAACAGGGGATTTTTTTACTTTTTTGAATTTAACATTCGAAATTGTCTGAGCAACCGAAACGCCTAATTTAACGTTTCCATTATCGTTATTTACAAGCCCTCTTATATAATCCGTGATATTAACCCTGTATTTTAGACCGCGTTTAGCAGCATCTTTTTCAATAGTACCGGCAGCAAAAACCCTTTGATTGTTTATATCATACAAAAATATATTCGTTGGCTCTGAATCTGCTTCTGACATTAGAGCTTGGTCTACATAAAAGGTTAAACGAGCTTCGTTTATTAACCAGCCTTTTTCTTTAATGCGATCTAATTCATCTGGAATTGAATTACTTCCTGTTTCTATTTTTTTGGTTTTTCTATTATAAGCTACAACATCAATGGCTGGTTTGAACAAATCTATTGTGGCTACACTACCTTCTCCGCCTCTCAAATACAGTCTTTCTGGACTTGGATTAGAATAGGAATCTTTCCCTGTGCTAGCTTCGTTATTCAATAAATTAACTGTATTTCCTGTAAGTTTTAAAGTGATTGATTTATCAATAGATACAGTTGCATCGGTAGCAAGTGCTTTTTCTTTGTATTTTACCACTATTTTACCATTTTTAAAATTCATTCTTGCCAACACTCCTTTATCACCCACTTTTTCAACATTAAAATACAACCCTTTGAAATATTCTTCAAATTCAGGATTGTTTTTTAAACTATAACCATCTCTTAATTTATCAAATAATAATTTTTGGAAAAAGGATATTTCTAGTTTCAATTTCATACCAGGAGCTTCATACGTTTTGGTTTCGGGAGTTGTTGATGTAGTGATATATTCTTCTTCGCTAAAACTAAAATTATTCATTTCAAACAACAATTCTCCTTTTATTCCATTGAAAAGTTCATTTTGATTTGTGTAGTACAATTGAGGAAAATCAGCATCTATAATTGGTGCTCCCACGTCAGTATTTTTATTTCCTAACAAGTATTTATTCTCGTAAATCCTTAAATTTATTTTGGATGTTGGATTACCGTAAATAGAATCTAACACATAAGTAGACCTTCCATCGATTGCAGTAGCTGTTTTTTTGGCAAAATAAGGAATATAAAGCGTAACACTTTCAACTTCTTGATCTAAGTTAAAATCTATTGTTGGATTTATACTTGTCAATTGAACTTGCGTGGCATAATTTGCCGTTGTTTGACCAAATACGCTATTATCTAAAACTCCCAAAGAATTAATATCTAAATTATTAGAAGCAATTGGCTCTGTTTTTTCTGTAGATGCCTCTACCGTGCTTATGGAATCTTTAACTATATTAAAATTGTTTTCGCCAATTAAATCAGCCCCAATTTCATTATAATCTTTATCACAGGAAGCGAAAAGAATAACAATCGCAACGAATAGAATTTGCTTAAAAAAAGAGTTATTGTACATGTTTAAAGGGAAAATTTTAATTTATAGAACACTGTTTTTATAGAAATTGGTATACGCTTCAGCGAATTTTTCTTTCGGCATGAAAGGTAAAAAAGGTTTGCCTGAAGATTCTATAAATTTTGTTAAACTTGAAGATACCTGTTCTGAAGCAATAATTACAGCATCCGAATGATTGATAGTTGCCTTCATAATACTTTCGTAATCAGGATTTTTAAGATCCAGAATCGCCTCGTTAGGAATACCATCAAACAGCACTTTATTAATCATTTCTATATCCAAAGTACCTTCAAAAGACTGACCGTAAACGGAAGTAACAATCTTGGTTTCCGAAAACAAAGCCTCATTTTTGTAATAATGTTTCATGTAAATAGGCAGCATGGCCGCCATCCATCCATGAACATGAATAATATCCGGAACCCAATTGAGTTTTTTTACGGTTTCGACAACACCTTTTGCAAAGAAAATGGCTCGTTCATCATTATCTGGGAACATAACGCCTTCTTCGTCGGTAAAAGTGGCTTTGCGTTTAAAATATTCGTCGTTGTCAATAAAGTAAACTTGTATTCTTTCTTTTGGGATAGAAGCGACTTTTATAATTAAAGGCATATCCAAGTCATTGACTACCAAATTCATCCCTGAAAGACGAATTACTTCGTGCAATTGATGCCTTCTTTCGTTAATATTTCCATATCTTGGCATGAAAATTCGTAATTGCCCACCCTGATTATTAATCATTTTCGGCGCTTCATATGACATTGAAGACACCTCATTTTCAGCTAGATAAGGCACCACTTCAGATGATACAAATAATATTCTCTTACCTTCCATATTGTAAATTACTTGATTTAGTGGCAATAAAAACCACGCAAAATTACGAAAATTTATGCAGTTATGGACTAAAATATTATGTTTGCAGTTAATTTCAATAAAAAACCCATGCATATTTTCTATGGGAATGCAGCTTTAATAGATTATTTAAAATCTACTAAAACCAGCCATTCCTCCATTGGATTTGTCCCGACTATGGGTGCTTTACACCAAGGCCATCTGTCGTTGATGCAACAATCATTGTCAGAAAATGAAATTACTGTCGTGAGTATTTTTGTAAATCCCACACAATTCAACAACCCCGAAGATTTGGCAAAATATCCTAGAACTTTGGAAGATGATATAAGAAAAATTGAAAATTTAAACCCTGAAATCATTGTATATGCCCCATCTATTGACGATATCTATGAGGGGAAACCCAGTTCGCAATTCTTTGATTTTGACGGATTGGAAAACCAAATGGAAGGCAAATTCAGACCCGGACATTTCAATGGCGTTGGCACCATTGTAAAACGCCTTTTTGAAATTGTAACCCCCACAAACGCTTATTTTGGAGAAAAAGATTTTCAGCAATTGCAAATTGTAAAAAAATTAGTGGCAAAAAACAATTTGAAAGTTACTATCAATAGCTGTCCCATTTATAGGGAAGCCAATAATTTGGCCATGAGTTCTCGGAACGAACTCTTAACATCCGAAGAAAAACATGAGGCTTCCTTAATTTACGGAACATTGGTTGGCGCTAAAGCAAAATTCGAGATAAACAGTGCTGCAACTGTCGCCAAATGGGTTCAAAAATCATTTGAAAAAAACCCTCATTTTTCATTAGACTATTTCCAAATTGCCGATGAGGCAACACTTCTGCCTTGTTTAAGAAAAAACAAAAATAAGAAATACCGTGCTTTTATCGCTGTATTCGTCAACAAAGTTAGATTGATTGACACCATTTCATTAAATTAATTTACTTTTGCAAAATGCAAATTCAAGTCATAAAATCAAAAATTCACCGTGTAAAAGTAACTGGAGCCGATTTAAATTATATCGGTAGCATTACCATTGACGAAACTTTAATGGATGCCTCTAACATCATAGAAGGCGAGAAAGTATCGGTTGTAAATATCAACAATGGAGAACGATTTGAAACTTACGTCATTAAGGGAATTAAAAATTCTGGAGAAATAACGCTCAATGGACCCGCAGCCAGAAAAGTGCAAAAGGACGATATTATTATCATTATTTCTTATGCTACATTAGACTTTGAAGAAGCCAAAACTTTCAAGCCTTGGATTATTTTCCCGAATGAAAAAGACAATTCCTTGACATAATTTTTTAATAATCCAATATTTGGATTTAACAAACGCTTCTTTGTTTTCCTAAATCTGTTATTTTTTCCATTTCTGTTTTCAATAAAAACAAATAAAGTACTATATTGCTACTCTATTTAGTACTGAAAATTCAGAAGAGTTTTAATATCAAAACTTACGAAAAAATGAAACACCTACTGCTATTCTTACTCTTTTCTTCAACTGTTTTTTCACAAAAAATTACAGAAACTTTTGTTTCAGCCAAATTGAACGAAAGCCGAGAAATTACAATTGGACTTCCTCCTTACTATGAAAAAAATTCAAACAAACAATATCCAATACTCGTTTTACTTGACGGAGACTACTTATTTGATCCTTTTTTTGGAGCTTTAAACTATGGCGCATACTGGGATGATTTGCCTGAAACAATTATTGTCGCCATAAGCCAAAACAAAAATGATGAACGAACAAATGACAGTAGTTATGACGATTTAAATAATGTGCCTACTGATAAAGGAGCTCAGTTTTTCGAATTTATTGGCGGCGAATTGCTTCCGTACATTGAAAAAAAATATCGGGTTGCCCCTTTCAGAATTATTTCGGGACATGACACAACGGCTGGATTTTTAAATTTTTATCTCTATAAAGACAGCCCTGTATTTAATGCTTATATTTCATTTAGTCCAGAACTCGCTCCAGAGATGGAGACACGAATTCCTGATTTGCTATCAAAACTCAAAAAACCTATTTTTTACTACCAATCCTCAGCAGATGGAGACACAAAAAACATTTTAGAATCTGTAAAAAAACTAGACACAAATATTAAAACAGCTCCTAATCCATTGATCAATTACAGATATGATGAATTTAAAGGCACATCTCATTATTCATCCGTTCTTTATGCAATTCCCAATGCTTTATATCAATTTTTCGATTGCTACAAGCCTATTTCCATAACAGAGTTTGCCGAAAAAATTGCCGTACTTCAAAATGGATACGTGAAATATTTAACAACTAAATATGATGGAATTGAAAAAATTTTAGGCTTTAAAGTCTCTGTTCGATACAGTGACTTTAAAGCCGTTGAAGCTGCCATTTTAAAAAATAAAGCCTTTTCAGAATTAGACGATTTATCTCAAATTGCCAAAAAAAACTACCCAAGATCAATGCTTGCTGATTATGAATTGGGGTTGATGTATGAAAAATTGGGAGACACTAAAAAAGCCGCAAAATCCTATCAAAAAGCATCTCAACTATTCGAAATTGGGGACTTAACAAAAGATATGATGCTCGAAAAATTTGATGAAATGCAAAGTCTAATGCCAAAAAAGAAATAATGTCCAAAGTAAAAACCTCCTTTTTTTGCCAAAACTGTGGCGCCCAATATTCAAAATGGCAAGGCCAATGCAATTCCTGTAAAGAATGGAATACCATCGCCGAGGAAATCATTCAAAAAGAAGAAAAATCAGCTTGGAAAAGCGAATCTATTTCCAGTAGTAAAGCACCAAAACCGTTACGAATAAACGAGATTGATTCCAGTCAGGAAATCCGAATGGATACCACCGATGGCGAACTCAACCGAGTACTTGGCGGCGGCATTGTTCCAGGTTCTTTAATCCTTTTGGGCGGCGAACCCGGTATTGGAAAAAGCACGCTTCTGCTTCAAATATCCTTAAAACTACCCTACAAAACTTTATATGTTTCGGGAGAAGAAAGCCAAAAACAAATAAAAATGCGTGCCGAAAGAATCACGCCAAACGGCGACAATTGTTATATTCTTACGGAAACCAAAACCCAGAATATTTTCAAACAAATTGAAGCCATAGAACCCGAAATCGTCATTATCGATTCCATTCAAACACTTCATACGGATTATATCGAATCGACACCGGGAAGCATTTCGCAAATTCGAGAAACTACCGCCGAACTGATAAAATTCGCCAAGGAAACCAATATTCCCGTGATTCTAATTGGACATATTACCAAGGACGGAAATATTGCTGGTCCAAAAATATTGGAGCACATGGTCGATACCGTCCTGCAATTCGAAGGTGATAGAAATCACGTGTATCGCATTTTGCGTTCCTTAAAAAACCGTTTTGGCTCCACTGCCGAAATCGGGATTTATGAAATGCTGGGTAACGGTTTGCGAGAAGTTTCCAACCCATCGGAAATATTAATTTCACACAAAGACGAGGAATTGTCGGGAACTGCAATCGCCTCCACTCTTGAAGGAATGCGCCCTTTGATGATTGAAATTCAATCCTTGGTGAGCACCGCAGTATATGGGACACCCCAACGCAGCACAACGGGCTACAACGCCAAAAGGCTGAATATGATTTTGGCGGTTTTAGAAAAAAGAGCTGGTTTTCGGCTTGGCGCCAAAGACGTTTTCCTGAACATAACCGGTGGAATTTCAGTAGATGATCCCGCCATTGATTTGGCTGTCGTGGCTGCCATTTTATCATCGAATGAAGATATTCCGGTAAATAAAGATTTTTGTTTTGCCGGCGAAGTGGGACTTTCGGGCGAAATACGTCCCGTAAATCGGGTGGATCAACGCATTCAAGAAGCCGAAAAATTAGGGTTTTCGACCATTTTTGTATCCAAATACAATAAAATTGCTTTGAAAAATACTCTAATAAAAATCCGATTGGTGGCAAAAATCGAAGATGTGGCAAGCGAATTGTTTGGGTAAAATCCTGTTTTTTACTTAAACCGTTAGTATTCAATTAAAAAGGATTTTTTTATCCTAATAATTTTACTTGAATTTCATTATTTCTTCGTAAATTTAAGTATTCTTTTCTCCCATGAAAAGAGTCCAGAAAATGAAGCCATCACGCCAAACAATGATTCATTTCTACCAGCAACTGGGCAAGCTATTCTACAGCGCTGCCTCCGTGGACAATACTGTCCACGGAGATGAGATGGCGCAACTCAAGGAAATAGTTAAAAAAGAATGGCTTCCGCTTGAAAATTCTTTGAGTGAATTTGGCGACGATGCTGCTTACCAAATCGAGATTGTTTTTGACTGGCTGGTCGAAAACGATTGGAACATTGGCAAAATTATTCCTGATTTTGAAATTTTCAAAAAAGAACACCCGCATTTATTCACTCCCCAAGTAAATGACCTAATCTTGAAAACCGCAAAGGCAATCACAAATTCCTTTTCGGGAAAAAATAAATCAGAATCGGTTTTGATTGATCAATTGAGAGGTGTATTGTATCAAGAACATTAAATTAATTATCATAAAACCATCCTCAAAAAGACAGAACTATTTGAAAATAATTCGTTTTTAACACAAAAAATAAAGTCATGGAAAAACAAGTCGGCATCTGGATAGACAGTAAAAAGGCACTAATTATCAGTCTTAATGGTAAAAAAGAAGAAAGGATTACCGAAATAGATTCGGAAGTTGAAAACACCGTTTATCACAACAAAGAAGGCAACAAGGGAACCTTCTCAGGAAGTCATCATAGTGACAGCGAAACGAAATTTGACAATCGGAAAAAAGAGGAGCTGAATTATTATCTAAAATCAGTGATGAACTACATCAAGGGTTCTGATTACTTATATATATTTGGCCCGGGTGAAACCAAAACAAAATTGGAACAAAAAATACGAGATGAAAAATGGCTTGGGAAAACCAACCTAAAAGCGGTTGAAACCTCGGCTAATATGACCATAAATGAGATTGTCGCCAAGGTTAAGGATTTTTACAATCCTTTGGAACGCAAAATTAATTTGGCCAAACAACGATAAATCTTAAAGCCAAACCATTTTACAAACCACGACATACAAAATGTTGTGGTTTTTTTGTGTTTTAAATTAGGCATGATGTAAAGATTTGAACTTAAAAGCCGGCCTTAAAAATCGTTTTTAGAGAATATTATATTCTAAATTAAGTGCCTCGATTTGTTCTGGTCTCCCCAAAACAATGATTTTAGAATTTGGCGCTACTTCTAAATCTTCCCCTGGATTTACTATATAGTCTCCATTTTCGTCTTTATATCCAATAATCGCACATCCTGTTTTTTTACGAAGATCTAAATCATTAATAGTATGTATTGTCTTTTTGCTTTTGAATTTTTCAATAGCAACTTCTTCTATATTAATATTTGATTTTCCAACTATGGACAAGTTGTCTATAAACTCCATTAATCCGGGCACAACCACCAAGGATGCCATGTGGTCACCACCCAATCTGTGGGGTAAAATAACATTGTTAGCTCCCGCAAATTTTAACTTGTTATAGGATGATTCTAGAGAGGCCCGACTAATGATATTTATATTTTTATTGATTTGTCTTGTTGAGAGCACCACAAACAAATTATCAGCATCATCTGGCAACGCTGAAATAAAAGTGGAAGCACGATCTATACCCGCTTGTAAAAGAACCTCGTCTTCGTTAGCATTCCCAATAATATAAGGAATATTATCTAATTTCAACCTGTCTTCTACCATCTTGTTTTTTCGATAACTACAAATAATCTTTGATATGCCATTAATTTTTTGACCACTTGTTTTCCGTTTCTTCCATACCCACAAACCACTACGTGATTTTTAAAACTATCAATCTTCTTTTGCATCTTTTTGGTTTTTAATTCTTCAATATTATTTTTACTCAAAATATGTTCTGTAATGACTGAAATGGCGTAACCTACTATAACTACACTAGCGAATATTAAAAGTATAGTGAAAATTTTAGAATGATCGTCAAGGGGAACAACCTCGCCAAAACCGACAGTGGTCATTGTGATTACGGTCATATAAAGGGCGTCAATCCATGAATAGCCGGAAATTAATCTATAACCAACAATTCCAATGCTTAAAACCGAAATCAGCAAAAATACAGCTGTATGAATTTTACTTCCAACTATTTTTATATGAGGCAAAGTCATAAATTAAAAGTATAAAGGATATATCTCGTTAAACTAAAACTTTATTGAAAAACAAGGCGTTGTAAATGCCATTTATGTTGCAATTTAACACTTTGTTCATATAGTAAAAATTTTATAGTGAAAGTTTCTTTAAAATTTTGAATTGTCATAGAATTATCGAATTCATTTATGAAAAAAGTATTTTTAATATGTCTTTTTTTACTTTTCGCTATTGACTGTGATTCCAAATCAAATTTAATTTAGATTTGTAAAGTGCTTTTTTTCAAATGACTCCTATTTATGAGAACCCGAAAACAAAAAATAACTATAGCGATAAGAATAATTACAGCCTCACTTTTGGCAATAACTATCGCTCTTTTTGTTTTTAGAGACACATTGCTACAACAAGCCATTGTAAGAGTTTCCAATAAAATGGAGCGAGACTACAACAGTTCTTTTTCGGTAAAAAAAGCCTCATTTGCTGGCCTTACAGGAGTGAGTCTCTCTGATGTCGTATTGGTTCCGAAAAATGCTGACACGCTTTTTCGCATCCATAAAATGAAAACCAGTATCAATTTCTTTCGGCTGTTGATTGGAGATATTCAATTGGGAACCTTGGAAATCGAGAAAGGTTATGTGCAATTAGTCAAGAACAAAAACGGGAGAAATTTTGAGGCTTTCCTGAAAAAAGACGAAGCCACAACTAATTCTAACGAAAAAAGAGATTATGCCAAATTTGCTTACAGCATCATTTCGAATGTGCTCAACTTGGTACCAACCAATATGAAAATTGAAAACCTTTCGTTCCGGCTGAATGACAACGGAAATAATACCACCCTAAATTTCCAAAACCTGCGATTGGTCAACCAGCAATTGGAAACATCGATTAAAATTGAAACCAAAACTTTCACGCAGCGAATTCGAATCGAGGGTTTTGCAGATCCACGAAATAAAAAAGCCGATATTCGGGTCTTTAATAGGGATTCCGGCACCATTAAAATGCCTTATATTGAGGAGCGATTTGGTCTGAAATCGAACTTAGATTCCATCCATTTGAGTGTTCAAAACATAGACAAATCAGGAGGGGAATTGCATATTAACGGCTCTGTTTCCATTGTCAATTTAATGATCAACCATGCGAAAATCGCTAGAAAAGACGTGGTAATCAAAAATGCGCGGTTTGATTATCGGTTCTTGTTGGGTGCCGATTTTATCTCGATTGACAGCAGTTCCACCATACAATTCAACAAGATAAAATTCCATCCCTATTTGGCTTACGAAACTGAAGAAGATACGATTTACAAACTCAAAGTGGCGATTCCCAAAATGAAAGCTCAGGATTTTATTGCTTCATTGCCGGATGGTTTATTCTCCCATTTTCAAGGAATGCAAGCCGAAGGCAACTTCGAATACAAGTTGGATTATAGGTTCAATAAAAACAAACCCAATCAACTGCTTTTTGACAGCAATTTGAAGAAAGAAAACCTGAAAATCACCAAGTACGGCGAGGCCAACCTCAACAAAATCAACAGTGAATTCGTCTATCGTGCCATTATAAATAATATGCCACAACGCCCTATTCTAGTGGGTGCTGAAAATCCAAATTTCACCCCTTTGGACCAAATTTCACCCTATTTGCAAAAATGCGTTTTGACCTCCGAAGACCCTTCTTTCTTCTCGCATCGCGGCTTTATCAATGAAGCGTTCAAACAATCGATTCTTAAAAATATTCGCACCAAGAAATTTTCTCGAGGTGCCAGCACAATCAGCATGCAATTAGTCAAAAACGTATTTCTTACCCGCGAAAAAACCGTGTCTCGAAAACTAGAAGAAATTTTATTGGTTTACATTCTTGAAAACAACCGAATCTCCAGCAAAGAAAGAATGCTAGAAGTCTATTTTAACATTATCGAATGGGGACCAAATGTATACGGGATTGGCGAAGCGGCGCAGTTTTACTTCCAGAAAAAACCAACTGATTTGACTTTGCAAGAATGTCTGTTTCTGGCCACCATCATTCCAAAACCAAGGAAATTTATGTGGCAGTTTGACACCGAAGGAAGGCTAAAATCGTTTGCCAGCCAACAACAAAAATTCTTGGGTAATTTGATGTTACGGAGAGGTATTTTAACTCCCGAAGACACCATTGGGCAGTCCATTCCATTGCAACTTACAGGAAGTGCCCACTCGCTTTTGAAATTAAAAGTGCAAGACTCCATTGCTGTAGATTCCCTAGAGATGGAAGAGCCATTTGGGTTTTAAGGCGCAGGATCCGGAATTATAGCCTGAACTGCATTGATTTCCTTCAATATTTCATCCGATAAAACCACATCAATCGTGGCCATGTTTTCCTTTAATTGTTCCATTGTAGTGGCGCCAATTATGGTGCTGGTCACGAATGCCTGTTGGCTTACAAATGCCAAAGACAACTCTGTCAAGGTCAAACCGTTTTTATGGGCAATTTCCTGGTACAATCGAGTGGCTTCGGCACATTGTGCGCTATTGTATCTTGCCAATTGAGGGAACAAACGCAGTCTTGTATTGGGCAGACTTTCGCCCGTTAAATATTTGCCAGACAATATGCCAAAAGCCATGGGTGAATAAGCCAATAAACCCACCTTTTCTCGCATACAAATTTCGGAAGAACCACTTTCAAATAACCTACTCAACAAGGAATATGGATTTTGGATGGTTTTTATTCTGGGTAAATTGTGGTATTTACTTTCCTCCAAAAAACGCATCATCCCCCAAGGCGTTTCGTTTGAAAGCCCAATATGGTTAATTTTTCCTTGTTTGATAAAACCATCTAAAGTTTCTAGTACGGAATGAATATTGTCTTCCCAAGCATCATCTTGGACTTTAAATCCGCGTTGACCAAAAAAATTGGCTTTGCGTTCCGGCCAATGCAATTGATACAAATCAATATAATCGGTTTGCAAGCGAGTCAAACTTTTGTCTATGGACAAGGCAATACTGGCAGGAGAAAAATCCATATTTTCTCTGATATAGGACAATCCCGGATTAGGGCCGGCAATTTTTGAAGCCAAAACTATTTCTTCCCTTTTACCTGTCTTTTTAAACCACGTTCCTATGATTTTCTCAGTGCTTCCGTAGGTTTCCTTGCGTCCCGGAACAGAATACATTTCGGCGGTATCAAAAAAATTGATTCCTTTTTCGAAGGCATAATCCATTTGGGCGTGCCCTTCGGCTTCGGTGTTTTGTTCCCCAAAAGTCATCGTGCCAAGGCAAATTTTGCTGATTTTTAAGTCGGTGTTGGGTAAGGTAGTGTATTTCATAAGTCTTAAAGTTGTAAAGTCGAAAGTCATAAAGAAATATCTTTATGACTTTATGACTTCCGACTTTGAATAAAAAAGTTAATTGATATCTTTCAGCATTTCAGCGATTGCGTCTAATCTTGGCGTCAGAATAATTTCGATTCTACGGTTTTTGGCTTTTCCCTCCGCCGTTGCATTGCTTCCCAAAGGAGAAAATTCACCTCTACCGGCTGCTGTTAGATTTTGCTTGTTGATGCTTTTGTTTTCGCTCAAAATAGCCACAATTGCGGTGGCTCTTTTAGTCGACAAATCCCAATTGTCGGCAATGGGTCCAGAACCTGCATAAGGATCATCATCCGTGTGTCCTTCGATTAAGACAGATATATCCGGGTTGTCGCCCAATACTTTCCCCACTTCGACAACAGCTGTTTTTCCTTCAGAATTAACTGCCCAACTTCCCGATTTGAAAAGCAATTTATTTTCCATGGAAACATATACCTTGCCGTTTTTTTGCTCCACTGTCAGCCCTTTTCCTTCAAAACCATTCAAGGCATTCGAAAGCGTTTCTTTGAGTTTTCGCATACTGGCTTCTTTGGCGGCTATCAAAGCTTCCAATTCGCTTAATCTTTTTCCACTTGCATCCAAACGTTCTTGTTCTGATGCCAATGCTTTTCCTTTGGCTTCCAACTGTTCTAATAATTCCCGGTTTTTAGCCAAATTAGCTTTCAAAGCTTCATTGCTGTTTTTTTCCAAAGCGGTATACGAATCCTGCAAAACATCCATTTTCTTGTTTAAAGCAGCATAATCAGCTTGTAATTTTTCACGTTCGGATTTTATTTTTTCCAACTCTTTATTTTGGGCATCACGATCTAATTCGAGTTGACTTTTGGCTTTTAATAAATCGTCGTTTTCGTCCGATAAGCTCCTGTTTTCTTTTTTTAAATCGGCGTATTTGCTTTCTAAATCAGTGTATATTTTCTTAGAAACACAAGAAGTTGAAAGTGCAATTATCAGCAATCCAAGGGAAATTTTTTTTATCATTTTATTACCATTTAATGTTATTTGGAACTATTTTATTCTATTTCAACCAATATCGGGCAATGGTCAGAATGTTTGGCTTCGTTTAATATAACGGCTCTTTTTAATTTTTGTTTCAAAGGCGCGCTAACCAAACAATAATCAATGCGCCAGCCCTTGTTTTGGCTTCTGGCGGTGGGTACTCTAACAGTCCACCAGGTATAATTGTCGGGTTCTTTGTTAAAAAATCGGAAGCTATCGATGAATCCATTTTTCATAAAAGCGTCGAGCCATGCTCTTTCTTCGGGTAAAAATCCCGAAACTTTTTTATTTCGAATGGGATCGTGAATATCAATTGCCTCATGGCAAATATTGTAATCGCCACAAATTACCAAATTTGGAATTTCCTTTTTCAATTCGCTTATATAATTCTGAAAGTCATCCATGTACATAAACTTATGGTCTAACCTTTCAAGATTGGTTCCTGATGGCAGGTATAAACTCATCACCGAAAAGTCCTCAAAATCGACGCGTATATTTCTTCCTTCAAAATCCATATGAGGGATTCCAGTTCCAAAAACCACATTATTGGGTTTTATTTTGGATAAAATTGCTACCCCACTATACCCTTTTTTAGTAGCGGGAAACCAATAATGATAGGGATAGCCGGCAAGTTCAAAATCTAATGTTGGAATTTGATCTGGAGTGGCTTTGATTTCCTGCAGGCAAATTACATCCGGGTTTGCTTGTTGTAACCAGTCTATAAATCCTTTAGAAATAGCGGATCTAATCCCGTTGACGTTATAGGAAATGATTTTCATTGAATTTTTTTGTGTTCCAAAAGTAATAAAAACTTCAAAGAATGATGGCCAAAAACAAAGAAAATGGAGTTTTTTGCTATCTTTGTTTTTCGCTCAATAAACAAAATTACATGGGTTTAGTTACCGCTAAAGAAGTTGCAAAAGCAATAAAAGCTGATAAGTACGGAGTTCTAGGTACTTTTTCGGGTTGGTTGCTTATGAAAGTACTAAAAATTTCCACTTTAAATAAAGTATATAATAGAACCAAACATTTAAAAGATGTCGATTTCTTGAATGCCATACTAGACGATTTGCAAATTAATTTCGAAATTCCGGAAGCAGATTTAAAACGTTTGCCTAAAGAAGGAGCCTATATAACCATTTCAAACCATCCCTTAGGAGGAATTGACGGCGTTTTACTGTTGAAATTAATGCTCGAAAGAGAGCCTAATTTCAAAATCATTGCTAATTTCCTTTTACATAGAATTGAGCCTCTTAAAAAATACATCATGCCTGTGAATCCTTTCGAAAACCACAAAGACGCTAAGTCAAGCGTGGTGGGAATCAAGGAAACACTTCGTCATTTAAGTGACGGGAAGCCATTGGGAATGTTCCCTGCGGGAGAAGTCTCCACCTATAAAGACGACAAACATGTGGTGGATAAAGCCTGGGAAGAAGGAGCAATTAAAGTAATTAGAAAAGCACAAGTCCCTGTTGTTCCCATTTATTTTCACGCCAAAAACAGTTGGTTGTTTTATATGCTTTCTAAAATTAGCGATACAATGCGGACTGCAAAACTACCTTCGGAAGTTTTCAGTCAAAAACACCGCGTGATCAAGGTTAGAATCGGAAAACCGATTTCAGTTGCAGAACAAAACGAATACTCCTCTATTGTGGACTTTTCGGATTTTTTGAGGCGAAAAACCTATATGCTGGCCAATACTTTCGAAAAGGAAACACCTTTTTTACAAACACCAACTTTAAAACTTCCGAAAAATCCAAAAACAATTGTTACCCCCGCTTGTCAAGAAAGTATGATTAAGGAAGTGGATGCTTTGAGAGAAAGTGATTGCAGGCTATTGCAAAGCAAGAATTATGAGGTGTTTTTTGCTAAAGCCAAAGTCATTCCAAATGTGCTCCACGAGATAGGTCGTTTGCGGGAAATCACTTTTAGAGAAGTGGGCGAAGGAACCAACGAATCTATTGATATTGACACTTTCGACAAACATTATCGCCATATGTTTTTATGGGATGACGATGCCAAGAAAATAGCGGGTGCCTATAGGATGGGCTTAGGAGCTGAAATTTTTCCAGAATATGGAATTGAAGGTTTTTACCTTAATGACCTTTTTCGATTTGAAACAGAGTTGCATAACATGCTTCATAAATCCATTGAAATGGGGCGCGCCTTTATCATTAAAGAGTACCAACAAAAACCAATGCCACTTTTTCTGCTTTGGAAAGGAATCATTCACGTTACCTTGCGTTATCCCGAGCATAAATTCCTGCTGGGCGGGGTGAGTATCAGCAATCAATTTACTGATTTTTCAAAATCGCTGATGATTGAATTCATGAAATCTAATTTTTATGATCCTTATATCGCTCAATATATTCATCCGAAAAAAGCGTTTAAAGTGAAGTTAAAAGATGCCGATAAAGACTTTATATTTGATGAAGCAGAAGCCGATTTGAATAAATTTGACAAAATAATCGACGAACTAGAACCAGGATCTTTACGTTTGCCCGTCTTGATAAAAAAATACATCAAGCAAAATGCGCGAGTGGTTGCATTTAATGTGGATCCTTTGTTTAATAATGCTATCGATGGCTTAATGTATATCAGAATATCCGATATTCCAGACAGCACCGTAAAACCAGTGATGGAAGAATTTCAGGCTGAACTAGAAAGAAAATTATCAGAAAAAGAATAATCACATTCCCATATCATTAATAGATGAAAAAGCCCCGTTTCTAAATAGAAATGGGCTTTTCCTTTATTAAAACCACCCTTTTTTGTTTGCTTGGTAGGTATCGTAAAACTCTTGGTCTGATTTTGTTAGGTAAATTATCCCTTCGATAAGCCCTAAAACACTAGTTATTACACCGCAAGTACAAAGACTAATTACCAGCCATATTATACCCTCATTTGTGTACCCCAAAAGAAATTTATGAATTCCTAAAGGTCCCAAAAGTATCGCTAGAAGTCCCGCGGCAATCTTTTTATTGTCTTGCTGAATAGGTCTGAGAGTGTTCCATTCTTCGTGTTTTGAGTTTTCCATAGGTTGATAATTAATTGTTTAGGGTAAAATTATGAAATAATTATTGAAAAATCGTATCATTTAGTTTTCAACCGTATGAAATTTAATTTGAAAAATATTTCGTTTTTATTTTATCTACAATAACTTGCGCCAATCGTTCATGACTTTCAAATGTCCAGCCTGCAATATGTGGCGTAAGAACTGTATTTTTTGCATTCAATAAATATTGAAAAGCTTCAGGTGTATTCTTTTCTTGAAAAAGGGTTTCAAAAGACCGTTTTTCATATTCCAAAACGTCTAAGCCGGCACCAAGAATTTTTCTGGACTGCATCGCTGCAACCAAGTCTGATGTGACAATATTCTTTCCTCTTGAAGTGTTGATAATCCAAAAGGATTTTGCAAAAGCATTGATGAAATGAATATCTACCATCTTATCCGTTTCTGGTGTCCAGGGAATGTGCAAACTCAACACATCTGTTTTTTGCTGTAATTCTTCTAGCGAAACTTGTTTAGCATTACTATCGCCAACGTTTTCCTGAATGTCATAACACAACACTTCTACGTCAAAACCCCGAAGTTTTTTGGCGAAGCATTTTCCCATATTTCCATAACCGATGATGCCCACAGTTTTCCCGTCGAGTTCATGGCCACGGTTGTTTTCTCGATTCCAATGTCCCGATTTTATTTCGCTATCGGCAACATTCAAATTATTGAAAAGAGATAAAATCATACCCAGGGTGTGTTCGGCTACAGCGTTTCTATTCCCTTCCGGAGCGGCAATGAGTTGGATGTTTTTGCTTAGTGCATACTCACAATCGATACTTTCCAAACCTGCACCTACTCTGGCAATGAATTGTAAATTAGAAGCTTTGTCTATAAATGTTTTGTCAATTTTGAATCGGCTACGGATGATAATGCCTTGATAATCTTGGATTTTTGCTTCAATTTCTTCTTTAGACGAGTTGAAGTCTTCGTGATTTATAAACCCTAATTCCTGCAATTGCTCCATTAGTAAAGGATGATTGCTGTCGATGTGGAGGATTTTTAATGCTGTGTTCAAAATATTTGATTCTTGAATGTAGATTAGCGATTCTTGATTGCAGATTTGGTGTTGATAAATAAAATTTATTCGATTTTAAAAAACTTACAAATCTGATATCTAAAATCTGCAATCTTTATTATCCCTTGATTTTTTTCAAAGCTGCTTTAATTCCACGAACTAATGAAGAACTGAATCCGTGTGTTTCCATTTCGCTCAACCCTGCAATGGTACACCCTTGAGGCGTTGTAACTCGGTCAATTAATTGCTCCGGATGTATGTTTTCTTCCAAAATCATTTCGGCAGCCCCTTTTACGGTTTGGGCTGAAATAGCCAAAGCAGTTTGCCAGTCAAATCCTATTTCGATTCCTGCTTGCATCGATGCGCGGATGTAGCGCAAGGCAAAAGCGGTTCCGCTTGCTGCTAAAACGGTCGCCGCATCCATCAATTTTTCGTCAATAATCGGCGCTGTTCCCAAATCTTGGAAAAGAGTCACCACATTTTGTGCTTCCGCTTTATGTTTTTCGTTAAAGGCAATACAAGTTGCCGAGGCGCCAAATTGAGCCGCAATATTAGGCATGATTCGGATGGCGCTATTGGAATCGCCTATCTTTTTTTGTAAATTTTCAATCGACAAACCACTTACTGCTGAAGCAATTACTTTATTGGAAATCGAAGGTAGAATTTCAGCCATAACGGCATCTACCTGATAGGGTTTTATGGTAAGAATAATAACATCCGCTTCTTGGATTCCGTGTTTGTTATCCGTTGAAACGGTAACGCCCAATTGTTCCAAATACTTAATACTTGCCGTGTTTCTTCTTGTAACGGTAACGTGATTTTTTTTCGAAAATTTTGCTATTCCTAAAGCTATTGAAACCCCTAGGTTCCCTCCGCCTATTATATGTACTTTCATTTTGTGTGTTTTAAAATCCTAAAATCATTTGTGCAATCCAAAAGTAAAGAATTATTCCAAATACATCATTTGTAGTGGAAACAAATGGTCCTGTTGCAATGGCGGGATCAATTTTATTCTTGTGAAGGAAAAGCGGAACCAATGTGCCTAAAATTGCTGCAAATAAAATAACTACTATTATTGATATCGAAATGGCCAAACCTACTTGATATTGCTGATACATAAACGAATGATAACTAAGCAACAATAATGAAATTATGGTTCCAGAAATCATGGCAACAGCAATTTCTTTGCTGAAATAACTTCGGCTGAATTCTTTCAAAGTTCCGTTTGCCAAACCTTGAACCACAATTGCTGAAGCTTGGACTCCTATATTTCCAGCAGTTGCCGAAAGCAATGGCACAAAAATAATTAAAGTGGAATATTTTTGGAAGGCACTTTCATTGCTTTTTAATACAAATGAAGCTATAATTTCAATGACCATGCCAATTAAAAGCCAAGGTAAACGTGCTTTTGTCAATTCGAGTACACTATCCCCAGCTTCTACGTCCTGTGTAATACCCGCCGCCAATTGATAATCCTGATCGGCTTCGTCCTTGATTACGTCCACAATGTCATCAATGGTAATTCGTCCGACCAATCTTTCCAATTCATCAATCACCGGAATGGCTTCCAAATCGTATTTTTGCATTATACGGGCAACCTCAACATCTTCGACATCGACATTTACCGAATTTAATTTCTTGATATAGACTTCGCTAATTGGTGTTTTTGCCGCTGTTGTCAGCAAATCTTTTAACGACAAACGTCCTAAAAGTCGGTCTTCGTCATCAACCACATAAATAGAATGCACTCTTGAAATGTTTTTGGCTTGAATTCGCATTTGCTTGATACAAGTAAAAACATTCCAGTTTTCATTAACTTTCACCAACTCCTTGTGCATAATTCCCCCCGCAGTATCCTCTTTGTAACGCAACAAATCAACAATGTCCTTGGCGTGTTCCACATCTTGGAGCTCGGAGATTACTTCTTGCTTTTTGCTTTGTGAGAGTTCGGCAATAATATCCGCCGCGTCATTGGTTTCAAGTTCGTCAAGTTCTTCCGCGATTTCTTTTGGCGAAAGCCTACTCAATATTTTTTCGCGCAAATCATCCTCTAATTCCAGAAGAATTTCGGCTGTTTTTTCGCTATCTAAAACCTTGAAAATGTAAGTTGCTTCATCAAAATCAAGCTCATCAAGAATTTCTGCAATATCAGCGTGGTGCAAGTCATTCAACAAAACGCCCAGTTGCTGGTCGTCTTTACTTTGAATAAATTGCTCTAATTCTTGGATTAGCTCTTTGCTGATTTTAAATTCCATCGGCCTCTATTTTTTGGGTAAGCGCTATAAATTGTTCTACGTTAAGTTGTTCCGGACGAAGATTAAAAACGGCATCTTCTTTTAAACTATCGGACAAATTTAATGTTTTTAAACTATTTCTCAGTGTTTTTCTTCGTTGCTGGAAAGCGGTTTTCACCACCGTGAAAAACAACTTTTCCCCGCAAGGCAGACTATAGTTTTCCTTTCGGCGCAAACGCAACACACCCGACTTTACTTTTGGTGGCGGAATAAATACATTTTCATCAACCGTAAACAAATATTCGGCATCGTAAAAAGCCTGAACTAAAACGGATAGAATTCCATAGGCTTTGGTGCCCTTTTTTTCGCAAATACGTTCGGCCACTTCTTTCTGGAACATTCCGGCAAATTCGGGAATTTGGTCTCGGTATTCCAACGCTTTGAACACTATTTGCGTCGAAATATTGTATGGGAAATTCCCGATGATAGCAAACTGTTTTCCCTCAAAAACTTCGTTGATATTGTATTTCAAGAAATCTTTGGAGATGATTTTTCCGTGTAATTTGGGATAATTCGCATCCAAATATTCAACCGATTCGGAATCAATTTCGATAACGTAAGTGTTGATAGGTTTTTCTAACAAGTACTTGGTCAAAACGCCCATTCCCGGGCCTATTTCTAACACATCATTATAGCCTTCGAGATTCAAAGTATCCGCAATTGCCTTGGCGATGCTTTCATCTTTCAAGAAATGTTGTCCGAGGTGTTTTTTAGCTTTTACTTTTTCCATTTCTTTGTTTAGTGTTCACTTATCACCTCCAACTCGGTTCTAAAAGAAAGCATTTTGTCTCCAAATAATTTTATTCCTTCTTCACGCAATTTTGGAGCCTCTTCTTGGTAATATTTTTCTAAAGTTGCTTTGCTATCTGTTGTGTATTGAACAGAATAGGTTAGTCCCCCCATTTCTTCCTCAATTAAAACCCTTACCATTCTTGCTGATGAGAATTTTCCCGTGGCCAGCATTTCAGGAATGTGTTTGTGTTGCATCCAAATCATCCATTGGTCATGGACGCTTTCGTGTATGTTTGTGGTAACGTTGTAAATGATCATTATTAAGGTTATTAGGTTATCCGTTTAGACTGTTTAGAATAAACTAAACTTATAGACTTTTTTAAAGATTCTTGTCTCCCCGCAATTGCCTGTATTTTTTTCGAGCATCAACAAAGTAAATACTGTCTTGATGATTAAAAATTATTTTCTCGTACAATGACTTTGCCTTTTCAGGTTGTTGTAACTTATTGTTTTCAATTTCTGCCGAAAAATACAACGCTTCATCAATGTAAATTCCGTCAGCGTGTTGTGCTATGATATTCTGATATTGGCTTAAAGCCAAATCATATTCGCCTTGTTTTTCGTAAATTTTCCCCAAACGCAAGAAAGTTACTGCTTCAATTTGCTTCGCCTGTTCGGGCGTAGCCCTCGAGTCCTGCCCTTTGAAGCTTTTTAAAATTGATTGAAACTGTGCAATCGATTCCTGATTTCTGTTTTGATATAACAAATAATCGCCTTTCGCAAATTGTTTCAGGGCGGTTTGGGTCGAATCGGCAACGGTATTGTCGCTGATTAAGAGGAAATATTCCAAGGCATCGTTTGCAATCAATTGCGTACTGGCGGATTTTAATTCCTTGAACTGTTTCAAAGCCCATACAAAATCTCCCTGAAAATAACTGGTTTTTGCGGCTTTCAAACTCGCTTCGTGCGCCACTTCATCGTTTTTTAAATCTTCTTCAATTTGAGAATAATAAAGCAATGCCTGATTGAATTTTTCTTCGAAAAGCAAAATATCCGCCAACTCCATTTTGGCCTGAGCCACTTCATAAGCATTCAATTGCAACTCAAGTGCTTTCTTGATTATGGATTTCCCTTCCTCTGGTTTTCGCAAATTAAACGCCACGAAATGAGCCTGAATCAACTGCAAAGATAAGGTGGTGGGACTTGTTTCATACTTAGCCAATAAACCAATTAATTCTGTATTGATGGCCACAAAGTCCTTTTCCTGAGCCTTTTCAATTTTCATTTTTAATAAGTAGGAATGAGCTTGGATGAGCAACTCTAAATCATTCGTGTTTTCCAATACAAATCCCAAAATTTCCTTGGCGGTTTCGTGATCCTGCTCTTCAATGGCAAGTTGCCCTAAACTCACAATGCTGGAAAGCGATTCCGGACTGCGTTTATAAATTGATTTTTCTTGGATAAAAGCCTTGCCAAATTCTTTTTGTTGAACATAAAACCAACTCAAATAATGGTTCCAAAAAACGTCTTGGTCTTTTTGTGTCCTTAAAATTAGTGCCTTGCGCAAAGTTTCATTAAAATTGGCATCGCCATCTTCAACCATAAAACGAGCCAATTGATTTTGAATCAAAATCGAATTTTGGGGATTGGCGTAGGCTTCGTTAAGAAAGGTTGAAATCATCATTTCGGTATTGCCCAATTGACCATAAAGCAGGGCGATTTGATAATTAAAATTAAAAGTCGGGACTAAAGCTACAGCCGTTTGGTAGGATTTCAAAGCATAATCCAACAAGACTTTTTTCTCGAAAGAATTCGAAATGTTGTACACTTCATTTGGATTTTTCCTGATTCGGTCGATTGCTTGGTCATAATACTTTTTGGCGGAAGCCTCATTCTTTTGTAACTGGAAATTATAACCCAATTCCACCAAAAGATTGGCTTGCTTGTATTTGTCCAATCGAGCTTGAATTGCTTTTTCAGAAACCTCAAATTGCTGTAATTGTTGGTAACACTCTATCGCTTTTTGAAAATATTGGGAATTTTGAGGTGTTGCTTTTATTAATTCTTCGAAACTGATTCGTGCTTTCTCAAAATCTCCTTTGTCGTAATAATATTGCGCCAATTGCTCGTTTTGTGAAAAACAAATTAATGAAAAAAACAGGGTGATATAGAGGAGAAGACGTTTCATGGTCTGTTTTTTTAATTGGATTTCTTACCTTCAGTTGAAGTTCTCAAAATTTCGACTAGAAGCAAAATGCTAATTTAGTCTATAATATCGAACCCGCAATACGGACGCAAAACTTCAGGAATTACAATGCCTTCCGCGGTTTGGTAATTCTCCAAAATTCCTGCCAAAACTCTTGGTAAAGCCAATGAACTTCCATTCAAAGTGTGTGCCAATTGGTTTTTCCCGTCTTTGTCCTTGAAACGCAATTTCAAACGATTCGCTTGAAAAGTCTCAAAATTAGAAACCGAACTGATTTCTAACCAACGCTCTTGCGCCGTAGAATACACTTCGAAATCATAGGTCAAAGCCGATGTGAAACCCATATCACCGCCACAAAGACGCAATATTCGATACGGTAATTTCAATTCTTGAAGAATGTTTTTAACGTGAGCAACCATTCCGTCCAGGGCTTCGTAGGATTTGTCAGGATGTTCGATACGCACGATTTCAACTTTGTCAAACTGGTGCAAACGGTTCAATCCACGAACGTGAGCACCATAAGAGCCGGCTTCACGACGAAAGCAAGGCGTGTAAGCCGTAGTTAAAATCGGCAATTCGTTTTCAGCTAAAATTACATCCCTAAACAAATTTGTCACCGGAACTTCCGCTGTTGGAATCAAATATAAATTATCGGTGGCGTCGTGATACATTTGTCCTTCTTTATCCGGCAATTGTCCCGTTCCATAAGCCGAGGCTTCGTTGACAAGATGCGGAACCTGAACTTCATTGTAACCCGCAGCCGTGTTTTTATCTAAGAAATAATTGATTAAGGCCCGTTGTAACTTGGCTCCTTTTCCTTTGTAAACCGGAAATCCTGCGCCAGTAATTTTGTTTCCTAATTCGAAATCGATGATATCATATTTTTTTACCAATTCCCAATGGGGTTGCGCTCCTTCGTCCAAAACCGGAATGTCACCTTCTTGAAAAACGTTTAGGTTTTCCTCGGGCGTTTTTCCTTCTGGAACACTGTCGGCCGGAAGATTGGGTAAGGTGTATAGTTTTTCTAAAAGTTCAGCAGCCAATTGGTCGGCAGTTTCAGACAATTCTTTGCTTTTTTCTTTTAACAAAACTGTTTTTTCTTTAAGAATAGCTGCTTTTGATTTTTCGCCATTTTTCATCAATTCGCCAATGTCCTTTGATAATTTATTAGATTCAGATAAAATTCCGTCCAACTCCACTTGTGTGGCGCGACGGCGCTCATCCAGTTGCACCACTTCTTGAACAACTGTGGTGGCATCCATATTTCTTTTTGCCAAAGCGGCGATCACTTTTTCCTGATTCTCTCTAATAAATGCGATTTGTAACATATCCTGATTTTTTAAACGCTACCTTTTATAATAACGGGAGCAAATTTAAGGAAATGTTTGTTAGAAATGAGACAAAGTTTTTGAGATTTTGAATCCAAAGCTTCCAACCTTCATAAGGCCGGAAGCTTTTGAAAAATTCTGCTTTTTGAATGAAAAATTGGCATTGTTAACGAGATTCCTAGCCCCGATTGCCACGTTCCTAACAATGACAAATAATAATTACTTATTTTTGCACTTCATTAAATTCTATTATGTTACAGAATCCAAAAAGATATACCATTACGGCGGCGTTGCCCTATACAAACGGACCCATTCATATTGGGCATTTGGCGGGGGTTTATGTGCCTTCGGATATTTATTCTCGTTATTTAAGATTGCAAGGAAGAGACGTTTTGTTTGTTTGCGGAAGCGATGAACACGGCGTAGCGATTTCGATGAAGGCCAAAAAAGAAGGCGTTACACCTCAGGAAGTAATTGATAAATACGATGGAATTATCCGGAAATCGTTCTCGGATTTTGGAATTTCGTTTGACAATTATTCGAGAACTTCGGCCAAGATTCATCACGAAACGGCCTCTGAATTTTTTAGAACCTTATATGATAAAGGTGATTTTATCGAGGAAGTGACCGAGCAATTGTATGATGCAAAAGCTGACCAATTTTTGGCAGACCGTTTTGTTGTTGGGACTTGTCCACGCTGCGGCAATGAAGAAGCGTATGGAGATCAATGTGAAAAATGCGGTTCGACGCTAAATGCTACCGATTTAATCAATCCAAAATCGACCATTACCGGAGAGACCCCGATTATGAAATCGACGAAACACTGGTTTTTGCCTTTGGATCGTTATGAAGATTTCTTGAAAGAATGGATTCTTGTTGGCCATAAAAATGATTGGAAACCCAATGTATATGGACAGGTAAAATCGTGGATTGACGGCGGATTGGAGCCTCGTGCGGTAACTCGTGACCTTGATTGGGGAATTGACGTTCCGGTTGAAGGTGCCGAAGGAAAAAAATTATACGTTTGGTTTGACGCGCCAATAGGCTACATTTCATCTACGAAAGAATGGGCTTTACGTGAAGGAAAAGAATGGACACCGTACTGGAAAGATCAAGATACAAAATTGGTTCATTTCATCGGGAAAGACAATATTGTTTTTCATTGCATCATTTTTCCTGCAATGTTGAAAGCCGAAGGAAGTTATATTTTGCCGGATAATGTTCCAGCCAATGAGTTCTTGAACTTGGAAGGAAACAAATTATCGACTTCTAAAAATTGGGCGGTTTGGTTGCACGAATATTTGGAAGAATTCCCGAACCAGCAAGATGTTTTGCGCTATGCCTTGACGTCGAATGCGCCAGAAACCAAGGATAATGATTTTACTTGGAAAGATTTTCAGGCGAGAAACAACAATGAATTGGTGGCGATTTTTGGAAATTTCATCAATCGTGTGGTGGTTTTGACCAACAAATATTACGAGGGAATCGTTCCAAGTCCAAATGAATTTTCTGAAGTAGATACGGCGACTTTGACCGAACTGAAAGCGTACCCAGCTGTGATTTCGAGTTCTTTGGAACGTTACAGATTCCGTGAAGCTTTGGGCGAATTGATGAATGTGGCCCGTTTGGGAAATAAATATCTTGCCGACGAAGAGCCTTGGAAAATGATAAAAACAGATTCAGCTCGTGTACAAACCCAAATGTATGTTGCTTTGCAAATTGCAGCTGCTTTGAGTTCACTTTGCGAACCTTTCTTGCCTTTTACCGCAGCGAAATTGTCTCTTATTCTTAAAATAGATGACAAAATAGATTGGAACGCCGTTGCTGCTAATTCTGATTTAATTCCTGCCGGACACCAAATTGGCGAAGCCGAATTGCTTTTCGCCAAAATTGAAGACGAAGAAATTCAAAAACAAATAGATAAATTGGAAGCTACAAAAACGGCCAATAAGGAGGAGATTGCTTCTTCCCTCGCAATGACAGAACCACAAAAAGAATTAATTCAGTTTGATGATTTTGCCAAAATGGATTTACGTGTGGGAACGATTCTGGAAGCTGAAAAAATGCCAAAAGCCAACAAATTGTTGATTTTGAAAGTCGACACCGGAATTGACATTCGCACCATTGTTTCTGGGATTGCCGAGAGTTTTAAACCAGAGGATATTATTGGAAAACGCGTGACTGTTTTATTGAATTTGGCGCCAAGAGCGCTTCGTGGTGTGGAAAGTCAAGGAATGATTTTGATGACGAATAATGCGGATGGAAAATTGGTTTTCGTGAATCCTGATGAGGATGGCGTTTCTAATGGAGAAACGATAAATTAAGAAATAAAAATGAACCTAAAAGTAATCGCTTTCGATGCAGACGACACCCTGTTTGTCAACGAAACGTATTTCATAGAAACGGAACAAAAATTCTGTGGTTTGATGAGCGATTATTTGTCCCATCAGGGCATTTCGCAAGAACTTTTCAAAGTTGAAATCGACAATTTGAAAATCTACGGTTACGGCATAAAAGCCTACATTCTTTCCATGATTGAAGCGGCAATGAAAATTTCCAACAATACTATTCCTATTGAAATCATTGAAAAAATAATCGAATACGGAAAAGAATTACTCGAAAAACCAATTGTTTTATTAGAGGGAGTTGAAGAAACTTTAGTTGCCCTACATGGCAAATACAAGCTCGTTGTGGCGACCAAAGGCGATTTATTGGACCAACGCAGAAAGTTACACAATTCGGGTTTGGGTCATTATTTTCACCACATCGAAGTAATGGCGGACAAGCAGGAAGAAGATTATTTAGATTTGATAAAACGTCTGGAAATACAACCCAAGGAATTTTTGATGATTGGAAACTCCTTAAAATCGGATGTGTTGCCCGTTTTGGCCATTGGCGGACACGCGGTGCATGTTCCGTTTCACACCACCTGGGCATACGAAAGAATTGACCATACGGTGGAGCACGAAAACTTCAGTTCTTTTGAAAAGATGACCGATATTTTAAAGCGATTGCAATAGCAAGCCGGTTTTGTGCTTTTTGAATTTTTATCAAAAGTTGAGAAAAGTCAATAAAAAAAGGTTTCCATTGCTGGAAACCCTTTTTGGCATACACTGTTTGGATTATTTTCCCAATAATAGCACATCATTTGCCACCACTTCGGTAATATAGCGTTTTTCGCCATTCTTGTCGTCATAACTTCTGTGAGTGAGTTTGCCTTCTATGGCAATTTCTTTGCCTTTGGTTACGTATTTTTCGATGATTTCGGCGGTTTTCCCCCAGGCTACCACTTTGTGCCATTCAGTTTGTTCTACCTTTTCTCCTTTTTCATTTTTGTAACTATCGTTTGTGGCGATTGTTAAATTAGCTACTTTTTTTCCTCCGTCCAAATTTTTGATTTCTGGATCTTGTCCTACGTGTCCAATTAACTGAACTTTGTTTCTTAATGCATTCATGGCGTGTAAATTTAAATTGTTAGTATATCGTTTGTTGAATGGTTCGTTCCAATCAACAGGGCAAAGATGCGACGACTCTAAAAATTTATTCGGTAGATAACTACTTACTTTCGGTTGTAACTATTTGTAAGCGTTTGTAAATGGAAAAATTTGTTTATATTTGATTGATTTTAAAAGAATTGATCCCGCAATGATGAAAAACAATTTCAATCTCGAAAAACTAAAATTCCCGATTGGAAAATTTCAAAACCCAGATTCAATATCAGAAAATGATTTGGAAACTTGGATTTCAATTATTGAAAATTTCCCTTCGAGAATAAAAAAACTGACTTCAACCCTTTCTGTTGAAGAGCTGAATTGGACGTATCGACCAAAGGGTTGGAACATCAAACAAGTGGTGCATCATTGTGCCGACAGTCATGTCAATAGTTTTATCCGATTCAAACTGGCTTTGACCGAAGATATTCCCACGATAAAACCATACGAAGAAGCTAAATGGGCAGAACTCGCCGATGGCAATTCAGATGATATTTTGCCTTCCCTTCAAATCATCGAAGGCGTTCACACCCGTTGGGTTTTGCTCTTGAAATCTTTTGGTTCAAAAGAATTAAAACGCCAATTTTTCCATCCAGAAAACCTCAAAATATTTTGTTTAGACGAAATTATTGGGGTTTATGCCTGGCATTGCAATCATCATGTGGCGCATATTGAACAAGCGTTAGCATACAAAGGCCAATTTTAAGAAAAACGAAAAACTATGGACAAAACCTGCTTGGAATGTGGAGAAAAAATTGTGGGTCGCGAGGACAAAAAGTTTTGTAGCGACGGTTGTCGCAACGCCTACAACAACAAAATAAACAAAGACAGCACTAATTTTATGCGCAATGTCAACAATAAATTGCGCAAAAATTACCGCATTCTTTCGGCCGTGAATGTCGATGGAAAAGGAAAAACCACTAAATCAAAACTCTTGAGCAAGGGTTTCGATTTTGAATTTTTTACCAATATTTTGGAAACCAAAACCGGAAATACCTACTATTTTGTTTACGACCAAGGCTATCGCTTATTGGATGACGACTATTATTTACTTGTCAAAAAAGAAATTTAGACCCAATTCTATCCCAATGAAAAAAAGCTATTCTTCCCTTTTATCCATACTATATATCCTCGGAATCCTTGGATTTGTTTTCGCCACCATGATGCCGCAAGGAACAACTGACGATGAAGTTCCACTTTCTGAGTTTTCAACCAAAAGAGCTTTGGAACAAGTCAAGAACATTTCTCAAAAACCGCATTTCGTGGGTTCCGAAAATCACGTTGTGGTGGCCCATTATTTGGTAAAAGAATTGCAGAATCTGGGTTTGGAAACTTCCGTTCAAGAAGGTTTTGCTTTTTCGGATTGGGGAACTTTGACCAAATGCAAAAATATTTTGGCTCGAATAAAAGGCAGCAACAGCGACAAAGCTTTGCTTTTACTTTCGCATTATGATAGCGCGCCACATTCTTCTTCTCAGGGAGCGAGTGATGCAGGTTCTGGTGTGGCGACAATCTTGGAGAGCGTTCGTGCTTTTGTGTACAATAAAACAGCCCACAAAAACGACATTATTATTCTGTTTTCGGATGCCGAAGAGTTGGGATTGAATGGCGCGGCGCTTTTCGTGACCGAACATAAATGGGCGAAAGAAGTAGGTTTGGTGCTGAATTTTGAAGCGCGCGGATCATCAGGTCCCAGTTATATGTTGATGGAAACCAATACTGGAAATGCCGGATTGGTCAAAGAATTTGCTTCTGCCAACACCAAATTTCCAGTTTCCAATTCGTTAATGTACAGCATATACAAAATGTTGCCCAACGATACTGATTTAACGGTTTTTAGAAAAAATGGCAACATTCAAGGCTACAATTTTGCTTTTATAGACAGTCATTACAATTACCACACGGCTCAAGATGACATCAATCATTTGGACAAAAATACCTTGGCGCATCAAGGAGAATATTTGATGCCGCTATTGCATTATTTTTCGAATGCTAATTTAAACTCAACTCAATCCCTTGAGGATAATGTCTATTTTACGATTCCTTATTCTTTTATCAGCTATCCTTTTGATTGGGTTTTACCAATGGTAATTATCGCTTTTGTACTCTTGTTGTTTTTGATATTTATTGGAATTGGAAAACGTATTTTGTCTTTTCCAAAAATCATAAAAGGATTCATTCCGTTTTTGGGTTCGCTATTCCTATCGGGGCTACTCACGTTTTTTGGATGGAAATTATTACTAAAAGTATATCCGCAATACAACGATTTATTGAACGGATTCACCTATAACGGCCACGATTACATTGCGGCATTTGTTCTATTGAGTTTGGCCATTTGTTTTGCTTTTTTCCAACGTTTCTCTGCCAAAAAAGTGACGATGAACCACTTCATTGCGCCATTATTTATTTGGATTCTCATCAACGGATTGATTTCCATCTTCCTGAAAGGAGCAGGATTTTTGATCATTCCCGCTTTTGCAGGATTGCTGATGTTGGCTTCTTTTGTACTTACCCAAAAGTCCAAATGGATTCTGAATCTTGTATTGAGCATTCCCACCTTACTGATTATTGCGCCTTTTATACAAATGTTCCCAATAGGTTTGGGACTGAAAGTGTTGTTTGGAAGTGCCATTCTTACTGTATTCACATTTGGTTTATTGCTGCCTGTTTTTGGTTCTTTTGTGCGAAAAGGAATGTCGTCCTTAATTTTATTGGCACTAGCAATTGGGTTTTTCGCCAAAGCCCATTATTTGTCCGGTTATGAATTGGGCAAAGCCAAATCAAATAGTTTGGTTTATCTTTTGGATGCCGATAACAACAAGGCAATTTGGGCAACTTATGACACCAATCTGGACGAATGGACCAAAACCTATTTAGGCACGAATCCAAAAGATGCCGCTGCATTCAACTCCCTTTCTTTACCAAGCAAATACAATTCCGGCTTTACTTTTATGGCTAATGCGCCAATGAAAGAACTAGCGAAACCTTCAGTTGAATTCTTGAATGACCGCATTGTGGGTAACAATCGCTATTTGAAAATACGGATTACACCAAACAGAAAAGTCAATCGTTACGATGTTTTTGCCAATGAAGATTTGGATATTCATAATTTCAAAGCTAATGGTTTGTCTTTATTGGGACAAAAAGGTTCTAAATACGAACGAAAAGGCAAGAAATTGTTGAGCTATTATGTGGTAAATCAACTTCCGCTAGAAATAGAATTTAATGTTACCGCTTCGAGTGTTTTGGATTTGGATGTAATGGAAAGTTCTTTTGACTTAATGAGTAATCCGCTTTTTCAGATGCAAAAAAGAGCCAATTGGATGATGCCAACCCCTTTTGTGTTGAACGATGCCGTGATTATTAAAGAGAAAATAAAACTTTCAAAAGGAACAATTAAACCAATTGGTTTGAATGTTGGAAACGCCATTCAAAAAGATAATTTAAAATAGCCATAATATATGTGGTCACAAATTATAATCACATAAAAATCTAATTGTACTACATGCAAGTAACAACATTACAATCTAAAATAGTTGACATTCGAGGTCAAAAAGTCATCCTTGACTTTGATTTAGCAATGCTTTATGAAGTAGAAACTAAAGTTTTAAACCAAGCTGTCAAAAGGAATGTCAAGAGATTTCCTGTTGATTTTATGTTTCGACTAACTATTGAAGAATGGGAAAGTATGCGGTCACAATTTGTGACCGCATACCAAAATAAAAGAAACGTAGTTGTAACGCCCTTTGCCTTTACGGAACAAGGAGTGGCAATGCTCAGCGGAATTTTAAATTCAGATGTGGCAATAAATGTAAATATTGCCATAATGAGAACTTTTGTTATGATAAGAAGATATGCCTTGGAACACAAAGAATTCAATGCTAAATTATTGGAAATAGAAACCAAATACGACAAAAAATTTAGTGCTGTTTATGAAGCCTTGAATTACCTCATCAAAAAAGAGGAGAAAGAAGTAGTGCAAAAGGAACGTAAACAAATTGGCTATAAAAAAAAACAACAATGAAACAAATTAGCATTCTAGGTTGCGGCTGGTTGGGATTGCCTTTGGCGAAAGCCTTGCTTAAAAATGGGTTTTCAGTAAAGGGTTCTACAACGTCAAATGATAAACTTTCGGTTATAGAAAATCTGGGGATTCAGCCTTTTTGGATTGTCCTTGAAAGCAACAATGTTTCGGGAGATATAGAAACTTTTTTGCAAGGAAGCAAAACCTTGATTATTGACATTCCACCGAATTTAAGGGGAAACTCAAAAGAGGACTTTATTGGAAAAATAGCCACTTTAATCCCGTTTATAGAAAAGTCGAAAATCCAAAATGTATTATTTGTAAGTTCAACTTCAGTTTTTGGCGACACTCCGACTGCGCTCAGTGTGACAGAGGAAACTAAAACCTGTCCTGAAACAGAAAGCGGCAGACAATTGGTAAAAGTTGAAGAACTTTTGCAAACCAATATTCATTTTAAAACGACCATTTTGCGTTTTGGCGGATTGATTGGAGAAGACCGGCATCCCATCCGTTTTTTGGCTGGAAGGAAAAACCTTGAAAATCCAAAAGCACCCATCAATTTGATTCATCAAACCGATTGTATTGGTATCATCATGACTATTCTTCGACAAGCTCAGCATGACAAATGGGAGTGGAACGAAACCTTTAATGCTGTGGCACCTTTTCACCCAAGCCGAGAGCAATATTATACCCAAAAAGCAATCGATTTAGGGCTTGAATTACCCCAGTTTAATTCTGAAAGCCCTACTTTTGGAAAAACAATTTTGAGCACAAAAGTCGAAAATGTTTTAGGCTATACTTTTTCAAAACCGAATTTATAAAGTGAGAGCCAAAATTTGCAATGCCCTTTTATCCAAAATTAACACCATCGGATTGCCCATTCTCGCCTTGTGTTGGGTTAGTTTTTTTTGGGGCACCACTTGGATTGCTTCAAAAGAAGGAGTGAAATACATGCCTGGTTTACAACTGGCAGGGATTCGACAATTTATAGGTGGATTCCTTTATGTTTCCTATTTTTTGTATAAAAAAACGCCTTGGCCAAAAGGAAAACAGTGGAAAACAATATTCATTCTAAGCATTCTTAATTTTGTATTAAGTAATGGACTGAGCACTTGGGGCGTAAAATATATCAGTAGTGGTTTGGGAGCCATCATTGCAGCCATATTTCCTTTATGGATCGTTTTTATCACGGTTTTTAGAGGCGAAAAAATTGCTCGATTGGCGGTTCTAGGACTAATCATTAGTTTTGCTGGAGTGTGTGTTATTTTTTATAATCATTTAGGTGATTTCTTAAATCCTGGTTTTAGATTTGGGATTTTCTTGTCATTACTTTCAACCGTAACTTGGGCTTTCGGAACTTTGTATACCAGAAAAAAAGCGGCCAGTTTTAACCCTTATTTCAGTTTAGGATTGCAAATGCTGCTTTCAAGTGTCTTTATTTTGGCGGTTACAGAGGCAACCGGCACGGGAGTAACAATTGCTTCTATTCCTGCCAATTCCTGGTGGGCAATTGCCTATTTGGTTATAATTGGTTCCATCTTAACGTTTATTGCTTTCATCTATGCCCTGCAAAAGCTGCCTCCAGAATTAACCAGTATTTATGCTTATATTAATCCTATTGTTGCCGTACTGTTAGGTTCGTTAATTTTTGGAGAAACACTCACAATGGCAATAGCCATGGGAGGCGGTGTGACCTTGTGTGGCTTATATATGGTTAATTATTCGATGCGGAGAGCGAAGCTATAAACTATTGGAGCAGAAATATTTCTTAGCCTATTTTGCCATTAAAAACAACAAGAAACTCTCTTTTAAATCTCGTTTTTCGTATTTTTGGCAAAATCATTTTTATGCAATCTTTTTTTTCTAAATATCGAAAATTCTTTGGTGTTTTATTGGTCTTTTCTGCTGTTACAATTTTCCTTTTTTATTCGGCTTTGAAACCGGCAAAGTCATTGCCCATATATAATCCATCCGATGTAAACCCAGAATTAGTTGATACTACGGTGCAATATATTAGCAAATACCACACGATTTCTGACTTTTCGTTTACCAATCAAAACGGCAAATCCATCACCCAAAAAGACTATGAAGGCAAAATTTATGTTGCCGATTTTTTCTTCACCACCTGCAAATCCATTTGCCCAAAAATGACCACTAATTTGGTGGAGGTACAAAAAGCGTTTCTCCATAATCCAAAGGTAAAATTGCTTTCATTCTCCGTCATGCCCGACATCGACAGCGTTTCGGTTTTAAAGGAATATGCCAAAATAAATGGCGTAACTGACTCCAAGTGGAACCTAGTTACCGGCGACAAAAAAGCCATTTATGCAATGGCCCGAAAATCCTATTTGGCCGTAAAACAAGGAAAACCAGAGGAACTATATGACATGGTACATACTGAAAACTTTGTTCTTGTTGATTCTAAAAGACGCATTCGAGGTTTTTATGACGGAACAAAAAAGGAAGAAATTCAACGCTTGATCGAAGATATTAATTGGCTTTGCGAAAACTAAAAAAAATCCTAAACCTGATAATAGTCATTTAATATTTCTTTTTTATCTGTACTTTTGCAATCTAAATTCAATCTAAATAAGATTTGCAAACCACAATAGCCAATTTAAAAAAAGGAGATGTAGCCCTCATCAAAAATTTTGATGTGGAAGCTATTCCCTTAAAATTACTTGAAATGGGTTGTTTGCCTGGAAATAGGGTCGAATTACTTCAAATTGCACCCTTTGGCGATCCTTTATATTTGAATATAAATGGCTCACACCTTGCCATTCGCATCGAAACTGCTCGTGAAATTGAAGTTGAAATTATTAACCCGAGGACAAAAAACGATCTGGCGAAGCAAAAATAAGTTGAAATGAGCAAGGAAAACATCAATGTCGCTTTAATAGGCAATCCAAACACTGGCAAAACCTCGGTTTTTAACCAACTGACCGGTTTGAACCAACAAGTTGGAAATTATCCCGGCATTACTGTGGAAAAAAAACTCGGTTTTTGCAAGTTATCCAATACCATCAAGGCAAATGTGCTCGATTTGCCCGGAACTTACAGCCTGAATGCAAGCTCAGTCGACGAAAATGTAGTAATCGAATTATTGCTCAACAAGAAACACAAACTCTACCCTGATGTTATTTTGTTGGTCAGTGAAGTGGAAAATTTGAAACGCAATTTATTGCTTTTTACCCAAATAAAAGACTTGGAAATCCCAACCATTTTGGTCATCAATATGATTGACCGAATGGAATACAAAGGAATTTCATTGGACATCCCGTTTCTCGAAGATCAATTGAAAACCAAAATAGCGCTAGTAAGTTCCCGAAAAGGCACCGGCATTGAGGAATTGAAAAAATTGATTACCACCTACAAAAGCATTTCTACCGAGCCCTGCTTGAATGCTTCGACAATTGACGAAGTTTATTTCAACAATCTCCGGAAAACGTTCCCGAACCAGTCCTTATATAAACTTTGGTTAGTAATAACCCAGGACGTCAATTTTGTGGATTTGAATAGAAAGGTGCTTAAAAATGATTCCTTTACAAAAACCGATTCGGAGTTAAAAAGATTGCAACAAAAAGAGACCATAAAACGGTACCAATTCATCAATGACATCCTAAAAATTGGGCAGAAGATAGATGTTTTGTCAGCCAAAGATTTGAGGAGTAAACTAGACCGAATACTGACGCATAAAATTTTTGGTTACCTGATTTTCTTTTTCATCTTATTCGGGATTTTCCAATCTATTTTTGAATGGTCTAAAATTCCAATGGATTTTATAGACACTACTTTTGCCCGATTGAGTTTCTTGGCAAACGAAAAATTACCTGCTGGCAGCTTCACCAACCTAATTTCACAGGGAATTATTCCAGGAATTGGCGGCATTTTGATATTTATTCCCCAAATAGCTTTTTTATTTTTGTTTATCTCCATTCTCGAAGAAAGCGGCTATATGAGCCGAGTGGTTTTTTTGATGGACAAGATTATGCGCAAATTTGGACTTTCAGGCAAAAGTGTCGTGCCACTTATTTCCGGGACTGCTTGTGCCATTCCGGCCATTATGGCAACCCGAAATATCGAGAATTGGAAAGAACGATTAATTACGATTCTGGTAACCCCGTTTACCACTTGCTCTGCAAGACTACCAGTTTACGCTATAATCATCGGACTTGTAATTCCAGATCAACGCCTTTTTGGAATTATAAATATGCAGGGATTAACATTGATGTTTTTGTATCTTTTGGGTTTTGGCATGGCGATATTTTCTGCTTTCGTATTGAACAAAGTACTGCAACTCAAATGCAAAACATTCTTTGTGGTCGAAATGCCCAATTACAAACTGCCGATGTTTAAAAACGTGGCGATAAACGTCATCGAAAAAACGAAGGCTTTCGTTTTTGGTGCAGGGAAAATAATCTTGGCCATATCCGTGGTTTTATGGTTTTTGGCTTCCTATGGTCCCGGAAAAAAATTCAATAATGCGGAAGAAATTTTGCTTTCAAAAGTAGAAAATACCCGTTTATCCTCATCAGAACTGGGAAACAAAATCGCTGCCTACAAACTAGAGCATTCCTATATTGGCGTGATGGGAAAAACCATAGAACCAGTAATTTCTCCTTTAGGCTACGATTGGAAAATAGGAATTGCCATTATTAGTTCGTTTGCCGCAAGAGAGGTTTTTGTGGGAACACTGGCTACCATTTACAGCGTTGGTGGTAGCGATAATGAAGACACCATAAAAAATAAAATGAAAGCCGAGGTAAATCTTGAAACGGGAAATACCATTTTTAACTTCGCTTCCGGGATATCTTTGTTATTATTTTATGCCTTTGCGATGCAATGTGCCAGCACACTTGCCGTTACCAAAAAAGAAACCAATTCTTGGAAATGGCCTTTGGGACAACTCATTTTCATGAGTGGTTTTGCTTATATCGTTGCCTTTTTTGCCTATCAAATCTTAAAATAAAGTAGTTATGTTTCAAGAAATTTTAGCTTATGTCACTTTAGGAATTGCCGTAGTTTTTTTGGTTAAAAAATTCTTTTTCAAAAAGAAAAAATCAGATAAAAATTGTGGGGAAGATTGTGATTGTCATTGAGAATTTTAACTAAACTTACTTCGTTTTTATCCCTTTTTGAAGCAACATCCACTTTTAATCCTTTTTCTAATTGAACCGGATGAGTATCAATGCTAAAATTGGTCTAAATTTTTATCCGTCCTAGGATTAAAAATTTCTTAAAAAAATAATATTAATCCCCTTTAATTTAAACGAATTAAATTTTTTTAACTAAATTTACATAGATACTAAGTATTTTATTGTACTTAAAATCAGTTGTTTAGTTTTTATGTTCGAAAGCTTCATTGCAATTTGAACTTAAATCGAAGGTGCTTTTTAAAAGAATTTTTTGCTTTATCCCCATACAAGCAAGTTGCATTAGATCACAACAGATTACACTCGTTTATTTTTTCTTTAAACTCTAATTTGATTATAGAATGTTTAACTGAAATATTTCCAATTAAAATAGAAATTCGTAAAAAATAAAATACCATGACACTAAAAAACTACTTATGTATATTGGGGGCAATCATCTTACTGATGGGAGGGAACACAATGACGGCCCAAAAGAGTGCCCGCGTTAAAGAATATGATTTAAAAGCGGCATTTCTGTATCGCTTTATAGATTATATAGATTGGGGAGGTAATTCTAAAAACAAACTGATTAGTATCGATATTCTAGGAGAATGTCCAATTGCGAAATCGTTGACTGATATTACTAATAGTAACAAAATTGATGTAAAAGTATTTTCTAATTTGAACGAGATGGGGTTGTGCAATATCTTGTTTGTTCCTAAAAATTCCCCCATTCCTATTGAAACAATACTTTCAGCATATTCTAAAAAACCCGTATTGATTGTGTCAGAACAAAAAGGGTATGGCCATAAAGGAACACATATGAATTTTGTAATAGTCGACGATAAATTAAAATTTGAAATAAATCTAGTCGCACTAAAAAAAGATGGAATTGGAATCAGTTCCTTCTTGCTGCAACATGGCATTATTGTCGAATAACCGGTTTCAATCCCAAAAGTGTAGCCCCCTATTTGCGCAGCAATTGATAACGAAGCAACGCAAAAAAAGGGTAGGATAGTCAGGGATTTTGGGGTTTAACTACTGTTTTTATTGAAAAAACCAAATGATGAATCTACGTAACCTATCCATTAAAAACAAGCTGGTACTCATGCAGGTTTTTACCACTGTATTGGTGTCTGGATTTTGTATTGCGGCCTTTGTAATAAACGACATTAATGGATACAAAGAGCGTAAAGTGGCTAGTGCCTATGCAATTGCACAATTGGCTGGCTTTAATAGCATCTCTGCAATTCAATTCATGGATAATGCCGCAGCAAAAAAAATTCTATCGGAACTAAATGTACAAAAAGACCTTTTAAACGCAACTATTCTAGACAATAAAGGAAGGGTTTTTGCCTCTTATACTAGACCCGACTCCGATAGGAACTATCGGTTTTCAGTCCCAAAAATGGGTCAAGAAACCTTCTTATATACTAAAAACAATCTTTTTATTTACAGAAAAATCACAAAAGACGAAGAACCCATAGGCCTTATCTGTATCCGATTTGAACTTTCGCAATTAAATAAAATAAAAATGGGCGTTTTGAATCTGGGATTAATAATATTAGCGATTGGAATTGGCCTTGCGTTTACAATCGCCATTTTTATAAAAAAATACATTTCAAAACCCTTGGTAAACTTGGTAAACTCTTTACAACAGGTTACAGATACTGCCGATTTTAAAATCCGCTTGATTGTTGAGGGAAAAGATGAAATCAGTATCCTAACCTCCGGGATTAACAATATGCTTTCGACTATTGAAAAAAGAGATGCTGAAGTGGCGCAATCTAAAGATCAATTGAATACACAAAACACCCTTTTGCAATCAATTATAAAAAATATGGGTGATGGACTCATCGTTATTGATCAAAATGGAAAATTCATGTTTTGGAATCCTGCCTCCGAAAAAATAATTGGAATGGTATCCATGGATATTCCACTAGAAAAATGGGCAGAAACCTACGGCATGTTCTGGCCTAATACCAATACGATTATTGAGCCCTATAATTTGCCCATGATGAAAGTATTGCATGGTGAAGAAATCAATGATGCAGAAATCATGATTCGAAATTACAAAAAACCCGACGGCGATTTTATTTTGATATCTGGCAGACCATTAAAAGACTCGGCAGGCAATATCACGGGTGGGGTGTTTAATTTTCATGATATCACGGAACGAAAAAATTCAGAAAATCAGATACGGAAACTAAACGAGAATCTGGAACAAAAAGTAATAGACCGTACGGCGGAACTGGCAGAAGCACTAGAAACCCTTCGCAAAAGCGAAGAAAAATATCGTGAAATAATAGAAAATACTAGCGATGTGGTCCTCACTGCCGATTATAAAGGGAATCTTACCTATATCAATCCTGCTTGTAAAAAACTAACGGGTTACGACCAAAATGAACTTCTAGGAAAATCTATTTTAGATCTCGTCGAGACAGACTGGAAAGACAGTGTAGCTGCATTTTATTTGAATCAATTTAAAAATAAAATAGATGAAACCTTATTTTCATTTCCTATCCTTACCAAATCCCGAGAAATAAAATGGATTGAACAAACAGTAAATCAGGTAAAAGTAGAAGATACGGTGATTGGGCACAAAACGATTATGAGGGATATTACCGAGCGAAAATCCGCCGAAAAACTTTTAAAAGAAAGTGAAGACCAATTACAAATCATATTTAACGAGGCGCCGGATGCCTTAATTATAATAAATGATGAGGGGGTTATTATGAGATGGAATCCGCAAGCCGAAAAAATATTTGGTTGGTCATTTGCAGAAGTTAATGGAAAATCTTTTCGTGATTTAATTATCCCAAAAGAGCAGCGGGGAATATTTGAAAAAGAGTTCCAAGGCTTTCTTAATACCGGCGAGGAAAACATGCTTAATACCACACGAGAACTCAGAGCAATCAATAAAGAAAATAGCGAGTTTGAAGTTGAGATGATCACCTCGCAAGCAACTGTTTTAGGCAAGTCTATCTTTATTTCATTTGTAAAAGATATTTCTTTTAGAAAAAAATTAGAAAATGAAAAAAAAGAAGCCGATAAATTAATTCTTCTTAATGAAATTAAATTGAAATTAATTCTCGAAAATATTGGTGAGGGAATTATTGTTACTGACACCCAGAAAAGAATTGTATTGTCTAATCACATGGCGGAAGAAATCATAGGGATAACAGTAGACCCTAAAACACCAACTCTACTAGACTGGTCTGCTAAATATAATTTGTTTTATCCTGATGAAGTAACCACTTTCCCTTCTCAGAATCTTCCTTTGGATAAAGCATTAAAAGGAGAGTCCACAGATGATGTAGAATTAATCATTGAAGATCCCGCAAGTAAAACCAAAAAAAGGGTTGTCATTAGCGGAAGACCCATATTAGATGAGAACAACTATATTATAGCTGCAGTTTCCAATATAAAAGACATCACTACATACAAACAGCTTGAAGATGCTTTAGAGGAAAGCGAACAGAAATATCGAAATTTAATTGGTTTTAAAAATAAACCATTATGACCTTAAAGCACTATGGTTTAATAGGCCGAATAAACTGCCTCGGGGCATAGCCCCAGAGGAATTAAACCTAAAGAGATTAAAAAATGCTTACTGCTATTTTAAGTAATCCGTTGATGCCCGGTTGCTCCATTTCTGTTGAGAAAAAATTACCATCAGCGGTTGCTACACCCGGGTCATACCAAGTTTTATTAAAGATATTTCGGATGTTTAAACTGGCAGTCACCCGGTTATCAAATAATTCTTTTGTTGTGAGAACAAAATTAGTGATAAAATAGCCATCTACTTTCCCTAGAGGATTCGTTATAGGAACAGATCGATCTCCTACCCAGTTTTCTATTATACATACCGAAAAAAGGTTTTCTATATGAAATACAACCCCTGCGTTGCCTTTAAATTTCGAAATGTTCGGAACATTAGTCTTTATAACTCCATTATTTTGCGTACTTTCAAGATAGGAAAAATTTAAAAATCCTGAAAAATACTCTTTAGGGAAAACATCTATTTTAGCTTCTAATCCTCTAGCCATAGATTTTCCAGCATTTTGAATTTGAAAGCGCCCATTTCCTGTGGAAGAGGTGGCAATAATATCAGTCAGATCATTTTGAAAGAGATTCGTTTGTAATACAAGCATGGGAATTGGAGTATAAATGATGTTCAATTCATAGGTGTTTATCTTCTCAGGTTTTAAATCTGGATTGGGGTCTCTAATTACTGAACTGCTGAATAATTCAAAGTTCGTGGGCGCACGGAAGGCACTTCCGTAAAGCAATTTTAGGGTTAACTGATCTGTGGGTTGATTCACAATACCCAAACGTGGGTTTGTCGTGCTGCCATAAACACTGTTTTTGTCAAACCGGACTCCCAAGGTAAAGTTGGTCATTTTCAAAAATTTAGTATTCAGAGCATATTGTGCAAACATTCCAACATTCGTCTGAATATTAAATTGCCTTGGTTTAAATGTTGCAAAAATATTGGATATTGGAATGTAATCAATGGTCTCTGTGCGTGTATCTTGGTTTATGCCTCTAGAATTCAATTCTAGATTGTCCTGAAAGATCTGAATTCCTGCGGAAAATTGATGCTGTTTTGTAGGAGTATAGCTTGCATGTATTGCGCCGGCAATGCGATTAGAATAATGGGCAAAGATATTTCTATTCACTTTGGTCCCATCGGGGGTTGTGTAATAAGCATATGACTTTTCTGATAATCCCGTTTCTCGAAATTGAATTCTCGAAAAAACGGAAAAATTGGGTTTAGGGGTAAATTCACTTTGAATAAAAGAAGTTCTGAAATAGGTTTGATACAAGCTGGGTTTTTCCCCACGGATATCTTCGGGTAAAATCCCCAAATTTCCTATATTTAAATGGCCTTGTGAAGGGATGTTAAGAAGTTGCGTGGGACTGTTTAACGTAATGCCTGAACTTCCTGGTGTTTCAAAAATTCTACACCCTACCGTAGTTGTAAAGTGATTATAAATATAGGTCAATTGACTATTAAACGACCAAACCTTATCAAGATAAGCTCCAGTGAAATTAGGGTGTCTATTACTATATTTAGGACCGTCTGAACTCAACAAAGTACCAGAAATAACAAGGTCGAAGTGCGATTTATTTATACCCAGCATTACTTTATCGAAGGAGGTGTTGTAACTCCCAAATCCTTTTTGATACTGTAATCCATTTACCTGCTCCCCTTTTTTGGTTATTATTTGAATCACTGTATTAAAAGCATTGGCACCATATAAAGCCGAGCCAGGACCAGAAATGATTTCTATTCTATCAACATTGTGAAGACTATAGGCTGGGCCACCCATTTCAGAAGCTCCAAGAATACTGTTTTCAACGACCCCATCTATTATTAGCATAATTCGATTGTTTGACCCAGTATAGCCCCCCCTGAATGTCCTGATATTAGAATACCCTTCGAATTGATGTATAACATCAAATCCAGGAATATCCCGGAGCGCATCGTCAAGGTCTTCATACCCTCTTTCTGCTATTTGGCGTGAGGTGATGACTTGGATTGTAGAGGGTGCTTCTGATGTTTTTTGTTCAAAGCGAGTTGCAGTGATAACGATTAAGTTCATCAGTTCTTCTAACGGCAGCTCCTTTAGAGAACCCATTTTTATAATGGAATCATTTTGAGCTTGTAAACAAAAAGAGGATATCAAAAGAAGAAGAGTGGTAACAAAAATTGTAACTCTTTTTGCCCTACCATTTACTTTCAGCGGGATGATTTTTTTGTAGGTCTTTTCCAATGAGATTGTGGCTATTGGGGAACCTGCTTTCGGTGTGTGTGTGTGTTTTAAATCCATTTTAAGTGGTTTTTAGATTACATTATTACACTTTTTCTACTACTAAATAATGCTGTAACTCCATTTATCTATTTTGAGAATAGATCTAGTTTGCATGGAATAAAAAAATTAATCGAGGGGCTCTTCGTGTGTCTGTTTCATTTGCAGCCATTAGATTATTTAAAAACTGGAAACTGTAACGAAACATATATAAATATACAAAAAAATGGAGTCGTTTGTGAAATAAATAGTTGCCTTTTTTTGCTCTGAATTGCAGTGTTTTATTTTCTTTTGAAAAAAATTTGAAAAAATGTTTTCTTTAAACCTTTTTAGTTTACCATAGTCAAAGGAGATATTTCAAAAATCAATTCCTATGGTAAAATTATTATTTAAAGGGTTTAATTTATCCCTTTTCAAAAGGTTCATTATAGTAATCCTTATTATTAGCATAAGCGAATCCGCACACGCTCAACAAAAATCCATTATTCTCGGAAGACCCACAGATACTTCTATTACGGCAAGTATTTTGTTTGACCAAAATGTGTACTATTATATAGAATACGGCACCGTTTCTGGGGCTTATCCATTAGTTACAACAACTTATACTAATGTTTCCAATACTCCTGACGAAATTGACCTTGTAAATTTAGTGGCCAACACAAAATATTATTATAGAATGGTCTATAAACTTGTTGGATCGGCAAACTTTAACACCACTCCCGAATATAGTTTTAATACGCAACGTTTGCCGGGAAGTGCCTTTACCTTTACCATTGAATCGGATGAGCATCTCTATGACAAAAAGGGCATCCGCGAAATGTACCAAGTCACTTTAGCCAATCAAGCGGCAGATAAACCCGATTTTATGCTTTCTTTGGGTGATATTTTTGGAGATGATCACACCCCTACCACGACCACAAGTGCCGACATGGATGCTTTGCATAAAGATTACAGACAATATTTAGGTCAAATTTGCCACTCCGTTCCCTTTTTCGTTTGCCTGGGCAATCATGAAGGAGAAAATGATTATTATCTCAATCAAAATCCTCCATTCAATATTGGCGTTTGGGGAACCCAATGGAGAAAATTTTATTATCCAAATCCTTATCCAAATAATTTTTATACAGGAAATACAACTTCAGAAAATTACGGAATCAATACCCCGGAAAACTACTATTCTTGGACTTGGGGCGATGCTTTGTTTGTGGTTTTAGATGTATATAGAACCGAAATTTCCCCTGGTGCAACGCCGGCAGATCCAGCCAAACCCCAAAACTGGGATTGGACGCTAGGGAGAACCCAATACAACTGGATGAGAAGTGTATTGGAAAATAGTACCGCTAAACATAAATTTGTTTTTGCTCATCACACTCGAGGCCAAGGCCGGGGTGGAATTGCCACCGCAACCCAATTTGAATGGGGAGGCATTGATGGAAATCAATACAAATTTGATCAATACCGACAAGGTTGGGGAAAACCCATTCATCAGGTTTTTGTTGATACTAAAGTTGATATTTTCTTTCAAGGTCACGACCATTTATTTGCCAAGGAAGAACTTAACGGTGTCGTTTATCAAGAAGTCCCAATGCCCAGCGACATCACTTATACTATTGGATATACTGCAAATGCTGGTGCTTACCCTAATGGGAATGCCATGAATGGAACAGGACATATTCGAGTTAATGTTTCTCCAAGCTGCGTAAAAGTAGATTACGTCAAAGCTTATATGCCATCGGATGCCACCTTGTCGCACCCTAATGGAGAAGTTGCTTTTACTTATACCACTGGAAATTGTGCTTTGGGAGTAAATGACCCCAAGCCGGAAGAATTCCTAAAAATATTTCCAAATCCGGCAAACACTAAATTAAATATTCAGTTTGCGGATGCTTCTTCAAATCAGCATTGCTCATTAATAAACAGTGTTGGACAATCTGTTTTAGAATTTGATTCCAATGAAATAAACACAACAAACATTCCCGATGGCATTTACTTTTTAAAAGTGGCTGCCTTAAAAAATTATACCAAGAAAATTATCATCAAACACTAATTTTATAAAGATGAAAAAAAATATTTTCCTCTGTTTTATTCTAATTTCAGGTATTGTTCAAATTAATGCACAAAATATTACCCAAGCCGAAATTTTGGGGCGACCAACGAACAACAGCATAACGGTTCAGGCTTTTTTTGATGCTTCGGTAGAAGTTTGCATTCAATATGGCACAATTTCGGGGAATTATCCAGCACAAACCGCTTGGCAAAATTTCGCCGCAAACGAAGCTGCTGAAATAATTGTTTCCAATTTGCAATCGGATACCAAGTATTTTTACAGCATGTGTTATCGCCAGCCTAATACGGCAAATTTCACCGCTAGACCTGAACACACTTTCCATACACAACGTGCCGTTGGTGACACATTTACTTTTGTAGTTCAAGCCGATCCTCACATGGACGAACAAAGTTCTGTGCCAGTATACGAAAGATGTTTGCAAAATCAGTTGGAAGACAATCCTGATTTTATGATTGATTTAGGTGATTTTTTAATGACTGATAAATTGAAGAATTTAACCACAAATAAAATCCCAAAAGACACTATTCCCTATCGATGCAAATTGTTGCGGTCTAAATATGAAATTTCCGCACATTCGGTGCCCTTGTTTATTGCTTTAGGAAATCACGAAGGAGAATCGGGTTGGAATTTGAACGGAACGGCTGAGAACATTGCCGTATGGGACACCAATGAACGAAAAAAATACTTTTTAAATCCTGCACCGGATAGTTTTTATACGGGTGATGATACAAGTTATACTTTTGTAGGACAGCGAGAAAGTTATTATTCTTGGCAATGGGGCGATGCCTTATTTATTGTCATTGACCCCTACTGGTTTACATCTCTAAAACCAGGAGCAACAACTGGTTGGCGATGGACATTGGGGCAGCTACAATACAATTGGCTAAGAACAACTTTAGAAAATAGTACCGCAAAATTTAAATTTGTTTTTTCTCATCAAATAATTGGTGGCGACCCCAATGGTCGTGGTGGAGTAGAATTTGCCGATTTATACGAATGGGGGGGTAAAAATCTTGATGGAACAGATGGTTTTACAGCTAATAGAACCGGATGGTACAAACCCATCAAAGACCTTCTGGCAGAAAATAAGGTGACGATTTTCTTCCACGGACACGATCACTTTTTTGGAAAACAGGAAAAAGATTGCTTGGTTTATCAGGAAACACCTCAGCCAAGTCACTCTAATACCACAACCGCTTCAGTATCTTATGCTGCAGGTTATGGTTATTTAGAGGGTACAATTATCCCCAATACGGGTCATATTCGTGTTACCGTTAGTCCAAATGGGGTTCAAACGGAATATGTACGAACGTATTTGCCAGCATCTGAAAACGCAACTCGACATAACAAAGATGTATCCTCGAGTTATTTCATTGGACCCAATAATTGTTATTCATTAGGGACTAATTATCCTATGATTTGGAATAGTAATTATAAAGATGAAATGGTATATCCCAATCCTTTTTCTAAGGAAACAACGATTGAATTTTCATTGAATACTCCAGAAAAAGTATCTGTTTCTATTTACAATGAATTGGGTCAATTAGTTAAAACCCTATTGAATGAGAATTCAGTTAATTATGGTAAATTTCAGGTTATTTGGGATGGAACGGATAATTCAGGAGCAAATGCTGCCAATGGCACTTATTTCTATAAAATAAAAATGGAGTCAGGTGCAATAGAATCAGGAAAGATGATTTTAAAACGTTAAGTTTATAAAAAATTAAATTGTACGCGTCTGCTGTTTAGAAGCCAACTAAAAATGAAATAAAAAATGAAGAAAATAACCCTACTATTAATCTGCTTTTTTGCCCATTTTGCCTTCTCGCATACCATCAATTATGACAAAATTGGGTTGCGGCATTGGTCAATTCAAAAAGAACATAAATGTATTGATGGTACTTTTATGATGTTGAAAAATGGCACTGTTTTTATTGAAGATGCCAATAATACAATTTCAAAATTTCCCTTGTCTTATTTATCAAAGGAAGATCAGGCATTTGTATTGAAAAAAGAAGAATGGGTTCGTCAAATAAACGATGACCTGATTGCCAAAAACACGATTTCGGAAGAAACAATTCAATCAGCTTGGAATACAAAATTATGGGCAATTTCGATTGGTATGTTCTTGATTTTATTTGCCGTTTTTGCTTTTGTAGATAGAAAAAAAAGGAATTATTTGATTCCAATGGTTTTGGTGGGAAGCATAATCGTTGTGTATGGTTTTGCAAAAAAAAATATGTTAACAACAACTGATCCTGCTTTTGTAAACTCAGCATTTGCTCCTTTTGCATCAACCGTTAGCACCTCTTGGGACGATACCTATTTCTACGTAAATTCAAAAGGAATCCCAAATCATACCATGATGGTAGGAATTACAGGTTGGCAGCAGCAGGTTCCTATTCCTCAGTGTTATATTGGCACAAATGCTTGGAGTATTCCTTTAAATCCAACCATTGCCAATACGCCGGTGCCGGTAAATAAAGACCATTTTGGTATTGGTGCCGTAGCCCTTGCCGCAAATGGCGTGGCCATTTTTAATCTATACACAACCTCGGGTCAAGATTCTTATGCTACAGGTCAATTGGATAATTTTGGGGGTCATTGCGGCAAAGGGGATGATTATCATTATCATACAGCTCCTTTGCATCTGATTACGTCTGGACAAACTACGGCTAACTTACCCATTGCTTTTGCCCTAGATGGATTTGCTATTTATGGTGGTTTGGAGATAGACGGATCTCCTATGGCTACTCTCGATGCCAATCACGGTCATTATGGAACCAATGGCGTTTATCATTACCACGGAACGGCAAACCCAGACGGCAGTAATCCTCAAATGATTACAAATATGGTTGGAAATGTAACGGAAGTCAATTCTGAAATTGTTCCGCAAGCGCATTCAAGTCATGTGCGGACAGAAAATTGGACTCCATTAAAAGGGCCTTTGTTAATTACTTCTTGTTCTGCCAAATCGGGAAATAATGGATACAACTTATCCTATACATGGAATGGAATTTCTGGATATGCTACTAATTTTAGTTGGAGTGGCAAAATCTACACCTTTGATTATGTCACTCCAACGGGGACAACCACTACAACCTACAATAACGGTTTTTTCCAATGCACGGTTCCTAATTTAGGAATTAACGAGTTTGCGTTTAACGACAAAAACATTTCTATTTATCCGAATCCAGCCACCGATGTTTTGAATGTAAAAGTTAACAACGGCGTTTCGGAAAATGATATTCAGTCGATTTCAATTTACGGGATAAAAGGCGAATTAATTTCAAAAACGCTGCATTACAAAGAAAATATCGACATTAAAACCCTTTCCAAAGGAACCTACTTGGTTAAAATTCAATTTCCAAATTATCTGGTTACCAAAAAAGTTTTGGTTAAATAAAGTAATGGTTTTTAACATGAAAAAAAGACTGCTTTTCGGAATCATTATTATAAATTCTACTTTGTTTTTTGGACAAAGTGTTTCTAAAACGATTCAACTTTTGCCAGATACAGGACAAACTACAAGTTACACGTCTACCTTTGGCGAAGACCACGATTATTTGATTAATACACCTTCCTATACCAATAATGGAGACGGAACAATCACCGATAATGTAACCGGTTTAATGTGGCAACAAGTGGATGGAGGTTCTATGTCCTATGCCTCAGCGAGTAGTTATTGTGATAACTTGACATTAGCAAATTATACGGATTGGAGATTGCCTACACCCCTGGAATCTTTTAGTATTTTGATTCATCAGAACAATAATCCAGCAATCAACACCACTTTTTTTTCCTCTTCAAGTTCACTTGTAGCTGAATATTGGTGGACCAATGCAACACAATTGGGTGATAATTCTAAGGTATGGTGTACAAATGCTGGTGGAGGAATTGGTAACAAACCCAAATCAGAAGCAATAGGTGAAGTGGGTGGCACCTTCAGATATAATGTACGTTCTGTCAGAAATAGTACAACGCCAACGACACTCCCCAATCATTTTACGGATAACAGTGACGGAACGATTACGGATAATTTAACCCAATTGATTTGGCAAAAAGTTCCTAATACTTCGGCTTTAACCTGGGAAAACGCTTTGGCTTATGCCGAGGGACTTTCATTAGCAAATGCATCAGATTGGAGATTGCCCAACATCAAGGAATTGCAATCGCTAAACAATGAATTGGCAACAAATCCTTCTGTTTTTACTCCTTATTTCAATAATTTAGGCGTTCATTTTTATTGGTCTACCACTTCACTTCCTAATCAAACTACAAAAGCTTGGTATTGGAGTACCCAATCTGGAATTACCGCTTATGATGTGAAAACAAATTCTAATTATGTAATTTGTGTTAGAGGAAATCCTACCTTGGCGGTCAAACAGGAAAAGCTTCAGTCATCGATTAAGCTATATCCAAATCCTGCTTCTGATTATGTTGTAATTTCTTTTCCAAACGATATCCCTTCTGCTAAAATTGAATTGGCAGATCCTTTGGGAAAAGTTATTATCAACAAACAAATTAAAATAAATGCTAGTGAATATCGATTCAATACAGACGGAATTTCTGATGGAATTTATTATCTATCGGTACAAACTGGATACAAAAAAGATACCTTCAAAGTAGTAATTAAAAAGAAATGATTAAAAAAACAATTCTAATCGTCGGATTCTTGTTATTGGGTTATACCAATTATGCCCAGCGCAATGTGGTTTTAATTATTGCCGATGATTTAGGAAAAGAGTACTGCGATATGTATCCCGATCACGCGGTTAATGTTGTGAAATTGCCCAATGTAAAACGCTTGTTAGAGAGAGGAATTGTTTTCAACAATGCATGGTCAAATCCATTGTGTTCACCAACCCGTGCCGGAATCCTTACGGGTCGATATAGTTTTAGAACGGGTGTGGGAGATGTGGTTGATGGGAGTAATACAAAATTAAGCCTTACCGAGAATACAATCCCAAAAGTGTTAAACTTATATTCTCCCAATGGAATTTCGAAGGCGTGCATCGGAAAATGGCACGTTACCACTGCCGCACTTGCGGCTTATAATTATCCCAACACAATGGGATTTGACCACTATGAAGGAAATCTAGCTGGCGCTTTAGGGCAACCCGGGCAACTAGTTGATGGTTTTTACAATTGGACAAAAATAACCAATGGTATAAAGACTACCTGCACAAATTACGCTACTACCGAAAACGTAAACAATGCCATTTCTTATATTAGTGGCCAAGCTGCAACAAAACCATTTTATTTGCATTTGGCATTCAATGCACCACATACGCCCTATCATTTGCCGCCTACGAATTTGATTGCGGCTAACACTCTAGCAGGAACTCAAACTGATATAGATGCGAATCCAGTTCCTTATTTTCAAGCCATGGTAGAGGCAATGGATACAGAAATAGGACGGTTTTTTGACTATTTAATTAGCTCCGGAAAATGGGATAAAACGGATATTATTTTTATAGGTGATAATGGAGATGATAATCGAGTGGCGCAAACCAATCCTTCAAAGGGTAGCATTTACCAAGGAGGTGTAACCGTTCCATTTATTATTTCTGGTCCCGATGTTGTCAATCCGAACAGAACGAGCGACGCTCTTGTGAATACCGTTGATTTATTTGCCACCATATTAGACCTGTTTGGCGACACCAATTGGCAAAGTCGAATTCCAACAACTGTTGTCGATAGCCATAGTTTAATGCCCATACTTTTGAACACGGCCACATCTGTTAGATCTGGAGCATTTACCGAAATTTTTAAAAATATTCCTGTTGTTGGTGATGGAAAAACGATGCGGAACAGCGATTACAAATTACTTAAATTTGACAATGGCACCGAAAAATTCTTCAATTTAACAACCGACCCTACCGAAAAGACTAATTTACTTCTAGGAACTTTAAACGCTGTTCAAACTGCCAATTACACCTCTCTTTGCAACGAAATGTCTACATTAGTTGGGTCGACCAACTATTGCAATCCAACATTCTTGAATAACGAAAGTTTTGAGGTCAATGAAAACAGGGTTTATCCCAATCCTTTTCGATCCACCATCCATTTAAAGTCCTATTCTGGAAATGAAAAATACGAATTGTATTCTAGTTTTGGCCAGTTGATTTATTCTGGATCAATGATCGAGAAACAAGATTTCTCGGCTTTTCCCAATGGCGTTTATTTCTTAAGAATAAAAGATACCTCAACCACAACGGTTAAACTTTTGAAAGAATAAATGACCTATATTGAAATTCTGATTCAGTATTTACAACTGGGATTTTCTCACTTAATTCCGATGGGTTTCGACCATATCCTATTCATTGTAAGCCTATTTTTTTTGAGTTCTAATACCCGGTAAGAGCTAAAGAGGCATTACTAAAAACAGAAAATTTCACAACTCGACACCGAGAAATAGGTGTCAATTTGTGAAATCTGTATTCAAAAAACAGCAGTAAAACTTTGAGAAATAAAACCTGAAGAAGGCCAAAGCACCTCGGGAAAGCTCTCCCGATGTATGCGTTGTAAAAGTTAATTTCCTTTTTCGGCTATCCCATAATGTTGCCTAAGAGGACGCTAAATTAGAATTTAAATGAATCATTTATTTTTTCTAGCATTCGAATATACCAAACTTTTGTTTCTGTCTCTGAGCCTTCTCCGTAACCATAACCGTAGCCGTAACCATAGCCGTAACCGTAGGCTTTTTTGGGCATCACTCCGTTCAATAGAAGTCCCATGTTAGGCAGTTTTTTTTCTTTGTAAAAAGATTTAATCAATTTTAACGTGCGCTTTTCAGAATAGTTGGATCGAATTACATAAACAAACGCATCTGCATTTTTAGCAATCAATATCGTATCCACAACCAAACTAACGGGAGCGGTATCTACCACAATGTAATCATATTCTTTTTTGAGTTCATCAAATAAGGCATCAATACCCCCATTTTTCAATAATTGGACAGGATTTGGCGGTATTATTCCAGAGGGCAACAAATCCAAGTTTTCAATTCCTGATGGCCGAATATAATCGTGAATGTTTTGGTTCTTTTTAGATAAATAAGCCGTCAGGCCATTGATGGATTCATCAATATTAAAATAGGATTTGATTTTCGGGGCACGTAAATCAAGTCCAATCAACAATACTTTTCTTTTGGTTTCTGCGAGAGAAGTGGCTAAATTAATGGCAATATAGGTTTTGCCCTCTCCAGGCAGCGTAGACGTTACAAAAATCGTTTTGGCCATTCCTTCTTTTACGCCACTAACCATAAATTCGACATTACTGGTTGCAATTCGAAGGGATTCCGCTGAACTGGACCGGCTATTTTTAGCAAAAACTTCATTTTTTTCAGCCAATGTGACACTGGCTATAAAAGGAATCCCTTTTATTTTTTCTATGTCTTCCCTTGTTTTTATTTTGGTGTCCAGTAAATTTTTGACATATATAATGACAAAGGGAATTCCAAATCCTAATAGTATAGTCAGTAAATAAATGATGGTTTTTTTGGGCGACACCGGTTTGTCAGAGGAAATCGCTTCGTCGACCACTTTGGCATTGGGTTCGGTTACTGACAAGGAAATAGCGGTTTCTTCTCTTTTTTGCAACAAATACAAATAAATGGTTTCCTTAATTTTCTGCTGCCTGTCAATAATTCTGAATTCGCGCTCTTGTGAGGGTATATCGTTTATCTTACCTGTTAACACCCTATTTTGCTTGTCTAAATCCTCTTTTTTTGTTTTCAATGAGGTTTTTAACACGGATAGACTTTCTTTTATATTTCTGTTTAAATCCTCTATCCTTTGATTTAAATTAATCACGATGGCATTCTTGAGGGTTCCCTCTTTCATGATTCTATTCTTTTGCATCACCGTTTCATTGTACTCCCCAATAAATTTTACAATATCAGATCCGCTTCCTGCCGGCATAATATTGATGGGAATCAAAACCGCATTCCCTTTGTTTTTCACAAAATCAATCATATCATTGACCACATTGAGCTGCGACTCTATTTCTATTACTGCTTTTTCGTATCCTTCAGCACTTTGCAAATACAATCCTGCATTGGCGGTAAGATCCGTAATTTGGTTTTGTTTTTTGAAATTTTCGTTTACCTTCTCCACATTACTTAATTCCGAGGCAATATCTTTGATGCGGGATTGAACAAAGTCCATCGTGTTATTCAAAACATAATTTTTGTCGCTAATGGCATCCTCATTGTAATTTTTCACCAATTCATTCAAAAAGTCCTCCCCTTTTTCCCTAATTTCACTAGTTAGGGTTAGTTTCACGATACTACTGGTCTTGCTTATGGATTCTACCCCCAATATTCCTGAAAGTTCTTCTACCACTTCCTTAAGAGGGGTTACTTTTATGGTAAGTGTCTTAAACTTTCCAAAATCAACGGACGGAACTGCCGGCATTTTCAAAACCCTCAATTTAGAATCCTTTAAGGGTATTAAGGAACCATATCGGAACTGCCCTAGGCTCTTATCCCCATCCCATAGTTCGAAAGTACTGTTGTTAATTGCTTTAAATTCAAATGTTTTGGTTGCTTTATAAAAATTAGCGGTATAGGGATAAAAAATACATTGAATAGGCTTGTCTTTGTATAACTCTCGGGGCATTATTCTTCCCGGATAAAAATACGTGATGTTTAAATCGAGGGTGCGTATGGTTTTTAAAATCGTGGTTCGGGATTTTATGATTTCAATTTCGTTGTCTACGTTGTTTTTCATGTTTGACATGAGGCCCATATCGGCAAAAGCGGATAAGGAAGACTCTATACCGCCTTTTTTTTCATCCTTGACTAATATTACCGAAGCAACACTGTATTTAGGGGAAGTATACCGAAGGTATATCAACGAACTTGGAATCGCAATAGACAGACTCAACAAAAACCAAGGCCAATAATAGAAATATTTGTAAAAATGTTCCTGGATGTTTATCTCGTTGTTTTCCTCTTCCCCATAGGAATAAAATTTATCTTTTTTCATTTGAATGATTTTTTATAATTTGATAACCAAGGCTATAATCGTGGTTAAAATAGATACTGCCGTTAGAATTACGGAAACATTCGGTCCTACCACCGAAGAATTTGCTTTGGTATTATTAGGTTCCACAATAAGAATGTCATTTTGCGCCAAATAGTAATACGGGGAATTTAAAAATAGGCTTGATGTCAAATCGATCCTATGGTAGGATTTGACCCCCTTACTTTCCCGGATCAACAATACGTTATTTCTTTTTCCGAAAATGGTTAAATCTCCAGCCATACTCAAGGCTTCCAGCACCGTAATGCGTTCGCTCTCCAATGAGAAACTGCCTGGTTTTTGCACTTCGCCTAGTACCGAAATCTTAAAATTCAGTATTCGTATGGTAATAATCGGGTTTTTAATATAATCGGCGATACCTACTGTCAATTTTTTTATGGCTTCGCTCTTGGTTAATCCTGCCAATTTTAACCTCCCCAAAATCGGAAAATCAACATAACCTTCGTTATCAATTAGATAGGTCTTTAACCTGTTCTGAGCAGTGGCGTTGGTTACCAGACCCTGCACCTCCGGCAAGTTGAATATGGCGGTCAGTTCTGGATTTTCGGCAGCCACAGTAATGCTTAAGACATCATCCGACTGTAATTGAGGTTCATAAACTAGAGTGTTGCCAGGAACTGCAGCAGTGTCGATATCTTGAAGATACGTTATATTTTTTTTGGAAGTACAGGAAAAAAACAAGCAACTTAAAAAAACCAGCACGCTAATTTTAAAAAAAGATACAGACATATAAGGAGAATTTAATAGTATATTAGAAATCGTTAAACTAAAATTTGAGACAAAAATAATGTAAAATAAAATGATTAAAGATGAAAAAAAGGTTTTAACCCCTATTTAAAATCATGGCCGCAATAATCAACGTATAAATCTATAAAAAGGCATTACATATGCCTAGAACTAATAGACTGGAGTGCTCTAATAAGCATTTTGCTCTCCGCGCAAGAGATTAAAAATGGTTTTGAAAATGATTTTAATATCTAGGTAAAATACCCAATTTTCAATGTACCAAATATCGTGTTCCACTCGGTTTTTCATGTCTTCAAGAAAAGGGGTTTCCCCTCTAAAACCATTTATTTGAGCCCATCCTGTTATGCCAGGCTTGGCATAATGACGCACTGGGTAATGTGGCATCACTTCAGCGTAATGTTCTGTATGCTTTAGCATGTGAGGCCGAGGTCCCACCACGGACATGTTGCCTAGCAACACATTGAAAAACTGTGGCAATTCATCTATACTGAACTTACGCATATAGGCTCCTAATCGAGTCACACGAGGATCTCCGGGCTTGGCTTGGCTATTATTGTTGATAAGACCTACGTGCATCGTCCTGAATTTATAACAGGTGAAAATTTTTAAATCTCTCCCTGAACGTTGTTGTTTAAAAAAAACAGGTCCAGGAGAATCCAACTTAATGAGAAGTATTAGAATTGGAAACAGCCATGAAAAAACAAATACAATAACAAGTACCGCAAAAAAGAGGTCAAATATTTTTTTCAAAAGGCGGTTCATGGCTGATTCTAGGGGTTCAGACCGCAACATTAAAACGGGTATATGGTCATAAAAATCGAGGGTTACTATTTTTGAATTGGTAAACGCCTGAAAATCGGGTATAAATTTGATCCGCACTAAGAATTGTTCACTGATTTGGATTAAGCCATTGATTTTTTCACTTTTTTTTGCGGAGAAAGCAATGTACATTTCATCCACATCATTAGTCGCAACATAGTCTTTAACATCATCTACTTTCCCTAAATAAGGAATTCCCATACCATCAGAACGTGTAATAGCATCGTCAAAAAAGCCTAATACTTTGTACCCATAGGACAGATTATTTAATAAAACATGAACAATTTGCTTTGCTCTTGCGTTACTTCCTATTATAATAACCGACTTATAATTAAATCCTTTGGAACGAATATACTTTAATGATTTGATCACTGCTATCCTAAAAATAAATAGCAAAACAAAAAACACCCCATAAAAATAAAGCATCCGCAATCGAGAGATGTCGTTATACTTCAAAAGAAAAACAAAAAAGGAAATGGATGCGGCGTGAAAGACAACCATTTTAAAAGTTTTTAATACTATGTTCCCGATTTTTTCTATTCGGATTACCCTATAACTGTCTTTGTAAACCAGGAAAAAAATCCAAAAAATATTGGACAACAAGGAAATCGTTTGAACTTCTTTTAATGCAATGTTATTGACGTTTTGGAATCGGATTAACAAAGAGAGTAAGATTGCAATGTTTAATAAAATCAAATCTAGAAGTACATAAAAAAATCTAAAATAGCGGGCTAATTTAAATTTGGCTACAACATGCAAAAATTGATTAATCATTGAAATATCTATATGAATAAGAAAATATAAAAATCAGTAGCTGTACTAATCTGATGATGTTAGGATTTGCTAAAAAGCGAAGATAGAAATTTTGACGAAGAAACCAAAAAAGAAGATGCTAGTTTAGCTTCAGCGAAAGTTAAGAATACTGTTTTATTTTGCATAGTGTGGCTAGCTTGGGACCACTAATAGAACGCAATCCTAGGTAGCTTATTTTTGTGGTACTCTTTTTTTAATATTAAGATATTGTTTTAGGGCTATTATTTTTTTTAGAAAAACAACTCTAAAAGCAGCCAATCCATGGTATTTGTATATACGGTAATCTTCTAACAACACTTCGAAGGCTAGTTTTGAATTCGTACTCAAACCTCCCATTCGCATTTTCACGAAATACGCATTGAGATAAGTCATTTTGATTTGGTATTTATACAAATAGCGCAATAACAATTCCGTGTCGGAAGCAATCTTGAAATCTAAATTATAATGACCATATTTTTCGAATACACCGCGCCTTAGGTAAACCGAAGGGTGCAGAGGCAACCAACCTAATTTCAATTTTTCAAAATCATATTCACCGCCTATTCGGTTACGAACTATTTTTTCTTCGGAATCATTTGAAACATAAATGCCATTGCCATAAACACCATCCGTAGCAGGTGAATCTTGAAATGCCTTTACAATTTTAGAAACGACTGATGAATCATAAAACGCATCGTCTGAATGCATTAAACCAATAATATCTCCGTTAGCCAGACTCAAGCCTTTGTTGATGGCATCATACATGCCCTGATCCGGTTCAGAAATATATTTTGTTATCTTATTGGAATAGCTTTGTATTATTTCCTTGGTACCATCTGTAGAAGCGCCGTCAATAACGATGTATTCAATATAAGGATAATCCTGTTTCAAAACGCTTTTTATAGCCTTTTCGATAGTCGCTTTTCGATTGTAACAAATGGTGATGATGGAAACCTGCATTTATGGTATTGGGTTAAATATTTAACTACTCAACAAAAAAGAGCCCTTAAATTTATTGCTTATTTTGTTTTGACATTAACAATCTTTTTTTTGCTGCCAGTAATTCAGTACTCTTTAACACTATGAAATATTCATAAATAGCCTGAAGCGTAGCATAGGTGAAACCTGCACGCCCATCCAAAAAAGCAAGTCTTACAATAACCATATAAAACCATTTAATTATAGGTCTTCCCGGCAACTTATAAAAAATTCCTTTTTGATGATATCTTTTCTCTGTGAAATCAGTACTAAACAAAGCTTTTTTGATAGAAAAAGTAACTCCACTATCTAAATCTTTCACCCTTGTCAAAGCTTCCATATCGGCATAATTCAAATGACGTTGAATCCAAAACTTAAAACCTTTGCTAAAAGGATAGTGATCCAAAAAACCATCAATTTTATCAATTGCCCCATCTGTAATGGAAAGAGGATTTACGAGTCTTTCATAGCGCATTTTATCCGGACGAAATAGTCTCAGGTAAAAAGGGGACATTTGTGCATGTTTCAGCCATTTTCCATTCCAAGCAAAATCTCTTCTTCTAAGTTCATAAGCTACAATTTTAGAATTAGCCTCTAATTTGAGGTTTTTAAGAGCTTGAAGCAAAGAGTCTGAAACTCGTTCATCTGCATCGATATATAAAACCCATGGATATTTGAAATTAATATTGGCTAAACCCCAATTTTGATGGGCAGACCAATTGTCAAAAACTCTTTGTGTAATTTTAGCCCCTGCAGCCATAGCTATTTCTATTGTTTTATCATCACTAAAGGAGTCAAAAACATAAATGTCATCACTCCAAGCCACTGAAGCCAAACATCCCGGAAGATCTTGCTCTTCATTTTTTGTAAGTATAAGTACCGAAATCATCTATAAAATAATATCATAATAACTTACCCTTTATCATCATTGATCTTGCGAATATAGGAACACGGCCAACCAAAGCTATTTCCTCTATTTCAAATCCTTCTTCAATAAATAATTGTTTTAAAGTATCTAATGAAAAAAATTTAACATGTCCATAGTCTCGTAAAGGATGCCAATGGGCATCAAATTTGTTAGCTAAAGCTAGAGCTAAATTTTTAAAATACCCATGATATGGTGTACTTACAATTAATAAACCTCCAGGTTTTAAAGCTTCCTTTGCTCTATTAAATAATTCTCTTGGCAAAAGCAAATGCTCAATTACTTCTACAGAAATAACTAAATCATAACTTGAAATATGATCTTTAGGTAAAGTAGTCTGCATAAAAGACTGAAAAAAATCAACTTCTGGAAAATTTTTTTTAGCAATCTCTATGCCTGATTCAGAAAAATCAGTTCCACAACAAGTAATATTTGAGCATGCTATCTGCGATGTCAACACACCGTTACCACAACCTAAATCTAATAAATCTATTTTAGAATCAGGTGAAATCCATTTTTTAAGGATTGGGCGAACATATTTATGAACTTCTGTATTCTGAGAAGTATCCCATACAAATTCTGTTGCTTCTATTGAATTTTCTCTGTCAGTTTTTGTTGTTATCATATCTATTTTTAATTTTTTTACATGGATTTCCAGAATAAACTGAACATTCAGAAAGATTTTTAATTACTACAGAACAAGCTCCTATAATTACTCCTTGAGATATAATTATACCTGGATGGACAAAAACACCATAAGATAACCAACAATCTTCAGCAATAATAATTGGGCGGGTATAAAGTTTAAATCCTTTATCTCTATAGTCATGTGTTCCGGTACATATATATGTATTTTCAGAAATAACAGTCCTATCTCCAATTTTTATTTTATCTTGAGAATACAAAACAGCACCATCAGAAATACCTACATTATTACCTATTTCAATATTCCAAGGAGCCCATATTTTAACCTTTGGATAAATGTGCACCCCTACACCTATTTTTGCACCAAAACATTTTAACAATAGTGATCTCCACAAAAAAAATTGTCTCGGAGAATATTTAAACAAGATTATATAAATATTATTCCAAAAAAACCTTAAAAATCTGTTCTTCAATGAAAAAGAAGGTCCTGTAAATGTATTCTGATTGTAATTCATATTAAATAGATTTTAAAAAAAATTTCCATTACAAGTTTTTTAAGGTGTTTACAAAGACACCGGCACAATCTTCAACATCAAATCTAGTTGAATAAGTTTCATAAGCCCGTTCTCCTTTTTTTACGAGCTCTTCATCCGTTTGAATCACGATATATAAAAGTAATTGCCCAATAGGATCTGGGTGCACCGTCTCGAGAATCCAGCCTCCTTTTCCTACTTCAATTTCACGCCAGATATTAATATTTTTGGTTATTAAAACTGGTTTTTTACAGGCCATGGCCTCTACAATCGCAATCCCAAAATTTTCCTGATGACTGGGCAATAAATAGGCATCGCAACCATAAAAAGCACCCCATTTACTGTCTCCTGTCAACATCCCTGGAAAATGTATGTGAGGGTTTTTATTTGCTTTCCTTATCATTTGCTGTGAATATGCACTATCGGTAGGACCCGCAATGACTAGTTCCGGCATTGAATGATTTTCTTGGGTTAGTTTATTGTATGCCTCAATCAATTCATCCACTCCTTTTTTAGGATCGATTCTACTGATAAAGAGCCAATATTTTTTAGCCTCAACTCTAGGGCAGAATTGATCAAAAGCCGTTTTCATTTCTACTGTAAAAACGGGTGGCTTTTGAATTCCATAGCCCACATTGATTTCTTTTTTGGGATGATAGCCTTTAAAAGTGGTTCTCGCCAGCAGTAATTCTTCTTCACAAGTAAAAAACAAGGCGTCTGCGGCATTGATGGCTTTCTTTTCGGTAAGGCGCCAAACCAATTCATTCCGCAAGGCTTTCCATTTTCGGTCAGGAGCTTTCTGAAAATAAGGGTCCAGCATGCCGTGAGCCATAATGATTACTTTGGGTACTTTTTTATTGTTTTTTTTTAGTGTTTGAATTGCCCTGTAAACCGCATAATTATGATACTGCCATATCCCGTGCAAACTGAGACAATCATAATTTCCTATATGTTCTGCTAACCAGCTATCAAGTTTGTGGTTGTAATGAAAAGCCGTTATCCCCTTTCCTATTTTATGAATCAAAAATCCATCTTTAAGATGGTAATTTTCATATTCCTCATCCATACATACCACTTCAACCTCTGCAGAGTTTTTTGTAATAAAGGGATTCAAATTGCGAATTCCCTGCGAAGGGCCACCCGTTTTAGGATTCATAGAGGATATGACATGCAGTAATTTCATCTGTAATGTAGATATGTATAAACTATTTTTTAGCTTTTAGAATGTATTTTTTATTTGTCACTCATAATTTATGTCCTTTATATTTTATTCTACTATAAATACCATTCAAATTAATTATTTTTGTCCAAAATTCATAATATAATTCCATGAATTTATTAATTTTAAGATTGTCTAAACTCTCTAACATAAATTTAGATTCCTTTTTCATTTCTAATGATGATCCTATTGAAAAAGAATCTGAATGTAATCTAAACACCCCTAAAACATGAGGGATATGATTAATTTTTGAACTAATGTTAATATATAGAGTTAATAAAAATTTAGAGTCTGCTACATATTTCAAACTTGAATCAAAACCACCCATTTTTTTATACATTTCTGAAGTCCAAAAAGAACTTTGTTGGGCAAAAGGAACTCTCCTAATATAGGAAACCCCTTTTTTAGAAAGTTTTAAACCTCTCATGGAATAAATAAATTGACTCTTTTCATCAATGTATTCCACATCCCCAAAAACCAAATCAGATTGATTTTTTTGAAATATTTCTGCCACTTTTTCAAGGGCATAAGGCTTAAGAAGATCGTCTGCATTAATATAGCAATAATGAGTACCTGTTGCATAACTAAATCCCTTATTAATAGCATCATACATCCCCTTGTCCTTTTCAGAAATTATCGTTGAAAATAACGACTTATTTTTAAAAACAATTTTCATAGTCTCATCAGTAGAATTTCCATCTATCAATATCACTTCGAAATTTTTATATGATTGATTCTTGAGACTATTAATTGTTTCCTGAATATATTTTTCTCCATTGTAAACAGCAATAACTATTGAAAATTTTATTTTTTTTTTGATTTTGTTCATTTTATAAAAAAAACTAATTATTTTAAATATACTTTTTGTACTTTCTGTTTTTTAAAATTCTAAATTTTTCAAAAAGCACAATTGTTAAAACTAAAGGGAGCGGAATTGTACTTTTTAATTCTTGTAATGGGGAAAAGAAAAATGTCCAAATAATATTCAAAGTAAAAAATGTGATTAATGGGAAATATAAACTTTTTCTAAAAAAATTAATTTTTAATAATAAAACAACTTTTTTCAAATATATGTATAATATATATAAGACGGTAAAAAAAGCAACAATGCCACCAGATACCCATGCACCTGTTAAGATGGAATGGGTAGGTATTATTAAATCTTTATCCCCTTCCATTTCAAATTTATAATAAAAATTATCTTCATTCTGTGCAGCCGATGCTGTTATCATATTATATCTACCACCTAGATCTTTGGCCCAAGATCCATGACCAAGTATGGGTTTGTCCCCTATAGCTGCTATAGAAGAAAACATTTCAACCCTTCCTGCGGCCAAAAGATAAAAAGGATTATAGGGGTCCGAAACGCGTGCTAATTGAGTTTTGGTTTGTTCGCTCTTAATACTGCCTGATAATACCCCTGCAACATATAAAGAATATAAACATTGAAATACAACAATAAAAAAAGGCAAAATCCATACTGATTTTTTCAGTGTAAATCTTTTTAAAATTGTTTCATTTAAAACTATAAAACCTGAAAAGAAAAAAAACATCCCATTGGATCTAGCATCAAATGCAATACAGAATAGTCCAAAAAAAATAAAAATATATGCGATGGTTTTAGGTTTTATTTTTTTTATTGAATTCATAAATAAAATACCCGCAAATAATAAATTATTTAAAATAGGTACTAGTCTGAATTTAAAAAAACCCATGTCATTTATGGAAACTTCGTGGTCTTTTACAATATCAGCCACGAAAATTATTCCTGAAAGTGCAAAACCAATAAAAATTAATGGTAACGCTGAAAATGTTCTAAAAAGGACTTGGGTTAAATATATGATTACTAATGCTGCCATAATTATATTAGAACAACCTCTAATCATATTAGAAAACCCGGAATCATTATACAAATCACTAATTATTTGAATTACAAGAAATAAAGCTAATGAATAATGTATTCGTTTAATATCAGGGAATTTTCTATAATATTTTCTCCAATTTTGAATTGTAAAAAGTGAATAGATTACTGCTATAAGATCACCAAAACCTAGTTTTCCTACAAGATCAATTTTTAATCCAGAAAGAAAAGCATAAAAAAATGAAAGAAATTTATTTATTTTATTTTGAAGCATTTATTTAAAAAAATATTAATTGTTTCGTCAAAATTATTTCGCTTTTAATTAAATATTAATACAAAAAATCTTTTCGAATTGAAGAAAATATTTATAATATTGTCTAAAAATAAAACTATCTATTACTGTAGATTACATGTTATTTTTTTGACTTCATTTCTTTGATCTTTTCAATAAATTTTTCAATATCAAAAAAATAATTATTTAATAATTTTAAGTTTTTTGGTTCTAAATCCCACCACTTAATTTCTAAAAGATCTGCAATTATTTCTTTTGAAAACCTATATTTAATTATTTGTATTGGGTTACCAACGGCAATGGAGTAGGGAGGAATATCTTTACTCACTATTGCTCCTGCTCCAATAATAGCTCCATCTGAAATTGTAACACCATCTAAAACCGTTACATTCATTCCAATAAAAACATCATTACCTATTTTAATCAATTTTCGCTCTTCGATTAAATTCTTATTAGAAAAGGTAAATCCAGCCTGCTGATTTGTTGAATAAAAGGCTGGGTGAGTCGATATGCCATTGGTGGGGTGAATTCCATATCCACAATAAAAATTAGGTCCTATTGAACAATATTTACCAATTTCTGTAAATGATACTCTTGAATTAGTTGACAAATAAGTCCCTTCATCTATACTTGTGCTATAAATCGCATAAGGTGCAATTAACCTAGTTTTTTTTTGAATTTTACTAGACTTAATCTCCATCAGTCCTGATCTCCAAAAAACAGGGCTAGCAAATAAAGAAATAGCGAAGTTCTTTATATTTAAAAAAAAAAAGACTAAATTAAAAATTATTTTCCCCATATACCTGTTGCTTTATGATTTAAAATTTTACCTACCTGTATTGAAAATAATATTCCCATAAAAATAAATACAATAGTGTTAGCGGTGATGATACCAACTAAACCATACCACTTCCCAAGAATTATTGATAATGGTAAATTAACAATTGCACTAATAATAACCAAATAGAATTGTAGTCTAATTTTACCTATTCCATTTAATAGAAAAACATGAATTGTCTGCCAAGTAAAAGCAGTTACATATACAGTAAATGCAATGGATAAATAAAATGGAATTTTGATGCTGTCTCCAAGCCATAATTTAAAAACAAAAGGGGACATAGCCAATACGCATATTGTAATGCCAATTAAAATAAACCAATATTTTTGCATTTTATCAATAATATTTCTTACCCATTCCAAATCATTTTTGGCATAAGCATCAGTATAAGAACTCCAAAATGGAGTCATTATTATCGTAAAAATCATTATAATAACAGAGAAAAGTTTGTAGGCAATATTAAATGTTGTCACTTCCTTTGGACCAAATAATTGGGTTATTACAATGTTATCGGTTTGGAAAAGAACCAAAGCGCCAATCTGAATGATAAAAAATACTCCTCCAACACTTAATAGATCTTTTGCATATTTAAAATCGATTAGTTTAAATTTAGGTGAAAGGATAGCAAGACTTGACTTAAATAACCAAATTGAGGCTATTAGCTGTGTTAAAAGAGGAACGCCCGCTAGTACTAAAACTAGTTTAATTAACGATGCTTCCGTGCTTTTAGTAAATATAAAAATAATAATTAAACTAAGAAACGAACCAATTAAACCAATTAAAGATGATTTAGCAGGTTTATGATTCGCTGTAAGTATTGTATTGATTAATTGAATCACGAAAGAAACACAGAAAAACCCAAAAATAGTTAAAGCTACAAGATTTAATGATTGACCAGTGTAATTTTTGGTATTTAATATACCTGCCCAATTAAGAAATGGGTTAATACAAAAAAAAAGTAAAAAAATAATTAATGAAATAATGGTTAAAATTGCATAAGTAGTACTTATGTAAATTTGACCTTTTTCATTTTGTCCTAAAGCATTTGTTTCTGCTAATTTATTTTTTAGGCCATTCCCCAAACCAATATCGAAAAAGCTAAACCAGCTAATTATTGAACTTAAAGTCAACCAGATTCCATACTGTGTTGAATTAATGTAGTTTATAGTCATAGGCACTAGTAACAATCCAATCAATATACTACCTCCTTTAATCAAAAATGAAGCTGCTATGTTTTTTTTTGCTAAAATAGTTCTGCTATGTCCCTGCGAGAAAAATAAATTAATCTTTAATTTCGTACTTTTTAACATTTGTGTTTTTTAAAATATTTTTTTATTCTAGTATCAACCTATTCTAGAAAGTTTCACTTTTTTGAGACATTTATGCAACCTCTTTACTATAAAGTATCGATTCCTTAATAAAAAACTTTTTCTATAAAAACAATCAATTGATTAATCATATTGTTGTTTGTTTTGCGATGGACAGAAACTATGGATGATTTTTATTGTTCATTTAATTGGCAAATCAAGTCTACCCTTTTTAAAACAGATAAATGACAACCATTAACTACTCGAAATAATTCAATGTTTTATATACTCCGTCTTTCAAATACCGGTCTTAATTAATACAAATTCAAGTCACTAGCCACCATTTCTTTTATCAAAGCTGCTAAATCATACTGTGGTTTCCATCCTAGTTTTGTTTTCGATTTAGTAGGATTGCCAATTAATATATCCACTGCTGTATTTTGGAAAAATTTGAGGCCAACGGCTAAAACTGATCTAATGGTGTCTTGTCTTCCTTAATTAGTATTGATTACAAAATACCCTCCTGTTTTTGGTGCGCCTTTGAATTCGATTTTGTTCTCTTTTTTTAATTGATTAATCCATCTTTCAATAGTTCTTTGGGGAATGTTCAAAAGTGACTTTATGCTCGAAACATTGATGCCGGGATTGTTTTCGATAAGTACCAGAATATCATTTACTCCGCCACTTACTCCGCCACTTACTCCGCCACTTACTCCGCCACTTACTCCGCCACTTACTCCAACCTCAACTATATCATTCGTATTTTTGCGCCAAAGGATGGTCTTGAAAATTTCTTCTTGTAGGAACTCGGGAGCTTTCTTCAAGCCTGCCTCATCACAAAGTCGAATAATATCGCCGGTTCCCGTTCCCATCCTTTCGATAAAACCTGCAAGATACATAGGCTCTGCTAATAACGGGTTGGCAGGAATGGAACTGTGCGGCTTTCTAAGTTTGGCAGTGGTTAATCCATAAGGCAAACTACCCGGATTCCAAATTTCGAGTCGATCTTTAAAAAGCATGACCTGAATACTGCCGTTGCTGGTATAATCGCGATGTGCCACGGCATTGACGATGGCTTCCGTAACCGCAGCAGGAGGCAACTCGTATTGTATGGGCACTTGAATGCTTTCCTCACGCGTTCCAACAGAAACGTCAATTCTTGAAAGCACAAAATCGACAGCCTGATTCACTAATTGGAACACATCTCCCTTGTAAACATGATAGGAAGGAATAGGTTTGGTTATTGTGGTTCCGTGAAAATGAGCGCATTTAATCTCTGAACTGATAAAAAATTGTTGCGGATTCTTGGCAAACAATAAAATAGCCGCATTCGTTACACGCTGCTGCGCCATTAAATTGAGATGGGTCAAAATCGTTTCCGAAGGGGATTCAGCCGGAAAAGGAAACCCCCTTTTGGCACTGGCAATACCAACAAATGCTGCAATTTTTTGACTGTCCAAATCGGCTATGACAGCTCGTGTATGGAGTGTGGCGTCAAAAGGAGTTGTTCTAATATATTCTTTTTCTTCGAGATACCGTATCAAGGAAACATAAACGGCTGTTTTTAATTCGAAATTGGAGGCAAATCGTTTTCTGACCACCAATTGCTGTGCTTTCTGAATCAGATTCCGTTCCTTTAAATCCCGGTCTGTATCGACATCATTACTCAAAAACACCAAACGTGTTTTCGAATAAAGTCCCGCAAGATCAAATTCTCTCTCTGTTGGCGAAACGCCTTCAGAATCTTCAAATCCATATTGTTTGCCAAAAACACCCAGATAAATATCACAATGTTCGACTTCATTGCTATAAACCGAAGTGGCAGAATAATTTACCGCAGGCACGTTTTCGAAAATAAAGGGTTCAAAAAACTTCCCTAAAAGAGCATCAGTAGTCATATAATGAGACAAAATCCGCCGTTCTTCAGCAAATTCTGATTGTACACTGCTAATAAATACTCTTATTTTTTTCATTAAAAATTCCTCAAAACTGCAATAGAAAAACCTTTTTTTTAACCAATTAACCCAAAATCTTCTTATCGCTTCAAAATTTCTAAGTCACTAGCCACCATTTCTTTTATCATGGCGGCTAAATCATACTGTGGTTTCCATCCTAGTTTTGTTTTCGATTTAGTAGGATCGCCAATTAATATATCGACTTCGGTAGGACGATAATATTCTGGATCTACTCTTACCACTACGGAACCGATTGGCAATTGGTATTTTGGGTTGTTGCAAGCGGCTACTTTAGCAATTTCATTTTCGTTTTCTCCTTCGAAAGCTAAATCAATACCTACTTCGGCAAAAGAAAGACTTACAAAATCACGAATATAAGTAGTGACTCCAGTGGCAATAACATAGTCTTCGGCTACCTCTTGTTGCAAAATTCTCCACATCGCTTCGACATAATCTTTGGCATGCCCCCAATCTCTTTGTGAGTTCAAGTTGCCTAAATACAAACACTCTTGTTTTCCTTTTGCAATTGCGGCTGTTGCCATAGTAATTTTTCGGGTAACAAAGGTTTCTCCTCGTCTAGGCGATTCGTGGTTGAACAAGATGCCGTTACAAGCAAAAATATCATAGGCTTCCCGGTAGTTTTTGGTTATCCAAAAAGCATATATTTTGGCCACACCATAAGGAGAGCGAGGATAGAAAGAAGAATTCTCGTCATAAAATCCTGCCGCATTTTTATTCTCAGCCAAACCACCATACAATTCAGAGGTAGAGGCTTGATAAATTCGGGTTTTCTTTTCAAGACCAAGAATTCGAACGGCCTCTAATAGTCGCAAAGTTCCTATTCCGTCCACATTGGCTACATATTCAGGAGAGTCAAAAGAAACTTTAACATGAGACATGGCTCCAAGATTATAGATTTCATCGGGTTGTACTTCCTGAATAATTCTGATGATATTAGTAGAATCAGTCAAATCGCCATAATGCAGTTTGAAATTAACATGATTCTCATGTTGGTCTTGATAAATATGATCAATCCGTTGAGTATTAAAAGAAGAGGATCTTCTCTTAATCCCATGAACCATATAGCCTTTTTCTAATAATAATTCCGCTAAATAAGATCCATCTTGACCTGTGACTCCTGTTACAAGGGCTACTTTTTGTTTTGTGTACATTTTTTGGGTATTGGGTGTTCGGTATTGGGTGTGTGGTAGTAGGCAATTAGTTTAGAAGTTTAGTTAGCACTAATAATCTTCTAAATTCCTTCTTACATTTTTTTGCCTTATGCCTTTTTCCTTAATATTTCACTTCTTTAAAATTCTCAATATTCTCTAAAAACCAATCGTAGGTTTTAGCAATTCCTTCTTCTAAATCCACTTTGTGTTTCCAGCCCAAGGCATGCATTTTAGAAATATCCATCAGTTTTCTGGGAGTTCCATCGGGTTTGCTTGAATCCCAAACAATATCGCCCTGATGACCCACAATTTTCTGGATGGTTTCAGCCAATTGCTTGATGGTTAAATCCTCACCTGTTCCTACATTATACAAATAATCTGGCAGCGTGTTTTCCAAGGCAAAAACAACGGCTGCTGCCATATCATCTACAAAAAGGAATTCCCGCATGGGTGTGCCGCTTCCCCAAAGGGTTACGGCCGCGTGGTTGTTGTGTTTGGCTTCGTGAAACTTGCGCATCATGGCAGGCAAAACATGGGAACTGGTCAAGTCGAAATTATCATGGGTGCCGTATAAATTCGTGGGCATCAAGCTGACATAATCTTTACCAAACTGATTTCTTAGCGCTTGACAGGCTTTTACACCCGTAATCTTTGCCAAGGCATACCACTCGTTGGTAGGTTCCAAAGGGCCCGTAAGCAAATACTCTTCTTTTAAGGGTTGGGGGGCTAATTTTGGATAAATACAAGAACTCCCTAAAAAGATAAATTTTTCGACCCCAAAATGGTAGGCTGCATCGATAAGATTGTTTTGGATTTGCATGTTTTCCATCAAAAACTGGAATGGAAAATTATTGTTGGCCAAAATGCCTCCCACTTTAGCGGCAGCATCGATGATAACATCCGGTTTTATTTTTTGGATAAAATCCCGAACAGCTTGTTGGTTTCTGAGATCTAATTCTTTGCTTGTCGCTCCAGTCAAGTTTGTATAGCCCTTAGCAGAAAGGGTGCGCCATATGGCACTTCCGACCATGCCATTGTGACCAGCAATATAAATTACCGCGTTTTTATTGATCATTGTACTACTTATAATTAATTGTTGCTTTTTATACTTTCTCCAGTCAGGAAGCGGTCACAAATGTATTAGAGAGCGCAAAGGAATTGTTTTGGCTTACCGTGATTAGAAACAGTCTGAATATTAACAAAAGAACATAGCTTCGCTATCGTTAATCCCAATTTAACCTTCAAACTGCTATATAAAAATTTATACAAATATACTCCCCATTTTTTAAAATGATAACTTTTTTTTAAATGCCATTAATTTATAAAATTTGTTCAAAATGGAACAAAATAATTAGTTTTATAATTAGCTATTTGATTTCTTTATACCTTACTATCAAGCAGTCATAATAATAAAAAACTTACATGTATTTAATCTATGATGATGGTTTTTTTAAATTGCAATTCCTAAACGCCGTTTGTTTTAGAATGATCCGGTTTGACGGTTTGAGATTGTGTTTTCTAGAATTGAAAATAGTCCTGTTTTCGGAAACTAAACCAACTTCACGAATAAATTTCCCGCTATTTTATTCGAAATCATCAGTTCCTTTGAATCAACCATTATTTTTAACGAGGAATCAAAAGTTTCTTTTTCGATAATTTCAATTCTAGAACCCAAAGCGATTTCTTGTTTGTCCAGGTATTTCAAAAATTCAGACGAAGAATCTTTTACTCCCACACAAATTCCTATTTTATTTTCTGACAACTCTGAAAGCAGTTGTTTTTCGATGGTAATGATTTGTCCCTTTGCGTTAGGAATAGGATCACCGTGTGGATCTTCGGTTGGATTTCCTAAGAAATCATCGAGTTTGTTGATTAGTTTTTCTGATTTGATGTGTTCTAATTGTTCCGCAATATCGTGCACTTCATCCCAAGAAAAATTTAATTTTTCGACCAAAAAAACTTCCCATAAACGGTGCTTTCTCACAATCATTTTGGCCGTAAGTTTACCCTTATTGGTCAAGGAAACTCCTTGGTATTTTATATAATTTACCAAATCTTTATCGGCTAACTTTTTAAGCATATCGGTTACGGATGATGCTTTGGTTTCCATCATTTCGGCAATCGCATTGGTGCTTACTTCCGCGTCTGAAACAATTGTTAGATGATAAATGGTTTTGAGATAATTTTCTTCTGAAAAAGTCATTTTGATTTACGATATAATTGAATACAAAAGCGGGTTTTTAAATTTTTACAATAAACAACGGAATAGAAATTTTGTGGCGCAATTTATCAACGGTTGTGCCAAAAATTAAATCCTTGAAGCCCGTATGTCCGTGTGTTCCCATAACCAAAACATCAAAATTACCCTTATTGATAATTTCTGGAATGACTTTATATGGTTTGCCAAATCCCAATTTTGTTTTTACATTAAATCCTTTTTCTGAAAGTATGTTTTTGTATTCTGCCAATAATTTTTCGTCAATCAAGGTTTCATGGTCATCGATGTTGTTGCCGTAAATCATGGCGCCCACGGTTTCCACAACGTGTATCAAAGTGTATTTGGCGCCTATCCCACCTAATTCAAAAGCGTTGTTTAAGGCGGCCTCATCAGCCGAGGAAAAATCCACCGAAATAGCAATCCTTTTCTTAGAATAACCTCCCGTTTTAGAAAATGGAAGTTTTAAATTATGTGGTGAATGATTTTGAATATCCTGTTTTGCTTTGGTAATAAAAGGTTTAAAAACTATATATAAAAGTAAAATCAAAAACCCTACTGCTAGCGGAACTACCGTCAACCATAGAAGAATTGGATTTTCGGAAGTTTCGAGCCATCCTTTTATTTCATCAAAAACAAGTTTAACATTGAGGGAAACAATAATTATTGCGACCAGCCAAGCCAGAATTTGTGTCTTTTTGCCAATGTGAAACCCTTTCATTTTATTCTTGTCACTAACAAAATGAATTAATGGAATAATGGCAAATCCCAGTTGCAAACTCAAAATTACCTGACTTAAAATTAACAATTTTCCTGTCACACCTTCTCCAAAAATCGTAATAACAATTACAGCCGGGACTATGGCAATTAATCGGGTAATTATCCTTCGAACCCAAGGTTGAATTCTTAAATTCAAGTAGCCTTCCATAACGATTTGGCCTGCCAAAGTCCCGGTAATAGTTGAGCTTTGGCCTGCAGCGATTAAAGCAACGGCAAACAAAATTGGAGCCCATTTTGTTCCTAGAATTGGAGCCATAAATTGATGCGCATCCTGAATTTCGGCAACATTAAACATCCCGTTTTTATAGAAAGTGGCAGCAGCCAAAATTAAAATCGCGGCATTTACAAAAAAGGCCAGGTTCAACGCAATCGTGCTATCAATAAAATTATATTTTAGGGCTTGTTTAATTCCTGCCGCGCTTCGATCGAATTTTCGAGTTTGTACCAAAGAAGAATGTAGGTATAAATTGTGTGGCATCACCGTGGCGCCAATTATCCCGATGGCAATATACAGAGCCGCAGAATTTGGTATCGACGGAATTAAACCGTAAACTACTTTCCCCATTTCAGGCTGCGCAAAAATCATCTCGAAAATAAATGAAATCCCAATGATTAAAACCAAGGCAATAATGAAAGCTTCCATTTTTCGAATACCTTTATTGATGAGAAAAAGCAGTAAAAAAGTATCCAAAACAGTGATCAAAACGGCTTCAATTAAGGGAATATCAAACAACAAATTAATCCCGATTGCCATTCCTAACACTTCGGCGAGGTCACAGGCAGCGATGGCAATTTCCGCCAGAAAATAAAGAATGTAATTGATAAAAGGCGAATACGTTTCTCTTGAAGCTTGCGCTAAATCCCGTTGGGTAACTATGCCCAATCGGGCGCTTAAACTTTGCAAAAGCAAGGCCATCAAATTACTCATTAATAAAACCCAAAGTAATGCATAACCAAATTGACTTCCGCCGGCAATGTCAGTAGCCCAGTTCCCGGGATCCATGTAACCAACGCTAATCAAATAAGCAGGTCCAAAAAAAGCAAGGATTTTTCTAAATACCGTTTTTTTATTTTGTGTAGAGACGGATTCGTGGACTTCTCCTAATGATTTATCCATTTGATACTGATTTATGCACAAATATAATTATTTTTTTATTAGTCAAATGAAAATTTTAGTCTTATCTAAATTATGAGAAGTCGAAAATTAGGCGATACTAAAACTATAACAAATCTTTATTAGATATACGTATTTCAAAAGTTGAAAACTTTGTAACTTTACAACTTTCAAATAGTAATTTTAAAATTAAAAAATATGTATCCAGAAGAAATGGTAAAACCGATGCAAGCCGAATTAACGGTTGCTGGTTTTCAAGATTTACATAGTGCTGATGCGGTTGAAAACGCAATGAAAGCAGAAGGCACAACTCTTGTTGTAATCAATTCTGTTTGCGGTTGTGCCGCAAGAAATGCCCGCCCGGGAGCTAAAATGAGTTTAGACAACGCCAAAAAACCAGATCATTTAATCACTGTTTTCGCAGGAGTTGACAAAGAGGCGGTTGATGCAGCGCGTCAACATATGTTTCCTTTTCCTCCTTCATCGCCAAGTGTGGCTTTGTTTAAAGATGGCGAATTGGTTCACATGCTAGAGCGCCACCACATCGAGGGAAGACCGGCCGAATTGATTGCCGAAAACTTGAAAGATGCTTTTGACGAATATTGTTAATTTTTACCCTTCGGCGTAAAATTTATAAAAAGCACTATTAATTTAGTGCTTTTTGCGTTTATTAAAATCTAAAATCATTTGGTAATTTCTATTTTACAATATATTTTTTAAATTTACCATATTATAATCAACTCTTACTTTTATAATTATGAAATGGATTTTAAAATTAATAGTACTTTCATTATTTCTCCAAAGTTTTCAATGTTCTGAGTCCAATGAAGTTACTAATGACATAACTTCCTTGCGATTAGAGACTAAAAAACAAGAAATTAATAATTACATCAACAGCTTTAGCTGTTCTGAAAGTATTGGCTGCAGACATATTGCTTTTGGCTCAAAACCTTGCGGTGGCCCAAGGTCTTATTTAGTTTTCCCGAATAGTGTCAACTTGACTAAATTACAAGAAATGGTAAAAAACTACAATGAAATGGATAATTTACATAATATTCAAACCAATGCGATTTCTGATTGTATGTATGTAATGCCACCAACCGAAGTTAAATGTGTTAATGGAGTTTGTACTGTTATCAATTGATTCGGTGTTTGTTAAATACAAAAAAACGGGGTTTTCGTTTGATAAAAGTATTACGTTTATTTAATTTCTCCCGATTTAAAACCTATTAACTGTCTGTATTTTGATTCCGTTTCTTTCAATTCTTCTTCTAGTTGTTTGTATTTGCTAATGTCTTTTATGGTGACCACAGCAGCAACCACTTTATTATTATCGTCTATCAATGGTCTTCCACTTAGAAGCACTCGTTTCTTTTCTTGTTTTTCTGGGTCCCAGATTATCACATCAATATCGTCTGTAACATCACCTTTAAAGGCACGCTCCATGGGGAGGTTTTGCAGAGGATATGTCGTTTTTTGATCCGGAAAATAAACCTCAAAATGGTTTGTAATATTTGGAGCTATTTTATCATCCTCTTTAACCCCAAAGAATTCATTGGCCATAGTATTGGCCAATACTATTTTTTTTTCGGCATTAGCAACAATAATTCCTTCCCCTATATTTTCGACAATCAACCTCAATTTTTCCTCATTTTCATAAAGTTCATTGTTAATGGCCTGCTGCTCATTTTCTAATTGAGTGATTTCGGTAATATCCCTCACAAATCCAATAAAAAAAAGTTTATCATTCAATTTTAAGGGATTAACACTGAGGGAAATTGGAAACACTTTGCCTTGTTTATTTATAGCTTCAATTTTAATTGGCTTTTGATTCAGGTATGGCCCATCTCCTGTTAACATGAAGTGTTCCATTCCTTTTATTTGTGATTCTTTGTGTTGAGAAGGAATGATAAAATCATATAAAAATTTTCCGAGGACTTCATTTTTAGTCCACCCAAAAACCGCTTCTGCTCTGATATTCCATCTTATAATTTTATTTTCTGAATCAATTAGAATAACTGGATCAGGGGCACCCTCAAAAATCGCTTGTATTTGTCGTTCATCTTCTTCTACCTTTTTAGTATAAAGACTTAACTTTTCAGTATCATTCTTCATTTGGGTAATGTCACGGGCAACTGCATACAACAATCCCGTTGCAGTGTCCGGAGAAGTAGACCATAAAATCCATTTAAAAGAACCGTCCTTACAAATATACCTGTTTTCAAAATTGACAGTTAAAGCTCCCGTCCTCAACTTAGCAACTTCCTTCAAGGTCTTTTCTACATCCTCAGGATACACAAAATCAAGAAAAGGTTTGCCTAACAATTCCTGTTCAGAATAGCCTAAAGTTTTAGTTACGGATGGATTTATTTTAATAAATCGATCAGAAGCAATTATCATCATATCTAAAGATATATTAAAAAAATTGTCCGCGGCTATCGCTGATTCCTCTTGTTTTTTTCTTTCGGTAATGTCCGTAGAAATTCCACCAATGGCATATATTCTTCCTTCAGCATCATATAAGGGGAATTTAACTGCAATATACGTGTGAGGCCCGTCTTCTTGCTGAATCGTCTCTTCCGTTTTTAGCTCTTTTAATGCTTTTACTACTTCAAGATCGGAGTTTCGATAGGCATCCGCCACTTCCTTAGGTAAAAAATCATGATCTGTTTTTCCTACTAATTCTTGAATCGAATGATGAAATAAAGTTTCATATTGTTTATTAATCAATAAATATTGTCCATTAATCTCTTTAATAAAAATAGGATTCGAAGTGTTATCAATAATCGATTGAAGTAGCTGTTTGTTTTCTAAAAGTTGGTGTTGGGAAATGTTTTTGGATCGTAGTTGGGACTGAATAATAAAATAAACAATAATCAATAAGACCATTGAAAGAACAAACAAGGACAGTTCGATCCAATCTAATAGGGAATCCATCCTTTTATTTATTTCTTTGTCCAGTCTTGAGACAAAAATCCATCCTGAGGCAACGACAACTAATAAATTGATGATGAATCCAAAGAGTATTTTCTTTTCGAAAGAAATTTTCATGCGTTTCCTATATTAAGCACATTACACATCTATTATTTAACTGAAAGTTAGTGAATTATATTCAAAATAGATGTTAATATTTCCAAAATTTATTTTAACCCTTAAAGGAAAAAACCATTCCATTTGAATCTATTCGAACTAGTAAGAGACTTTAGAAACAGAAGAGTATTCCTTTTCTAAAATAATCCCTATTTTTGCATCCTATCCTTAAAAAGGACAAACTATTTTCTCACCTTAATTGTTTATAGCATGCAACTGTACAACACATTAAGCGCAGCAGAAAGAGCCATCATGATTGATGATGCCGGGAAACAGCGACTCACGTTGTCTTTCTATGCTTATGCGCAAATTAAAAATCCAACACAATTCCGTAACGAATTATTTCTAGCTTGGAATCCGCTCGGGGTTTTGGGTCGAATTTATGTGGCCAATGAAGGTATTAACGCCCAGCTATCGCTTCCCGCTGATCATTTTTATGCCTTCAAAGACACTATTGAAGCCTATGATTTTATGAAAGACATTCGCCTGAATATTGCCGTAGAACAGGACGATCATTCCTTTTTGAAATTGACCATAAAAGTCCGTGACAAAATCGTTGCCGATGGACTGGAAGATGAAACTTTCGACGTGACCAACATTGGAATCCACTTGAAAGCCAAGGATTTCAATGAATTACTTGAAGATCCAAATACCATTGTGGTCGATATGCGGAACCATTACGAATCAGAAATTGGACATTTTACCAGTGCCATCAAACCCGATGTGGACACTTTTAGGGAGAGTTTGCACATTATCGAAGAACAACTTTCCGAACACAAACAAGACAAAAAACTCTTGATGTATTGCACTGGTGGCATCCGTTGCGAAAAAGCCAGCGCTTATTTCAAACACAAAGGGTTTGAAAACGTGTACCAACTCGAAGGCGGAATCATCGAATACACCCGCCAAGTCAAAGCCGAAGGGTTGGAAAGCAAATTCATCGGAAAAAACTTTGTTTTTGACCACCGCTTAGGCGAAAGAATCACCGACGATATTGTATCGCAATGCCACCAATGCGGCAAAGCCTGTGATGTGCATACCAATTGCGCCAACGAAGGGTGCCATTTGCTGTTTATCCAATGTGAAGAATGCAAAACGGCAATGGCAGGTTGCTGCTCCACCGAATGTATAACTGTAATCCATTTACCGGAAGAAGAACAAAAAGCCATTCGAAGAGGAATCAAAAACGGAAATAAAATTTTCAAAAAAGGAAAATCTGAGGTGTTGACTTTCAAAAACAATATCGAAAGCCATGGTGTTTTTGTTGCCGAAGAACCAAAACTAGCTGCAAAGAAAGAACTGAAAGTTAAAAAACAATATATTGGAAAAGGAACTCATTTCTATCCAAAAGCCAATATTGGACAGTTTCTAATTGAAGAAAACGAGATCAAAATTGGTGACACCATTCTCATCAAAGGGTCCACTACCGGAGAACAACAAATGGTGCTTGACGAAATGTTTGTCAACGAAATGGCTTCAGAAAAAGCCGTTTCAGGTGACACTTGCACTTTTAAATTGCCTTTTAGAATTCGATTGTCCGATAAATTATACAAAATTTTAGTGTGATTTGCAAAATAATAAAAGAATAAGATTTTGCTTTTCAATGGTGAATAATTCATTTTTAAAAAAGATTTTATTTTTTAAAAAATCTGAAATCTGAAATCTGAAATCTAAAATCTTTGCTATCTTTACGGATTAATCGTTTTACGAACTTAAATTGCGTCAATCGCAATACTACATATAAAATTATGGCATGTACAAGTTGTTCAACTTCTGATGGCGGGGCGCCAAAGGGGTGCAAAAATAATGGAACTTGTGGCACAGACAGCTGCAACAAATTAACGGTTTTCGACTGGCTTTCCAACATGAGTTTACCCAACGGAGAGGCTCCTTTTGATTGTGTTGAAGTCCGTTTTAAAAACGGAAGAAAAGAGTTTTACCGTAATACCGAAAAACTGACGCTAAGCATGGGAGATATCGTTGCTACTGAAGCTTCTCCTGGACATGACATAGGAATTGTAACCTTGACAGGCGAGTTGGTACGCATTCAAATGAAGAAAAAAGGGGTGAATCACACTAGCAACGAGATTCCTAAGATATATAGAAAAGCGTCGCAAAAAGACATTGATATTTGGTCTGTTGCACGCGATAAAGAAGAGCCCATGAAGGTTCGGGCAAGAGAATTGGCTATTGCCCATAAACTGGAAATGAAAATTTCCGATATAGAATTCCAAGGTGACGGTTCAAAAGCCACGTTTTACTATACCGCAAATGACCGTGTTGACTTTCGTCTTTTAATCAAAGATTTTGCGGGAGCATTTAGCACTAGAATTGAAATGAAGCAAGTGGGGCTTCGACAAGAAGCGGCACGTTTAGGCGGAATCGGATCTTGCGGAAGAGAGTTATGTTGTTCCACATGGTTAACTGATTTTAGAAGTGTAAACACCTCAGCGGCTCGCTACCAACAATTATCCTTAAACCCACAAAAACTGGCTGGGCAATGCGGAAAATTAAAATGCTGCCTGAATTATGAACTCGACACTTACATGGATGCTCTAAAAGGGTTTCCGAGTTTTGAAACTAAATTAGTTACCGAAAAAGGGGATGCCATTTGCCAAAAACAAGATATTTTTAAAGGGTTGATGTGGTTTGCTTATACCAATGATTTTGCCAATTGGCACATGCTAAAAATAGAGCAAGTAAACGAAATCATTGCCGAAAACAAACTCAAAAACAAAGTGGCTTCACTAGAAGATTTTGCAATTGAAGTTGTTCAAGAACCTGAAAAACACTTCAACAATGCCATGGGTCAGGAAAGTCTAACCCGTTTTGACCAACCAAAGAAAAAGAACAAATCAAATAAAAAACGCAAAGGAGGCGGTCAGAATCTAATTGTTGCCAATAACAAGCCGCAAAACAACAATCCAAGGCCTAATGCCCCAAGCGATAAAAACCCTGCGGAGGCTAGAAAACCAATAATTATCACTAAAAATGAGACTAAAGAATAGTGCATTACTGCTTTTAGTTGTGGTACTCTTTTTTTCGTGTGATAAAAAAAGGGTTTTCGATGAATACAAATCCGTAGGAGGTGCATGGCATAAAGACAGTATTGTAACGTTTGATTTACCCGAATTAGATTCCACAAAAAGGTACAATTTATTTGTGAATTTAAGAGCAAACAATGACTATCCGTTCAACAATCTCTTTTTAATTGTTGCCATAGAAAGACCTAATGGCTTTACCAAAGTAGATACGCTGGAATACCAAATGGCAAATCCCGATGGATCCCTTCTGGGCGACGGTTTTACGGACTTAAAGGAAAGTAAACTTGTCTATAAAGATAAGGTGCGATTTAAAGGAAAATACAAAGTTCATATCAAACAAGCGGTTCGAGAAAACGGAAAAGTGCCAGGAGTGGATGCTTTAGAAGGCATTACAGATGTGGGCTTTAGAATAGAAAAAATAGATTAAGACATAATTATGGCTACTCGAAAAAACAATAGTAAGGTAAACAACGAAGAAAAAGACATCAATTACTACAAAAAGAAATTCTGGAAAGTTTTCTTTTACGGTTTGGTAGGAATTCTGGTATTTTTCTTATTTGCCTCATGGGGACTGTTTGGGTCTATGCCTTCCTTCGAAGATTTAGAAAATCCGGATTCCAACTTGGCTACCGAAATCATCTCGTCTGATGGGGAAATTTTGGGGAAATATTTCGAAAAAAACAGGTCGCAGTTAAAATATTCCGACTTGCCAAAAAGCCTTGTACAAGCTTTAGTGGCAACTGAAGACGAACGTTTTTACGAACATTCAGGAATTGACGGCAGAGGAACTTTGAGAGCCATCTCTAGTTTGGGAACAAGCGGAGGAGCAAGTACCCTAACCCAACAATTAGCCAAACAATTGTTCCATGGCGAGGGTTCGAAATTTTTGCCTTTTAGAATGGTGCAAAAAGTAAAAGAATGGATTATTGCCATTCGACTAGAAAGACAATATACCAAAAACGAAATCATCGCCATGTATTGCAATGTCTATGATTTTGGCAATTATTCCGTAGGGGTTAGCTCAGCTGCTAAAACTTATTTCTCTAAAGAGCCAAAAGATTTAACCGTTGATGAATCGGCGATATTGGTCGGAATGTTTAAAAATTCAGGTTTGTACAATCCCGTGAAAAATCCTCAAGGCGTAAAAAACAGAAGAAATGTGGTGCTTTCGCAAATGGAAAAAGGTGGTATAATTACGGAAAGTCAAAAGGAAAAACTACAAAGATTGCCTATCACCTTACATTTCAAACTAGAAAGCCACCGAGAAGGAACGGCAACTTATTTCAGGGAATATTTGCGTGATTACATGAAAAAATGGGTAGAAGAAAATAAAAAACCGGACGGTTCGGATTATGACATCTATAAAGATGGCTTGAAGATTTACACCACCATCGATTCTAGAATGCAATTGCACGCTGAAGAAGCCGTCGAAAAACACATGGCAAACCTTCAGGAACAATTTTTCATGGAAGCCAAAACCAATAAAAACGCTCCTTTTGTAAACATCTCTGATGCCGAAACCCAACGCATCCTAAAACAAGCGATGAAAGCGTCCTATCGTTGGACAGTTATGGCGGAAATGGAAAAAAGTGATGATGAAATTATAGCGTCATTTAACCAAAAAACGAAGATGAAGGTATTCACCTGGAAAGGAGAAAGAGACACCATCATGACGCCATTGGATTCCATCAGGTATTACAAACATTTCCTGCAGTCCGGTTTGATGGCTATGGAACCGCAAACTGGTAGCATCAAAGCTTGGGTTGGAGGCATCAACTACAAGTATTTTCAGTACGATCACGTTGGTCAAGGAGCAAGACAAGTGGGCTCCACATTCAAACCTTTTGTTTATGCCACTGCCATCGAACAACTAGGCATGTCACCATGTGATACCATTGTCGACGGCCCATTTATAATTCGCAAAGGACGTCATCACGTTACTGAGGATTGGGAACCCCGAAATTCAGACAACAGATACCGCGGGATGGTCACTTTGAAACAAGGTTTGGCTAATTCTATCAATACCATTTCGGCAAAATTAATTGACAAAACAGGTCCTGAGGCAGTAGTGGAATTAACACACAAATTAGGCGTAAAATCCGAAATTCCCGTGCAACCTTCTATTGCGCTTGGTGCCGTTGACATTACGGTGGAAGATATGGTGGCGGCTTACGGCACTTTTGCCAACCAAGGCGTCTATGTAAAGCCACAATTTATTACCCGAATAGAAGACAAAAGTGGCGTCGTGATTTACGAGCCCATACCGGAATCACACGATGTGCTAAATAAAGACATTGCTTTTGCCGTTATCAAATTACTCGAAGGAGTTACTGAAGGGGGATCTGGCGCAAGATTGCGTACCCAAGGAGGGGGAAGTGGCGACAACCGCTGGACGGGCTATCCTTACTCATTTACCAACCCAATTGCCGGTAAAACGGGAACGACCCAAAACCAATCCGATGGTTGGTTCATGGGAATGGTTCCAAACTTGGTAACCGGTGTTTGGGTAGGATGCGAAGACCGTTCCGCTCGTTTCAAAAGTCTGACATATGGCCAAGGTGCAACCGCAGCACTTCCCGTTTGGGCTTATTTTATGAAACTTTGTTATGCGGATGAAAACCTTAAGGTTTCCAAAGAAGATTTCGATAGGCCACCAAATCTTTCCATAAAAGTAGATTGTTATTCCGCCCCAAAAGTAAAAGACACCACCGATATTCAACAGGATACGGGGGAATTCGATTTGTAGCAAGTACGCTGTTGTTATTAGATTTATAATGAGGAGGAGCTATTTCCTGCTATCCGTTTCAATCTTAGGTGCCGAACACCGGCACATAAGGATTTACACTTCTATCAGGGCTAATGCATCTGTTTTTAGAATGAAACTTTTGTAAAACTTAATATCCTTAATTCCTTAATGGTTTAAAAAATCATTTTATAATTATGATCAACAAGAAAGTAAACAACGTTCAAGACGCACTCGTGGGAATCGAAAACGGGATGACCTTAATGTTGGGTGGTTTTGGCCTTTGTGGCATTCCTGAAAACTCCATTGCCGAATTGGTAAAAAAAGAAACCAACAACTTGACCTGCATTTCGAACAATGCTGGCGTTGATGATTTTGGGCTTGGATTGCTATTACAAAAACGCCAAATCAAGAAAATGATTTCTTCCTATGTTGGAGAAAATGCCGAATTCGAACGCCAAATGCTATCCGGAGAGCTCGAAGTGGAACTCCTTCCACAAGGAACCTTAGCCGAACGTTGTCGCGCAGCCCAAGCCGGAATTCCTGCCTTTTTTACTCCTGCCGGTTTTGGAACAGAGGTTGCCATTGGCAAAGAATCCCGAGAATTCAATGGAAAAATGCACCTAATGGAATTGGCTTTCAAAGCCGATTTTGCCATCGTAAAAGCTTGGAAAGGCGACACGGCAGGAAACCTCATCTTCAAGGGAACTGCCCGAAATTTCAACCCCTGTATGGCCGGCGCGGCAAAAATCACCATCGCCGAAGTCGAGGAATTGGTAGAAACCGGAATACTCGATCCCAACCAAATTCACATTCCCGGAATCTTCGTGCAACGCATCTTTCAAGGCGAGAAATACGAAAAGAGAATTGAGCAACGTACCACTCGTAAAAAAGCATAGTCATGGCTTTAGATAAAAATCAAATCGCAAAACGAATCGCACAAGAATTAAAACACAATTATTTCGTAAACCTCGGAATAGGTATCCCAACGCTGGTGGCAAACTATATCCCAAAGGGAATTGACGTAGAGTTTCAAAGTGAAAACGGCGTTCTGGGAATGGGACCTTTCCCGTTTGAAGGCGAAGAAGACGCCGATTTAATTAATGCCGGAAAGCAGACCATCACCACCCTGCCGGGAGCGAGTTTTTTTGACTCGGCAATAAGTTTCGGGATGATTCGCGGGCAACACGTCGATTTAACCATTTTGGGCGCCATGGAAGTGGCCGAAAACGGCGACATTGCCAACTGGAAAATCCCCGGAAAAATGGTCAAAGGAATGGGCGGTGCCATGGATTTAGTCGCTTCGGCCGAGAATATAATCGTAGCCATGATGCACGTCAACAAAGCCGGAGAGTCAAAAATTTTGAAACGATGCACTTTGCCGTTAACGGGCGTGGGTTGTGTGAAAAAAGTAGTCACGGAACTTGCCGTTTTAGAAGTCACTCCAAAAGGTTTTAAACTCTTGGAACGGGCTCCGGGCGTTTCGGTGGAACACATCATCGCTTCCACCGAAGCCACTTTGATTATCGAAGGAGAAATCCCAGAAATGGTGATGGATTAAGCATAGCTATTATATAACGCCACTGGCGCTCGTCTGCGACGTGTACCTACTTTCATTTGTCTGCCATGCAAAGCGTTTGCAACGCGGGTCATAAAACATTTTACCACAAAGGCTCTCTCGTGATCCGCCACTGGTGCTCGTCTGCGACGAGTACCTACTTTCATTTGTCTACCATGCAAAGCGTTTGCAACGCGGGTCATAAAACATTTTACCACAAAGGCTCTATATTTACATTACAAAAAACAGTGCTGTCTTCTTCATAATTTCTATAACTACTATTTACATAATCTCTTTCTTGAAAAAC
>Ga0214919_10000197_pt1 | contig 104386 bp, 103 predicted proteins | sample LL1503_MetaG_FD_177994 | JGI IMG/M metagenome (GOLD analysis project Ga0214919, IMG submission 177994) | Freshwater microbial communities from Lake Lanier, Atlanta, Georgia, United States - LL-1503 | ecosystem: Environmental > Aquatic > Freshwater > Lake | place: USA: Georgia | collected...
ATCGCCGTGGCGCTACTCGCAATGTCAGCACTGGTCGCGAAGTCAACGATCCACGCGTGTTTCGCGCAACTCCACAAGATCGCGATCAATCACGTATCCGTCCACGCATCTTTGAACCAGATATTCCAGATGATGTCACTGGCGAAGAGTTAGAGAAAAGTGTTCGCGCAGAGCTACTGAGTTTGTCGGCAGAGAATGCAAAAGTTGTGGCTCGCCATTTAGTTTGTATCAATATTCATATGGACTCTGATCCAGAGTTGGCACATAAACACGGTCTTGCTGCAGCTCATCACGCAGGTCGCCTCGCTGTTGTTCGCGAAAGCGCTGGTTATGCCGCCTATCGCGCAGGACATTACGAGATCGCCCTCAAAGAGTTGCGTGCGGCGCACCGAATTTCGGGAGATGTTTCGATGTGGCCGGTGATGGCAGATTGTGAACGCGGCCTGCAACGCCCGCTAAAAGCCTTGAATTTGGCTGGTTCTGAAGAGGTTAAGCGCCTTGCCAAACCAGAAGAGATCGAAATGCGAATTGTTGCATCAGGTGCGCGTCGTGATTTAGGCGAACTCGATGCTGCAGTTATTACCTTGACCTGTAAAGAGTTGAAGACTGAGAATGAAGAGTGGGCAGTGCGTCTGCGTTATGCATATGCCGATGCGCTCTCGGTGGCCGGCCGCGAAGAAGAAGCTCGCGAATGGTTTGGTAAATGTGCAGCGATTGATCATGATGAAGTAACGGATGCTGCAGAGCGGTCATAACCTTTCCACAGAAGAACTTCACCTCGCTTCAAATTGTCAGTCCAGGTTGTAAAAATCTCCTCCATAAAGTTGCGCCAATTGGGCGTAACTAGAAATAGAGGAGAAGTTATGGCTACAAAGAGCGTTAGCGCAAAATCTAAAGATCCGGGCGAAGATAAGATCGATCTCTCGCTTAATGATTTACTTCTTCGCGGAAGAGTATCTGCACCAGCGACAGTTAAAGAGTTACCCAGTGGCGATAAGGTCGTGGAGTTCCGCTTAATTGTTTCGCGGATCGATCGCGATGGAGTCGATACTTTAGATATAGCCGCCTGGAGCGGAAAGAGTCGTAAAACAGCTCTCTCCCTGAAGAGCGATGAGTGGATCGAAGTCAGCGGCTCGGTCCATCGCAGGTTCTGGCAGAGCCCCGCCGGTTTAGCCTCGCGCTGGCAGATCGAGGCTGCCGAAATCTCCCGCCTGTAGCGCCAAAAGGGAGGCCTTCTTACTTATTGGATAGGCTAACTCCATGTCAAAAGCATCGAACGATATCTTCTCAACGCTACGCACCTATATAAGCAAAGTGACCGAGGGTGAGCGTACGCCAGCAGAAATTGCTGCCGCAGTTAACTCTTGGGCGCGCGAAAGTGCAGATGCTTTGAAGGCGAAGATCCATGAAGAGGTCGAAGCGAGCGTTGCGAAAATGGGCTTTATCAAACGTGAAGAATTTGATCGCTTAGCAGCGCAGGTTGCGGCGATTAACGGGAAAGCTCCAGTCAAGAAGGTGACCGTTAAGAAATCTCCAGCAAAGAAGGCTGCGAAGAAAACCGAGGCTAAGAAGAGCGTTAAGAAAGCGGTCAAGAAGTGAGCGATTTCAACAATGGCGAAGTTAGTGCGGTTAACTCCGAAGTTAACTCTGAGTTTAACCTTGTCGAAGAAGTAAAAGTTGAGTTAAGCGATATTGATAACGCTGACTTAACTGAACACGCTGCTCGCTTTGAAGCGCTCCATGGAAAATTGCAAGAGGCGCTAAATACAATCGATGGCCTCTAGAGAATATTTGATACCAGGTTGAGGATATGAAGACGAGATTAGATGCAGAGTTGGTGCGCAGAGAACTTGCACGTTCGCGCGAACATGCTGCCGATCTAATTGAGTCGCGATCTGTTTTAGTATCAGGAATTCCGGCAACGAAACCAGCAACTCAAGTTGATGCAGAAACTTCAATAACGCTGCAAGGTGATCGTGATGACTTTGTTTCGCGTGGCGGACATAAATTAGCGGGTGCGTTAGATATTTTTAAAGAAGTTCAAGTGGCAGGTCGCAATTGCTTAGATGCTGGAGCCTCGACAGGTGGATTTACCGATGTTTTGCTGCGGCGGGAAGCAAAGTTGGTGGTGGCTGTTGATGTTGGCTACGGACAACTTGCTTGGGAGTTGCGACAAGATCCGCGGGTAAAGATCTTGGATCGCACAAATATTAGACATTTAACGGGCGACATGGTCGGCGAAGAGATTGATCTCGTTGTCGCAGATCTCTCTTTTATCTCACTGTCACTCGTTCTTCCTGCGCTAGCGGCAGTTTCAAAGCCAAGCGCTGATTTTGTTCTGATGGTTAAGCCGCAATTTGAAGTTGGCCGGGAAAAGCTTGGCGCAGGTGGAGTAGTTCGAGATCCTGCGTTACGACGTGGCGCAGTTTTAGATGTCGCAGAATCTGCATACGACGTTGGTCTCGGCACTATGGGAATTGCGGCATCTCCACTTCCAGGCCCAGCCGGTAATGTTGAATACTTCTTATGGCTACGTCGCGGCGCACCTGCGATCGATGAGGCTGCAGTGGATAAGGCTATTGCGATGGGACCGGCCTAATGTCACGTCACGCAATCTTTGTAATCAACCCATCGCGAAGTGAAGCGGTGATCGCTGCAAGAGAGATTTCGCAAATTCTTTTAAAGGAGGGTTTCACTCTCTCAACGCCTTCGGATGTCAGCATCTTGGGAATTTCACAGTTGACTTCCGACGCTCTATTAAATGCGGAAGTAGTGGTTGTACTTGGGGGAGATGGAACAATTTTGCGCGGTGCGGAAATTTCCCGCGCCCAAAATATTCCTATCCTTGGAATTAACCTAGGGCACGTTGGATTTTTAGCGGAGGTAGAAAAGCCAACGCTCGTAGAAATTGCCGCAAGTATCGTCGCCAAAGGTTTCGTAACTGAGAACCGAATGGTCCTGAAGTACTCAGTCATTCGGGAAGGCGCAGTTGCATCGACAGGCTGGGCGCTAAATGAGGTAACTGTGGAACGAGATGGAACCACAATGGTGGAACTCTTTGTACAAATTGACAATCGTCCACTTTCTCGTTGGGGTTGTGATGGATTAATTTGTTCGACTCCAACTGGCTCGACCGCTTATGCATTTAGCGCTGGCGGACCAGTTCTATGGCCAGAGATTGATGCCTTAGTTCTGCTGCCGATATCTGCACATGCCCTATTCGCTCGCCCAATGGTTGTCTCACCTACCTCTGAAATCGTCGTTGAAATAGAATCTTCTGACGCTCTCTTATCAGGAGATTCCTTGCGTAAATTCGCGTTAAAGGCTGGAGACCAGGTTCATATCACCAAGGATGCATCGGTAATAAAACTTTCACATATTAAACCAACTTTATTTACAGATCGATTGGTAGCAAAATTTAAACTTCCCGTTGAAGGCTGGCGCGGTGAGTGAACGTACTTATCTAGAAGAAATTTCTATCCGCAATCTTGGAATCATTGATCAATCAACCCTCGAACTCGGCAACGGGCTCAATGTTTTAACTGGCGAGACCGGTGCAGGTAAGACGATGATATTAACCGCGCTTGCACTTGTACTAGGAGGCAAGAGCGATAGCGCTCTTGTGCGAACCGGAACTGAACGGCTGACCGCCTCCGCACAATTTAGCCTTCCCGCCGTTACGGCAGATTTACAAGAGATTGCAGAAAGTTCGGGAACAGATATTTCAGATGGCTCATTAATTTTGACGCGGACAGTTAATAGCGATGGTAAAAGTAAAGCGGTGGCTGGTGGAACTACCGTCCCGGCTACAACGCTCGCAAACTTCGCTGATCAATTGGTGGAGATTCACGGCCAAGCGGCTAATCATCAAATAGTAAAAGCGGCGCGTCAGAGAGAGCTGCTAGATCGTTATGCGGGCGATAAATTATCAAAGGCGTTGACGAGTTATCAGAGTGTTTTCGTCAGTTACAACGATTTGAAAGCTCGAATAAAAGCAGCCCTGGATAGCGCAAGTAAGAGAGATCGTGAAATTGGTGAGTTAGAAGAATTTCTCCTCGCTTGGCAGAAGTTGAAGGCGGTACGTGGGGAATATTCCGAGATTACAAATCAAATTGCTCGGTTATCTAGCGTTGAAGATCTTCGCGCTGCAAGCGCCGGAGCGAACGAGGCGGTATCTGACGAGGCATCAGGGGCGCTTACTGTTCTAGGCGCTGCACGTAGATTTTTAGATCTGGCAAAGGGGAAAGACTCGAAACTCGATGATATTGCGAGCTCAATTGCGGAGGGTTTTTACTTGATAGATGATGCAGCTCGGGAGTTAAGTTCATATCTAACTGCTCTGGAGGCAGATCCTGGAAAATTGGACTCTCTGCAAAGTCGTAAAGCCGAGATCAATTCCTTTCTTAAGAGATATGGAAGTTCAATTTCAGCAGATGAAGATTTGGTAGCACTTGCTGCGCGAGCCAAGGGTGCAAAGGAGGCGATCGCTGATTTAAATGGCGGAGAAGATCGCATTAGAGAGTTACAGACAGAGCTCGCTGGAATTAAGAAAGAGCTTCTTACCAAAGCAAAGAGCTTGACCGAGATCCGCACCGCAGCCTCGCTAACGCTTGCTAAGGAAGTGACTACTGAAATTGCTGCACTTGCCATGCCGCATACCGTATTTTCGATTGCGATAACAACTGCAGATTATAACGGTTCACTTAAAGAATCAGATTTTACTATCTTGGGCTGTGATGAAATTGCAATGCAAATCCAAGGACATGCCGGCGCGCCACTAATTGCCCTAGGTAAAGGTGCAAGCGGTGGAGAAATGTCGCGAATAATGTTGGCGCTGGAAGTTGTTCTTGCACAAACTCATCCAGTCGGTACATATATATTTGATGAAGTCGATGCTGGAGTCGGTGGAAAAGCTGCGATTGAAGTTGGACGTCGTTTGGCCGCTTTGGCAAAACATACACAAGTGATAGTAGTAACACATTTGCCGCAAGTTGCAGCTTGGGCAGATACACATTTTGTAGTCAAGAAAAGTAGCGATGGATCTATCTCGCAATCAGATGTTACAAAGTTAGAAGATAAGGCGCGGGTTGAGGAGATCGCCCGCATGCTTGCCGGTCTTGAAGGTTCAGCTAGCGCGCAAGAACATGCCGCCGAACTGCTTGCGATGCGCGAGTCAATTTCTAAATAACAGGCTCGGGATGATAGGTTTGTCTTCCATGGGCCAAGCGCATGTGACTAAACATATTTTCGTAACTGGCGGAGTCGCCTCAAGTCTTGGCAAGGGTCTCACCGCTTCAAGTTTAGGCCGGTTGCTAGTTGCGCGCGGAATCCGTGTCACGATGCAGAAATTGGATCCTTATTTGAATGTGGATCCCGGCACGATGAACCCTTTTCAGCACGGTGAGGTATTTGTAACCGATGATGGGGCGGAGACGGATTTAGATATTGGCCATTACGAGAGATTCCTAGACCGAAATCTTGAAGGTTCAGCAAATGTAACAACTGGTCAAATTTATTCACGAGTTATTGCTCGCGAGCGTCGTGGCGAGTATCTCGGTGAGACGGTGCAGGTAATTCCACATATCACCAACGAAATTAAAGAACGTATGAATGCGATGTCTTCGCCAGATGTAGATGTCGTAATCACTGAAATTGGTGGGACGGTCGGCGATATTGAGTCACAACCATTTTTGGAAGCTGCTCGTCAAATGCGACAAGAGGTCGGACGCGACAATGTTTTCTATCTACATATTTCTTTGGTGCCATATATCGGTCCATCTGGTGAGTTAAAGACAAAGCCGACGCAACACTCAGTGGCCGCACTTCGAAGTATCGGTATCGCTCCAGATGCCGTTGTTCTGCGCTCTGATCGCGAAATTCCGATCAGTATTAAGAAGAAAATTTCCTTAATGTGCGACGTCGATGTGGAAGCGGTCGTTGCCGCTGTCGATGCCCCATCGATCTACGATATTCCAAAGGTTTTATTCTCTGAAGGTCTCGATGCATATGTGGTGCGTCGCCTTGCACTCGGTGGACATGAAGTGCGATGGGGCGAATGGGATGATCTCTTGCAGAAAGTTCATCATCCAAAACATGAGGTCAAAGTTGCGCTGGTCGGTAAATATATCGATCTTCCAGATGCCTACCTATCTGTTTCAGAGGCTTTACGAGCTGGTGGCTTTGCAAATAACGCGAAGGTTTCAATTGTTTGGGTAGCAAGTGATAGTTGTGATACTCCCGAAGGAGCGAAGAACGCCTTATCCGATGTTGATGCGATATGCGTTCCGGGTGGTTTTGGAGTTCGCGGAATTGAAGGCAAATTGGGTGCGCTGACGTATGCGCGCATTAATAAGATTCCGACTTTAGGTCTCTGCCTTGGGTTGCAATGTATGGTCATTGAAGCGGCGCGGAATTTGGCAGGAATTAAAGATGCTAACTCCGCTGAATTTTCACCAGAATCTGGCAGTCATGTGATTGCGACTATGGATGATCAGAAAGCGATTGTCTCTGGTCAGGCCGATATGGGTGGCACTATGCGCTTAGGGCTTTATAAAGCATCACTTACCCCAGGTTCGATCGTAGCAAAGAGTTATGGCGCAGTTGAAGTTTCAGAGCGCCATCGCCATCGTTATGAAGTTAATAATCAGTATCGTGGCCAAATTTCAAGCGCTGGTCTCCAATTCTCAGGAATTTTCCAAGAACGCGATCTAGTTGAGTTTGTAGAACTACCCGCTGAGGTACATCCTTATTACGTGGGAACACAAGCTCATCCTGAGCTTCGTTCGCGTCCAACACGACCACACCCGCTATTTGTTGGTTTGATTTCGGCGGCTATTGCTGCGAAGGGCTAAAAATGTTAGTTGGTGTACCGAAAGAGATTAAGGTTCACGAGTCAAGAGTTGCACTCACGCCAGAAGGCGTCTTTGAATTTGTGCGCTTTGGACATCAGGTAGTTGTACAAGCCGGTGCAGGCGATGGTTCGGCGATAAGCGACGCTGACTTTATCGCAGCAGGTGCGCGCATTGAAGGCGATGTAGCAAAGATTTGGGCCACGGCAGATTTAATTTTGAAAGTTAAAGAACCTATCGCCGCTGAATATCCGCATCTGCGTTCTGGTCAAATTCTCTTTACATATCTACATTTAGCTGCATCTAAGGAGTGCACGGATGCGCTATTGAAGAGCGGAACAACAGCGATTGCATATGAAACAGTGGAGATAAATGGAACGCTGCCGCTTCTTGCACCGATGAGTGAAGTCGCCGGACGATTAGCAGTACAAGTTGGTGCCTACGCTTTACAGAAACCAAATGGTGGGCGTGGCGTTTTACTCGCGGGTGTTCCGGGAGTTGCGCCTGGCAAAGTGGTTGTAATTGGCGGGGGAGTTGCTGGTCTAAATGCAGCGGTGATTGCCATGGGAATGGGCGCTGATGTAACAGTGCTGGATAGATCTCTGCCACGCCTGGCCTATATCGATTCGCTTTACAATGGAAGAATTAAAACCTTAGCCTCAACCATGCACGCAATTGATCGCGAGATTAAGCAAGCAGATTTAGTTATCGGAGCTGTGCTTGTTCATGGTGCAAAGGCGCCTAAGTTGGTAAGTAACGCACAGGTGGCGCAGATGAAACCGGGATCTGTCCTAGTCGATATCGCGATCGATCAAGGTGGCTGCTTCGAGGATTCCAAGCCAACTACTCATGCCGAGCCCACCTTTCCGATCCACAACTCAATTTTCTATTGTGTTGCAAATATGCCAGGTGCAGTTCCAGTTGCATCTACATATGCGCTGACCAATGCGACTTTGCCATACGCCATTGCGATTGCGAATAAAGGATGGGAACAAGCGATCGACGAGGATCCCGCTCTAGATCGCGGCTTAAATGTGCACGCGGGTAAGGTTAGATATAACGCAGTAGCGGTGGCTCACGGTTATGCAGTTTGAGAGTGCACGTAAAAGTTTTCTAGATCATCTACAGATAGAACGTGGCTTATCGTTGAATTCCATCGCTGCCTATGGTCGAGATTTAAATAACTTCGGCATCTTTCTGGCGCAGCATGAACTCGATTTTGAGAAGATTGATTCGGCGATAGCTACCGAGTATGAGATCTGGTTAAAGGAGAGCGGGTTAGCACTCACTTCTATCAACCGCGCAGTTTCTGCCTTAAAGACTTTCTATAAGTACATATCACGAGAGTATGCAATATCTGATCCTACGACGGAGATGAGCGCCAACCGCCTGCCGCGCAAATTGCCGAAAGCGCTAACTATTAGCGAGATAACATCTTTACTTAATTCCACAGAACGCATCGGTGACTTGACGGCGCTTCGCGATCGCGCAATTTTAGAAGTCTTATACGGTACCGGGGCTCGAGTGAGCGAAGTCGTTGGTCTCAATATCGCCGATTTAGGTAAATCAACGCTAACTGGAGATGAGATCACAACCCTAAAATTACGGGGGAAGGGATCAAAGGAGCGAATTGTTCCACTCGGAAGTTTCGCCAAGGAGGCGATAGAAGATTATTTAGTGAGGCTGCGCCCAATCTATCTGGCGAAATCCAAGACAGGTAAGGCAACTTCTGCCTTATTTTTAAATTCCAAAGGGACTCGCTTATCTCGTCAAAGCGCTTGGCAGACTGTAATAGATGCAGCTGAGGCGACAGGGCTAACTGGGAAAGTATCACCGCACGTATTTAGACATTCTTATGCGACGCATCTTTTAGATGGTGGTGCTGATATCCGCGTAGTACAAGAGTTGTTGGGCCATTCATCGGTCACAACAACGCAGATTTACACTTTAATAACTATAGATAAAGTGCGCGAGGCTTATGCCAGCGCGCACCCGCGGGCAAATTAAATTCCGCGTAAGCGACGAGCCAGAATACTTTGATCGCCTTTAGCTTCGAGATCGGCGACGATTACTGCGATTGATTCGCGGACTATACGACCACGATCAACTGCTAATCCGAGATCACCACGAAGGGTTAAACGCGCCTGATCTAAATCAAAAAGTTCATCGGGGGAGAGGTAAACAGTAATTTTCTCGTCGTGTCTTTCACGACCGGATGGTGAACGATCAACCGTTGTGACGCGTCGACGTGGAGTCGAGCGAACACCCTTCTTGCTTTTAGGGCTGGATGAAACTCCAATTGGTTTAGCAACTTCTTGCGCTTCTTCAACTACCTGGCGAACTGCACTTAGCGCTGGGGTATTGGCGCGAAAGAGCTCATCGGCTCCGGGCAAACTGGCTCTACGGGTCATCGTGCGCCTCCTCTGGCAATTAATTCACGGGCAAGTCTGCGATAGGAGGCAGCTCCACCTGATGATGATGCATAACTAGTGATTGGTTCGCCGGCAACAGTCGTCTCTGAAAAGCGAATAGTTTTAGCGATAATTGTTTCAAAGACATCTTCTGGATATTTCTCAAGGATTGCTGTTAGAACTTCACGATTGTGGAGAGTCTTCTTTTCGTACATAGTTGCCAAGATTCCGATCAAGTTAAGATCCGGATTAAGGAAGTTCTTCACCTTTTCTATATTGCCTTTTAGTTCGATAAAACCGTGTAGCGCAAAGTACTCGCATTGAAGGGGAACGATTACTTCATTTGAGGCAACGAGTGCGTTGATAGTTAGCTGACCCATAGTTGGTTGACAGTCGATCAAGATCACGTCGTAACGATCTTTTAAGCGAGCCAGAGCGCGCTTTAAATATTGCTGGCCACCAATTTCCGCGCCAAGTGTTGTCTCTGCAGTTCCGAGATCGCGGTTGGCAGGTAAGAAATCTAAATTTGCGACAGATGATTTCAATACGATCTCATCGATATTTGAATCGGGGGTCATTAATGCGTAATAAACTGTATTTTCAAGCGGCAGAGCGTGAGCGTTAACTCCTAAGCCAAGAGATAAACCACCTTGTGGATCGAAGTCAACCAAGAGAACGCGGCGACCGAGTTCAGCAATTGCAGCGCCCAAGTTAATTGTGGTCGTTGTCTTACCAACGCCACCTTTCTGATTGAAGATTGAAATTACCTTTGCATCAAGACCTTCAACTTGTGCGGGTGGAATTCGAAAATTCTTTGGTTCTCGCCCAAGGAGGGTGGCGGTAGTTGCCACATCATCATCAAATGTCGATTTAGCGTTCAAGCGAGAAACCTCTTTCTGTTGGCGCGACTCTACGCTCCGTGCGCAGTTTTGAGCAAGTAACGAAGTAAGGTTCGCAGGTGGATATTGAGTCAGAGAGCGCGGTAGCGGTGAGTACTGCGCCTGTTGCCGGAACGGAAGATGTAGAGATCGGCGCTGGGTTTAGCGTCCACCTCGAAAACTTTGACGGCCCCTTTGACCTTCTGCTCCAGCTGATCTCGCGCCATAAAATGGATATCACTGAGGTCTCGCTCAGTATGGTCACCGATGAGTTCATCGCCTTTATTAGAGCGCTCGAACTCTCCGGCGAAGGCTGGCGCCTGGATCAAGCAACTGAATTTTTGGTAATCGCCGCTACCTTGCTCGACCTTAAGGCGGCGCGTTTGCTGCCTAGCGGTGAGGTGGAGGATGAAGAAGATCTCGCCTTGCTCGAAGCCCGCGATATCCTCTTCGCCAGATTGCTCCAATACCGCGCCTTTAAGGAGATCGCAGCGAACTTTGCCCTGCAGATCGAGGCGGCGGATAAATCGTTCGCTCGCGTAGTCGCCCTCGATCCAGCCCTGTCTGCCTTGCTCCCTGAAGTACTTATTGGAGTCGGCGCAGCGCGCTTTGCAGCTATCGCTGAACGCTGCCTGACCCCGAAAGTGGCTCCAGTGATAACGGTTGCTCACCTCCATTCCAGCCTGGTGAGCGTCGCCGAGGAGTCAAAGCGAGTCGTTGAAGCTCTGCGGGCCGGCCGTACGATCAGCTTCCGCCATTTGGTCTCAGATGCCGATTCCACCCTCGTCGTGGTAGCTCGATTCCTAGCCCTACTCGACCTATATCGCCAAGGAGTACTGCGCTTTGACCAGGTCGTTGCCCTCGGTGAGCTCCAGATCAGCTGGACCGGCTCCGATTCCGGTGAAATTGAAGCCACAGATGAGTTTGATATCCCAGTAATTCCGACAGAAGAGGGCGAAAATGTCTAATCCCGAAGTTGAGCGTTCCATCGAAGCGATCTTGATGGTCGTTGATGAGCCGGTCACCGAACTCACCTTGGCCACGGTTCTGGGCGTTACCGTCGATGAAGTGGTCGCAGCGCTTGAGACCCTCACCGGTTCTTATGATGGGCGTGGATTCTGTCTCAATTCGATAAATGGCGGCTGGCGTTTCTATAGCAACCCAGATTGTTCGGCGGTCGTTGAGAAGTTTGTCTTGGACGGCCAGCAAAATCGCTTAACCCAGGCCGCGTTAGAGACCTTAGCGGTGATCGCTTATCGTCAGCCGGTCTCACGCGCTCGTGTATCGGCTATCAGAGGCGTCAACGTCGAAGCGGTTATGAAGACCCTGGTCACGCGTGGATTGGTCGAGGAGTACGGCCTTGAGCCCGAAACAGGTGCGATCCTTTACAAGACTACGAGTTACTTCTTAGAACGCCTCGGCCTCAACTCACTTGATGATCTACCTGCTCTGGCTCCGTACCTGCCTGATCTAGATCGCCTCGATGAGGTACTTGAATCTCTCACTGATTAAACTCCATTTGGCCACGCTCAATCTCTAGCGTAGACTCGCTCGTTCAAGCCCGCACGCCCTAAATGGGGGAGTCGGGCTGCGACTGTCGAGAATGGATAGCCACAGATGCCTGAGATGCGCCTAAATAAGATTATCGCCGACGCTGGAATAACTAGCCGTCGCGGAGCTGACGAACTGATCATTGATGGTCGAGTCAGCGTCGATGGATTCACAGTTAGAGAGTTGGGTGCGAAATATGACCCTGATATGGTCAAAGTCTCTGTAGATGGTGAGACAATTAAGCGTTCTTTGACTAAGACTTATCTTGCACTTCATAAACCCAAAGGTGTTCTGTCTACAATGTTTGACCCGGAAGGACGTCCCTCTCTCTCCGACTTTATCGACCTTCGAACCGAGAGGTTATTCCACGTAGGACGCCTAGATAAGGATTCCGAAGGGCTAATTCTTCTGACCAATGATGGCGATCTGACCTTTAGAGCGACCCATCCCTCCTTTGGCCTGGAAAAGACCTACATAATTGAATTTGATGGAAACCTCCCAACCGGGGTGGATAAGGTCCTTTTGAAAGGGATTGAGCTCGAGGATGGAATGGGGCGAGTTCTCACCTTTAAACAGTTATCGCCACAATGGATTGAGGTCAGTATCCACGAAGGTCGGTATCACATCATCCGCAGGTTGATGGAGGCGGTCGATGTAAAAGTACTTCGCCTAATCAGAACTAAGTTCGGACCGATCTCCTTGGGTGATACGACCGAGGGAAGATGGCGAGATCTAAATAGCGGCGAATTATTAAACCTACAAAAGGCTTTAAATTTATAACAATTAATCTATATCGCATAGATAAAAATATTTACATATATATCGATTATTCCCCCACGTCGTCTCTAAATGACCTTTTATCGACATTTATACCTCAAAGTGCGCGGGAATCTTCTCGCAAATAACGTTTTATCGATATTGACTTTGAGGCGGATTTGCAATGAGTTCTCGGTCTTCACGCATTATAGTTTCTCTTAACGCTCTATATCGATTTAGATGCAAAAGGACTTGCTGAGTTATATATACCGCATAAAAATGGGGCTAGGGGGTACGATTTCCCAATGTCTAGCGTTAGAGCGATTCGTGGAGCCACTCAAGCGGCGGCCAATACCGCCGAGGCTATTGGCGGCGCCACAAAGGAATTACTTCTCGAAATCCTTAGCGCCAACCATCTTTCGCCAGAAGAGGTCATCTCGGTGATCTTTACGGTTTCTCCAGATTTAAATGCCGCCTTCCCGGCAGGCTCAGCCCGTGAGCTCGGTTTTAGCGAAGTTCCGCTGATCTGTGGCGTCGAAATTGATGTTCCAGGGGCACTTGAGCGCACAATTAGAGTGATGGCTCACGTCGAAACGAGCCTAAAGAAAAGTGAAATCGCCCATATCTACCTCGGAGCAGCTAAATCCTTGCGTAGAGATATCGCCCAATAAGTGAAAAATCCGTAGAAATGGCCGATTTTCAATCCGGAGAAGCCCCTTTCAGCAGGGTCCGTATCGTTGGGGCAGGCCTAATCGGTACTTCAATCGGCCTAGCCCTTGTGGCACGAGGAGTTCAGGTCGAACTGCGCGATATCGATTCACGGGCCGAAAAATTAGCTCGTGACCTAGTTAAATCTCAGTATTTAACCGATCCAGAGTTAACTATCTTCGCTCTACCTAGCAGCGCTTTAGAAAGCGCCCTAAATGATGAATTTGAACTCAACCCAGGATCTAAATTTATAGATATTGGCAGCGTTAAGGTTAAACCTCTACTTGATGTATCAAGATCAAAGATCTCACCTGCCAATTTCCTGGCGACCCATCCAATGGCGGGTCGTGAAGTTGGAGGCGCGGAGGCGGCTCGCGCCGATCTCTTCCAATCTCGTACTTGGGTTTACATTCCAACTGACCTAAAGGGCAACCCCGTTGATCGAGATCTTCTAGCGTCAGGGCTCTGGTTGATAAACGCCCTTGGCGCGGTACCGGTTGCGATGGATGCCGCTGAACATGACCGCGCCGTTGCCTTGATTTCTCACCTACCGCAGGCAGTGGCCACGCTCTTGGCGGCCCAGCTGGTCGCAGGAGAGCGCTCATCGCTGGAACTTTCAGGCGCTGGTCTGCGCGATACGACTCGAATCGCCGCATCAAGCCCCACACTCTGGGATGAGATCTTGACCTCAAATAGTTCGGAAATCGTTCCGTTGTTAATAAATCTACAAAGCGATCTTGCCGCTTTAATCACCGCGCTGAAGAGCGGAAGCTCAGTCTCCACTTTTATCGAGAAAGGTAACCAAGGTAGAGCGCTGATCCCTGGAAAGCACGGGGGAGCGGCTCGCGAATACACATACCTTCCGGTGGTTATTGAAGATAAGCCAGGTCAATTGGCGGCGCTAGTTGGAGAGTGTGCAGCAGCGAAGGTCAATATTGAAGATTTAACGATTGAACACTCACCGGGACAATTTACGGGGTTGATCACCCTTGCTCTTTCGAAGAGCGATGCGCAAGTTCTAAGCGCTCATTTGATTGGATCGGGATGGAACGTTCACGCTCCGAGATAGAATAGCCGCTGCGTGAATTAAATTTGATATGCGCAAGCAACGATGGGATGTAAGTAAATGATCGTCGTAGCTATTGATGGACCAAGTGGGGCGGGTAAATCTAGTACCGCCAAGGCAATTGCAAAGCGGGCAGGTTGGGATTATCTAGATACCGGTGCGCTTTATCGCGCGTTAACTTGGCTGGCGCTGCGCGAGAATTTAGAGAGCGCTCCTGATCTTCTTGCAGCTTTAAAACGTTTTCCGTTGCGCTTTATCGCTAATCCAGTTAAGCCTGAAATATTTGTCGGCGACATATGTGTAAACGAGGAGATTCGTTCAGAGGTAGTAACTAACGCTGTAAGTAAATTTAGCGCTATCCCTGAATTGCGAGCAGAGTTACTTAATGTACAAAGAAAATTTATCGCTAATGCCAGCCGCGGAATAGTTGTTGAAGGTCGCGATATCGGCACCGTTGTGGTTCCTGATGCGGCCCTTAAAATATATTTGCAAGCCGATATTCAAGCGCGTGCGGAACGTCGATCTGCTGAAATTGATGCGCCAGCATCTGATGTTGGAGAATCCCTTGCAGCACGAGATCAAGTTGATTCAACGCGCGCCGCATCGCCATTGGCAAAGGCGATGGATGCGGTGCTAATTGATTCCACCGATTTAACTTTAGAAGAGACGGCTGATTGGATCTGGGAGTTATTAAGAGAACGTTCACTCCTGGGGCTGCCAATAGTTGCGATTTTGGGGCGGCCAAACGTTGGAAAATCAACGTTAATTAACCGTTTCATTGGGCGGCGCGAGGCGATCGTTGAAGATACTCCAGGTGTTACTCGTGACCGCGTGCAATACGAATGCGAATGGGGCGGACGTAGATTTATTGTGATGGATACCGGAGGTTGGGAGTCAAAGCCTGATGGTATTTCTGTTCAAGTTAGCGCATCTGCAGAACTTGCGATGCAGGAGGCCGACGTTTTAGCTTTTGTAGTAGATGCGCATGTCGGCGCACTTGATGAAGATGACATCTTGGTACAAGAGCTGAGAAAAGTTAAAAAACCAATGGTTTTAGTCGCAAATAAGGTGGATAGCGATGTAGACGAGGCCGACGCCCACGCTCTCTGGAATTTAGGTTTAGGCGAACCCCGCTTTGTTTCCGCACTTCACGGCCGCGGCAGTGGTGATCTTCTCGATTACATAGTTTCGGAGATGCCCGAAGTTGGCGGTGCACAAGCGCAAGATGGTTACCGAAAAATTGCCTTGATCGGACGACCTAACGTGGGTAAATCAAGTTTACTAAATGCTTTAGCAGGTGAGAATCGTTCAATCGTCGATGATGTCGCCGGCACAACACGTGATCCAGTTGATGAGTTAATTGAGTTCGGGGGATCGATCTGGCGTTTTATCGACACGGCAGGTTTACGTAAACGCGCAAATCAAGCAAGCGGTACAGATTATTACGCAACTCTGCGAACACAAGCAGCGCTTGAGCGATGTGAATGTGCAGTCGTAGTACTTGATGCATCAGAGCCAATTTCAGAACAAGATTTACGTGTAATCACCATGGTTGAAGAAGCTGGCAAGGCGATGGTGATCGTTATGAATAAGTGGGATCTAGTAGATGAAGATCGGCGCGATCAGTTGGATCGTGAGATCGATCGCCACTTAGATCAAGTCGAATGGGCGCAACGGGTAAATGTTGCCGCCAAAACTGGTTGGCACCGCGATCGTTTGGCGCCGGCGCTGCGTACTGCGATCGATAGTTGGGAACGCCGCGTTCCGACTGCGAAACTCAACTCATTCCTTGGTGCACTTATCGGCGCGACTCCACCACCTGTTCGTGGCGGAAAGCAGCCGAAGATTTACTACGCCACTCAAGCCGGTATTGCACCCCCTAAGTTTGTAATCTTCTCCAGCGGTTGGATCGAAGCCTCATATCGCCGTTTCATTGAACGACGCCTACGTGAAGAGTTTGGTTTTCCAGGTACACCTGTCCAAGTAGCGGTTCGAGTCAAAGAGCGCGACTGATGGCAAAGAGCAAAATTCTCAACATTCCCAACGCCTTAACAGGCTTGCGGGCGCTGGGAATCCCGCTCTTTATCTATCTGGCGCTGGTACTTGAGGCAGATGGCTGGGCGATATTAACTCTGGCCATTGGTGGCGCCACTGATTACTTCGATGGAAAGTTGGCCCGTGCCTGGGGCCAGGAGTCGCGCTTTGGAGAGTTGGCAGATCCGGCGATCGATCGAATTTATATAGTTGCAACTCTAATTGTTCTCTATCTCCGCGATGCAATTCCGTTCTGGGTTATTGCTCTCTTGCTTTTCAGAGATCTAATACTCGGTCTTCTCACCCTTGCGCTAACTTTCAACTCTCTACCGCCGCTAAAGGTCACCTATCTGGGTAAAGCGGCGACATTTAATCTTCTCTACGCCTTTCCATTTCTCCTTCTCGCCCAACATACGGGCTGGCCAGGAACGATCGCCTATATCTTGGCGTGGAGTTTCACTTGGTGGGGAGTAGGGCTGTATCTCTTTACCGGCGCTTCCTATTTCCTAAGTGGAGTAGCCGCTATTAGAGTGGCGCAGTAGATTTTGCGTAACTTGCAGTCTTACTAATTATTGAGGAGAGATAATGTCGCTGATACCTGATGGTCTGCAATACACCAAGGAGCACGAATGGGTGAGCGAGATTTCGACCAATGTTTTTCGAATGGGCATTACAGATTACGCACAAGGCGCTCTGGGCGATATCGTCTATGTGCAGCTTCCTAAAGTGGGTGAAACTGTTACCGCAGATAAAGTTTGTGGCGAAGTAGAATCTACGAAGAGCGTCTCTGAAATTTTTGCACCAGTAACAGGCAAGGTCGTTGCTATTAATGACTCTCTCGGCCAGGCTCCGGAAACCGTTAACTCAGAACCTTACGGTTCGGGTTGGCTCGCAGATATTGAGGTAGAAAGTGCGCCGAGCGGCTTACTATCGCCAGAGCAGTACCGTCAAATTACCGCGTAATTTCTTGAGTTTTTAAGGCCAATTCTTCTCTCATTTCCGCTTGATTTCTCACCGCTCTCACCCTAATGTCAGCCTCAGGTAGAAGTTGAACCTGTCCAGGATTGATGCGAAAGGAGAGTCGTCGTGGAGAACGTTTCAGAGAATAACGAGCTAACTAGCACTCTCCATCTTGGCCTGAGGTCGGTAGTTGATACATCCCCAGAGAGCGCGTTAAACGCACTTTTGTTATCACTCGAAGCTTCAGATAAATCGGCGATTGATGCAGTATTAAATGGTGGCCCTGAAAAAGCTATGGTGGTCGTACACCGTGGTGCGAATAAGGGTTCACGCTATTTGATCGCGCAGGAGCGAGTATCAGTTGGACGTTCACCTGAGAGTGAGATCTTCCTCGACGATGTGACTGTCTCAAGATCTCACGCATTGATTGAACGCACTGGTGCAGGTTTTTTACTTACTGATTTAGGAAGCCTCAACGGGACCTACATCAATAACCAATCTTTAAAATCAACGCCACTGAAATGCGGCGATGAAATCCAGATCGGCAAGTTTCATCTAATTTTCATATCAGCACGTAACCATAATTAATTACTAATCAGGGGAGTTTTAAATGAGCGTTCCAGCCCGCGCGTATCTGAGCATCGGTGAAGTTCTTACCAAGTTGCGAGGAGATTTTTCAGATATAACAATCTCAAAGATCCGTTTCTTGGAGTCCGAAGGTCTGATCGAGCCGCAACGCACCCCATCCGGTTACCGCAAATTTACCGCCGCTGATCTTGATCGCCTCCGCTATGTACTGCTTTTACAGCGCGATCAATACCTACCACTTCGCGTTATTAAAGAGAATTTAGAAGCCCTTGATCGTGGCCTAGAGCCAGCGGCAAATGGGGGAGTAGCGGCGCCTCGTCCAACGCTGGCCACAATCGATGGTGAATCATCACCGGAATCTTTTGGAGCAACTTCTGATCTGCGCCTATCACGAGAAGAACTTCTCAAGGCGAGCGGGTTGAAGGATGCGCAACTTGTTGAACTTGAATCATTTGGTTTTATCGCACTACGTGGTCGCCATTACGATAACGATGCTTTAGCGGTCGCCACAGCAGTTGCCGAAATGGCGAGCTTTGGAATTGAAGCGCGACATCTGCGCTCCTTCAAATCAGCGGCGGATCGCGAGATTGGTTTGATCGAACAAGTTATTACTCCGATCAATCGTCAGAAGAGTGCAGATTCCAAGGCCCGCGCCGAAGAAGTTCAGAAGCAGATCGCCTCACTCTCGGTCCGCTTACACGCATCGTTGGTGCGCGCCGGTCTAAATCGACCACGCTAGCCATTTTAAAAGGTTTGGTTTTTTGATGATGGTAAATATGGAGGTCGTCGGCGTTCGCATTGAGATGCCGTCGAACCAACCGATCGTCCTGCTCAAAGAAGTCGACGGATCTAGATTCCTACCTATCTGGGTCGGTGCCGTTGAGGCGACAGCGATCGCCTTTGCACAGCAAGGAATGGTCGCCCAAAGACCACTGACCCACGATTTAATCGCAAATATTCTTGAGGCCGCCGATCTGACTATGACTGCGGTGCAGATAGTTCAATTAAAGGATGGCATTTTCTATGCCGAACTACAGCTGCGTGCCGAGAGCGGAACAGTTTTGAAAATCAGTGCGCGACCATCTGATGCAATTGCCATTGCGCTTCGCACCAAGAGCAATATCCTCGCCGATTCAGATCTGCTCGACCAAGTCGGTATCGATATCCCTGAGCGACTTATAGGAGACGGCGAAGATGGCGCCACTACCGGCAGTGGCGGCGGCTCGGATATCGAATTGGAGCGTTTCCGCGAATTTCTCGATCAGATCAACCCCGAGGATTTCGCCGGATAGCAGCGTAGAAGTCTCACTCTCTACTTGAGGTTTGGGCCGTGTCGGTCGTTGTTCCAAAGCCCTTCTACTCGTAGCCTTAAGGCATTGAAAGACTCCTCCCCAAGAGAATCGAGCGAACGTGACCTCCCCAGTTGCGCCAGATCAACAGAATGAAATCGGCTATCGCGGAGCTACTGCTTGTGCAGCCGCTGGAATTTCATATCGCCAATTAGATTATTGGGCGCGTACTGGTCTGCTAGAACCGAGCGTTCGCACGGCAAGTGGTTCCGGAACTGCGCGACTTTACGGATTCCGCGATATCTTGGTTTTGAAAATTGTTAAACGTTTATTGGATGCGGGAATCTCACTTCAAAATATTCGTACCGCAGTGACACACCTGCGAAGCAGAGGCGTCACTGAATTAGAGAGCATTACATTGATGAGCGATGGCGCATCGATCTATGAATGTGCCAGCGCTGACGAGATCGTCGATTTACTTCAAGGCGGCCAAGGCGTCTTCGGAATCGCGGTGGGTAAAGTTTGGCATGAGGTTGAGGGTTCACTCGCAACTCTGCAAGGTGAGATTAATGGCGAAACTGTTCACCCATCTGGTGGTGAAAGTAACGACGAGCTTTCACTACGTCGAAAGGCGAAAGGCGCCTAATACACCTATTCTTCCCCTACGCGACTAAGACGGGGGAGCATTCCCCTACGCGACTAAGACGGGGGAGCATTCCCCTACATAATTAAGACAGGGGAGTGGTGATGAGCTACGAAGGCGAAGGGTTTGTAAATCGCCATATCGGTCCATCTTCTGCAGATGAATTGCAGATGCTCCAGGTACTTGGTTACAACGACATCAAAACATTTATTAAAGATGTTGTTCCAGAGAATATTCAGATCGCAAAAGCTCTCTCACAAGTTTTAGATTCAGCAAAGAGCGAGGTCGCGGTAATTGCAGAGCTGCGCCAGATAGCTTCACAGAATCAAGTTTTTACATCGTTAATTGGCGGGGGCTACTACGGAACAATTACACCTGCCGTCATCAAACGAAATGTTTTAGAGAACCCAGCTTGGTACACCGCGTATACGCCATACCAACCTGAGATTTCACAAGGTCGCCTAGAAGCGATCTTCGCCTTTCAAACAGTTGTGTGCGAGATGACTGCGCTATCGCTCTCTAACGCTTCTATGCTCGATGAAGGCACCGCGGCAGCAGAGGCTATGACCCTTGCGCGACGCACCTCAAAGACCAGCGATGACGCAGTTTTCCTCATTGAAGAGCATGTACACCCACAGACTAAGGCGGTCGTTAAGACCAGAGCTAAGCCACTCGGCATCGAAGTTGTTGAAGTCGATGCAGGCCATATCGCCCGAGATGGTTTTGATCGCGAATTTTTCGGTTTGCTAGTGCAATACCCAGATGCAACTGGTGAGATCTGCAATTACGGAAAAGTTTCTGAGTATGCGCACTCAAAAGATGCGCTGGTAATTGCAGCTACTGATTTATTAGCGCTCACCTTGTTAACTCCTCCGGGGGAGTGGGGCGCAGATATCGCAGTTGGTTCGGCACAACGCTTTGGCGTTCCGATGGGATTTGGTGGTCCGCATGCTGGCTTTATGGCGGTGCGTGCCGGTTTAGAGAGATCGCTACCTGGAAGGCTAGTTGGACAGAGCATTGATGCACACGGCAATCCCGCATTTCGTTTAGCGCTGCAAACTCGCGAGCAACATATCCGTCGTGATAAAGCTACGAGCAATATTTGTACTGCGCAGGTTCTTCTCGCCAATATGAGCGCGTTCTATGCCATGTGGCATGGACCAGAAGGGCTGCGTGCGATCGCTGAAAGAGTTCATAGTTATGCCTCTCGTTTACAAAGCGCAGCCAAAACTCGCAATGTTAATATCTTCGATACAGTAACAATCGATGTCACTGACGCTACCGCTATTCATCGCGCGGCAGCAGCGAAGAAGATTAACTTTGGTCGAATTTCAGATACTCAAATCCGAATTGCATTCGATGAGACAACTACTGACTCGAGTTTCAACCTCGTTTTGGAGATCCTAGGGCTAAGCGAAGCTAAAGCGCAGCCGATTGCCGCTGACTTTCTCCGCAACTCTTCCTATTTAACTCACCCCGTTTTCAATACCTATAGATCTGAAACATCGATGATGAGGTATTTACGCACTTTGGCTGATCGCGATTTAGCTCTCGATCGAACAATGATTCCGCTCGGCTCTTGCACAATGAAATTAAATGCTGCAACTGAAATGGAGGCGGTAACTTGGCCAGAGTTCTCATCGCTACATCCATTTGCACCAGCAGAGCAATCTAAAGGATCGCGCCTCTTAATTGATCAATTATCAAAGTGGCTAGTTGAAATAACTGGATACGATGCAGTTTCACTTCAACCAAATGCCGGAAGCCAAGGTGAGTTCGCAGGTTTATTAGCGATCCGCAACTATCACGATTCGCGCGGTGATAAAGATAGAAACATCTGTCTAATCCCGTCCAGCGCGCACGGAACGAATGCCGCAAGTGCAGTGATGGCGGGAATGAAAGTGATCGTTATCGAGTGCGATGAAGAAGGCAATGTCAGCCTCGCAGATCTCAAAGAAAAAATTTCGGAGCACGGCAAGACGCTCGCTGCGCTTATGGTGACCTACCCATCTACTCACGGGGTATTTGAATCGGCAATCTCAGAAATTTGCGCGATGGTCCACGATTCGGGAGGACAGGTTTATGTAGACGGTGCAAATCTCAATGCACTTGTTGGTACTGCGCAACCAGGAAAATTTGGCGCAGATGTATCACATTTAAATTTACATAAAACTTTCTGTATTCCACACGGCGGTGGGGGACCAGGTGTTGGTCCAGTAATCGCGAAGTCACATTTGGCGCCATTCCTACCGAACCATCCACTCGATGAATCAGCAGGTCCTGCGACTGGTCCGGGCCCAATTTCAGCTGCGCCATTTGGTTCAGCGAGTATTCTGCCGATCTCTTGGGCATATATCCGTCTGATGGGGGGAGAAGGTCTAACACATGCAACTGAGGTAGCAATTCTTAACGCAAATTACATGGCTGCTCGACTTAGTTCTTCCTATCCAATTCTTTATACCGGCACAAAAGGTTTGATTGCTCACGAATGTATCCTTGATATCCGCGAAATTACCAAGATTTCAGGTGTAACCGTCGATGACATCGCAAAGCGGTTGATGGATTTTGGGTTCCACGCGCCAACAATGTCTTTTCCCGTCGCCGGGACTTTGATGATCGAACCAACTGAATCTGAAGATATCCTCGAGATGAACCGCTTTATCGATGCCATGATCGCTATCCGTTCTGAGATTGAACAGATCATTGATGGAAAGCAAAAGGTCGAAGATTCACCTCTAAGACAGGCGCCACACACCATAGGAGCGATCGCTGCGACCAATTGGGATCGAACTTACTCACGCGAATCGGGAGCCTTCCCAGCCACGAATACTGGCTTGATTCCAGGCGAGTTGATTGGAACTCGAGGTAAGTACTGGCCGACAGTTGGTCGTATTGATGGCGCCTTTGGAGACCGCAATTTGGTCTGTTCTTGTGCGCCAATAGAGGCCTACAGCTCCTAATGCACGCTCAAAGTGCGTGGGGATGGTGCTATTTTACCTTACTTAACATAATGTAACTTATCGGCGTAAGGTCTAAGCCTACGTACGACGCCCCAACGAGTTATCTGAATAAGCGCCTCAATGACAATCGCCTTCGTCATCTTGGAAACGCCATTTACCCGCTCAACAAAGGTTATTGGAACTTCCGTTGCAACAGCGCCAGCTAAATCCGCAGCCATAGCCATCTCAATTTGAAAACAATAACCGGTAGCTTGCATATCTTTAAGTTTTAAAGAGTTAAGGAGTTCGACGCTATAAATTCGATATCCACCAGTTAAATCATTTAGATCGATATTTAAGGCAAATTTCGCATACCTAGTGCCGGTCTTAGATAGAAGTTGACGAGACTTGGGCCAATTTACGACGCTGCCACCTGGCATCCATCGCGTTCCTAAGGTAATTGATCTTCCTGGCTTAATCGCAGCGAGCAGCGCCGGCAGATCTTCGACTCTATGCGAACCATCAGCATCCATGGTTATGACATGTGAATATAAATTGGTAGCTAAAACTTTAGCAAACCCAGCACGATATGCCGCGCCTAATCCATCTTTACTTGGTCGACGCATTATCTCCACCCAAGGTATCTCCAATTTATCGACTATATCTGCAGTGCCGTCAGGTGAATTATCATCAATTACCAATACTGAGAAATCATTTTTACTATAACTTCGAAACTCTTGCAGATTTTTTAGCAATTCTATAATCGTAGTTGCTTCGTTAAATGTCGGAATCAAAATAACCAAATTGGTCATAACAACTCCTTTTTACGAAATCTGTTAAAGCCAACGATCAAAAATAGAGCGATAATCAATATTTTTGATTGATATCCCCACCTATTTGCGACGGTTATATTCTCGTTTAGCGACAAATCCCCCGTCATCGAAACTTGTACATTTTCGCCGCTTTCGCTGATTACCTTGCCATTGGAATCAATAAATGCTGAAATTCCAATTGTGGATACGCTTAAAATACTGCGCGAGTTTTCTTTAGCGCGGATTCGCGTGATCGCCAATTGTTGTCGACTTTCTGCGGTGCCTGCAAATGTAGCGCTATTCGTTTGAACAATCAGCGCATCGGAGTTAGAACTCATCTCTGAAACCAAGCGATCATTGATGATCTCATAACAAATAATTGGTCCGATCGTCGAACCAGCCACGTTATGAGTAATTAACTCGCGCCCTGGTTTGAAGTCATTTACCGATGCGGCATATGGTGAAATCTTCTCTGCCAAATTTCTTAGCGGCATATATTCCCCAAATGGCGTAAGTCCACGCTTGATATATGTACTACTGACAGCGCCGCCTGGTTGATACATGATTGACGCATTGGCTGGTGATCCAGCGACATTTAGGACAACCCCAGCGATAAGTGGCGCCCGGTTTTCAGTAGTCAATTTAGCGATATCTGCCGCAACGCTTGGATAAGAATTGGGATCGATATCTATGGCATTTTCTGGCCAAACTATCGCATCGTAACTACCAGCGGCATACTTGTCTGTTGCATCGCGATGAAGATTAAAGACCGCCTGAGCTCGCGAATTAAAATCGAGACCAACGCTGGGAGTATTGCCTTGTATCGCGAGCAATTTTACCGAACCACTCCCCTGCGGGTTATCAGGAATCAGCGCGAGAACAATCAAGAAAAGTGCAACTTTTGCGAGATTACCAACCTTTATTCTCGACATAAACACGGCAAAGATTAGCGTCACGGCGGAAAGAGAGAGCACTCCCCCATAAGGAAGAATGGCCGCACCGGGTGAGTCGACTTGGCTAAATGCGATCCGTGTCCAACCGAAGCCACCGAATGGAAACACTGAACGCAACTCTTCCATTAACAGCAAGACCGCAACTGCCAACCAGATGTTATTCCAGCGTCTTATAACAACACCTATCGGAATATAGAAGAGCGCTTGCAGAAGAGATAAGAGCAACCAAGGCAGTGCGCCAACATATTTGCCTGACCAATGAAGAACAATCGCATTAACAATAAAACCAAAAGCAAAGGCATGCCATAACGGTCTTTCAGAGTTCAATACCTTACGTAAGAAGAGGCAATATCCAGCCACCGCCAGATACCAGATACCGATTGGTGCAAAGGCAGCGCTGGCAAGAAATGCGGATAAGGCAATCATCACCATTTAAGTGCCGCTATCAATCGATCTACGCTAGCCCCCAGACCATAACGTTCCTTAATTTCATAGATCTTCGAAAGATCAGCTGGAGCTTTTGGCATTGCAATATCCAGGTTTGGAAGTGCAACATCTTTTGCGCAGTGCACTAGAGTCGGAGCAATCTTTAAGTAATCTGCGCCCGCGATAATCTTCTTGGCTAGCGCTGGTGTTAAAGCTTCGTGTGCATCGTGTGCACCTTGCAGCGCTTGGTCAACATCAGCGAAGTGATTTGCTATTAATGCCGCGCCTTTCTCGCCAATGCCGCGTACTCCCGGAAGGCCATCAGATGGATCTCCGCGAAACATTGCAAATAAGGCATAGCGATCACCTGGAATTGCGTATTTCCGCGCCACCCAGGCGGTATCAACAAGATCATGCTGCGATAGCCCTTTTGCCAAGTAAACAACTTTGACATCACGTTTATCATCTACCAACTGAAAGAGATCGCGATCACCCGTAACAATTCGAATTGGGCCCGCTTCTTTGACTGCAAATGTCGCCATTACATCATCAGCCTCGTAATCATCGACGCCCACCATTGGAATCCCGAACTCATCTAATAAATCTAAGAGAATTGGAATCTGTGGTGTTAGTAGATCCGGCTCTTCTTCACCTTCACCATCCTCTTCCAAACGATTTGCTTTGTAATCTGGGAATAACTCTACGCGCCAAGAAGGGCGCCAATCTCCTTCTATACAAGCCACGATCCGCTTCGGAGAGTACATAGTTATCAAACGAGCAGTCATATCTAGATAGCCGCGTATCGCATTTACTGGGGTCCCATCTGGCGCCAACATAGTGTCGGGCATTCCGTAATAAGCGCGGTACCAGAGCGAGGCGCTATCGAGGAGCATTAAAGTCATAAGTCATCAACCATATATGAAACGACGCCACGATCTAAACGTTTGATCGCTTCTCTGCAGACCGGACGCAGAGTCTCACTCGCACCAGCAATCTGCATTAATAGATCCATCAATTGTTTGGTAGAACGGACGAAGTCACCCACCGACATATCAATGCCTTTTAAAACGCTAGTCAGTGAATTTCCTTGCGCCCATCGATAAGAGATGTAAGCGAAGCCAAAATCTGGCTCTTTCTGCGTCTTAACATCGAAATCACTTTCAATCGCTTCTAGCTTCGCCCAAAGTCGAGTAATTTCAGCCAAAGCGTTAGCAACGTTCTGATGCGGCATCTTCGGCGCGTAATCATCGCGCGATCTCGATTGGAAGATCATGGAAGAAGCGACGGAGAGCAACTCCGGCGCAGAGAGATTATCTAGAATTCCGGCGCGAATCGTCTCAGTTAAAAGTAAATCCGATTCGGCGTAAATTTTGGCGAGAATCTGACCCTGCGCGAGCGGCTTCTCCCCTTCGATATAACCTAAATGCGTTAGGACATCGCAGATGCGATCGAAGGTCTTCGCGATCACATTAGTTCTATTCTCAACTCGTGCTCGTAACCCATCAGATTCGCGCGCCAAGCGTTCGGCTCTCTCAGCAAACCTCGCGTGAGTTTCTCGGTCATTGCACGGATGACAAGCGTGATTACGAGCGCTTCTGCGCAAGTTGTCTATCTCACCTTCCATATGAACGCGTTGGCGATTGTCGAAAGTCTTCCGTCCATCGCGTTTGGAGAGTAACTTCTCCAACTCCTTAACTTCAGAACGAAGTGCGGCATAACTCTCGAAGTCTCCAAGGTGACACTTGGCGCTCTCTAACAATTCATCACGCGCGGATTCATTCTTCTTGATCTGTCTAACCAAACTAACGACTGCACGATCAGCTTGAAATTGCGCAAATGAAGATTCCAAACTTCCGTGGGCTCTCTCTCGTCCAAATCGAGCAATCAAATTAATCGCCATGTTGTAGGTGGGAGTAAAAGAAGAGCGCAATGGGTAAGTACGAGTTGATGCCAAACCAGCAGCCGTTGCGGAGTCGACGGTAGGCGACCATTGCACAACTGCATTGCCTTCAATATCTATGCCACGGCGACCAGCTCTTCCAGTTAATTGGGTGTACTCCCCCGGAGTAATTGGAACGTGCGCTTCACCGTTCCATTTTGTTAACTTCTCTAAGACCACGGTCCGCGCCGGCATGTTTATTCCGAGCGCCAAAGTCTCGGTGGCGAAGACCGCTTTAACCAGACCGCGTTGGAAAAGATCTTCAACTGCATTTTTAAAACTTGGCAATAAACCCGCATGGTGCGCTGCAATCCCGCGCTCCAGAGCTGTTATCCACTCACGATAACCAAGCACTTCTAAATCTTCTTCGGGTAAATTTGCAGTAAATCGCTCCGCAGTAGCCAAAATTTCGGTACGTTCCTCAGTATTTGTTAATTTCAGGCCAGCTGCCAAACACTGTTTCACAGCTGCGTCACATCCCATGCGCGAGAAGATAAAGGTGATGGCAGGAAGAAGATTTTCACGATTTAATTTTTCAATAATCTCAGCTCGCGACAATCGCGATTCTTGCGCTCCCCATTGTTCACGTCTGTGTCGGGGAATGCGCACCTTGCGCAGCGCCTCTCGCTCCAGCGCTAATATCTCGGGGTTAATCTTTCCTGGTTGGCTAAAGAGATCAATCAGGTTCGAGTTGATAAGAACATGCTGATACAAAGGAATAGGGCGATGTTCACTGACTATTACCTCTGTTTCGCCCCGAACTTCTCCGAGCCATTCACCAAACTCTTCAGCGTTGGAAACTGTGGCCGATAACGAAATTACCTGAACGGATTCCATAAGATGGATCAAAACTTCTTCCCAGACCGCTCCCCGGAATTTATCGGCTAAGTAATGGACCTCATCCATTACAACAGAGCCGAGATTTACTAAGGTAGTTGAGTTGGCATAGAGCATATTTCGCAAGACCTCAGTGGTCATAACTAAGATATCGGCCTCGGAATTTATATTGGTATCACCGGTTAATAGTCCTACCCGCTCTTCCCCGAAGCGAGCGACAAACTCTTGGAACTTCTGATTCGACAATGCTTTTATGGGGGTAGTGTAGAAACACTTCTTGCCATTACGAAGGGCTAAGAATGCTGCAAATTCGCCAACGACCGTCTTTCCCGCCCCAGTTGGCGCAGCAACAAGAACGCCGTGACCACTTTCGACAGCGTGACAGGCTTCGATTTGAAATGGATCAAAGGCGAAATCGAACTGCGCTATGAAATCAGTGGTCACCTGATGCTTAGTGCGAGACTTCGCCGCGGCGTATTTTGCTGCAGGCGTGGTCATGGGTACCACGATAGTCCAGCGCCAGCGATACATTCAGCGCGGACCGGAAGACCACCAATTCTCTCGCCATCTGCATAAGCAACTGCTTGCGCCAGCAGCGATACTCGCGAACTTCTATAAATATCGACCTGCTTATGAGAAATATGTCTTCCACTGAACACTTTGGGAAAGACCCTAATAAATTCCAATTTGCTCACAGGACGCAGCACCATCACATCGAATAGCCCATCAGACATAAGGGCATCTGGGCAGACCTTCATGCCGCCGCCATAGCTGTTTCCGTTACCAATTGCGATCAACATCGCTTCAGTCTCGATTACTTGGGTATCCAACTCAATTCTATATTTTAATGGTTTGAATTTCGGTAACTCCATTGCAATCGCTAAGTTGTATTTCATCGGACCTTTCGGCCATTTCATAGTATTGGCTTTCTCGTTAACAACCGCATCGAATCCGGTCGAAAGTACCGCGCCAAACCATTCTGAATCGACGAGCCCTAAATCAACTGGTTGTGGCGCTGTTGATACAACCTTGTTTAGTTGGATCTGAATATTTTTTAAATCCCAACCTAATGCACGAACTAAATCATTTCCCGTACCTGCGGGAATCACCGCGAAGGGAATTTTACGTGGAACAGCGATCTGAAGTACCAAGTGAGCAAGCCCGTCGCCACCTACAGCAATTACGCCTTGTAACGAATTTTCAGTCTTATCGAGAAAATCAGTGAGGGTATCCTGCAATTTTGCGGCGGATGTGGCTGTAATAACTTGGAATTGAAGTTCCTTCTCTGAAAAAAATCGAGCTACCTCTGCACCCAGAACTGCCCCGCGGCCAGATCCTGAGACAGGATTTATTACTATTACCCACACTTTGATCGCCTTACTCTTGAAGTGCGTACTTCTTCGCCCGCCGACGATCATTAAGTAAAGCGATCAACCCAGCAAGTAGATAGAGTCCAATCAAAGGAATCGCCAATAAGGCCATGGAGAGTGGGTCGGCGCTCGGTGTAAATCCAGCAACGAAGAGAGTAATTGCAAAAACCCAAATTCGCCATGGCTTCAATATTGCCAATCCGCTTAAGAAGCCGATTAAATTAAAGGTAACCAAGAAGACTGGCAACTCGAAGGCGATACCAAATAGCAAAATGGCGCGCATTACAAAGTCTAAATAATCGTCAAATTTCACTAAGTTATTAAGTGCATCAGGAGTGAAACCAAATAGAACTCGCACGGCGATCGGAAGGATTGAGTAGCCAAGGTATGTTCCAGCAGCGAAGAATGGGGTCGCCGCAATTAAAAAGAAAACAGAGTACTTCTTCTCTCTGCGATGGAGCGCCGGAGCAATGAAGGCCCAAAGTTGATAGAGCCAAATAGGAGCGGTAATAATCAAACCCGTCAGAATTGCTACCTTGATCTGCAAATTGAGCGGCCCTAGAACACCATTTATATAGAGAGCTCCGCAATTGTTAGCACCACTTGTTTGGGCTGCTTTAAGATCACAGACTGGCTCGGCTAATTTAGTGATTATCTCGTTATAGAAAAACCAACCAATAATCGATCCGAGCGAGATCGCAATGGCCGAACGTACAGTTCGTTTACGAAATTCTCGTAGGTGTTCTATAAGCGGCATACGACCGCCGACGGAGGTCGTCATAACGGTTAACGAGCGGCAGAGCCGTCAGTATCGTCCTTCTTCTCATCATTGCCATCGTTCTTCATATCTTTCATCTCACTCTTAAAGATACGTAGCGAACGACCTAGTGACCGCGCTGAGTCTGGAAGACGCTTTGCGCCGAAGAGAATGACCACAACGATGAGCAATAAAAGGATATGACTTGGTTCGCGTAGAAATGGCATGGCTAAAAGGTAGCGCATCACCTCGTATTAGCGCATCACCACTTGCCGCAGATAGTCCGAGCGCTGGGCTTATTTAGGAAGTGGCCAAGTCTCATAGAGTTCTAAAGTTTGGCGACACTTGTCCGCGATCATGGAGCGCGCCGTTTGGGGAGTTTTCACTTCCACGGATGCCAAGGTACTCATAGCGTTACGCAACAACCAGTCCTGACTAAAGGAAGATACAGCGAGCAGATCCCCCACCCCCGATTCTTGGGCCTTGTAAGTTGATCTAAATCTCTCGGAAGACGTGCGCCGCCGTGATGTCACGAGAATTTCCCAAGCGAACTCAACTGACGGCGATTGCTCCGGAATGCTTACTGAACTTTTCGCAACCACCACAGACTTCATATTGTCTAATCGGAAGGTACGAAAACCTGCAACAGCATGACAATACGCATTGAGAACTTCGAAACCATTATCCAGCGATATTTCCAATGGAGTGATCATTCGGTCAGTAACTGTGTCGCGTATCGTCGAATGATATTCAATCTGCAAATCCATCCTGCTTCCGATCGCCAAGGCGATAGTTGCGCGGTGCGTTGAATCAACAATTGGGCTCGCGGTCGCAATATTTCCAACGATATTTTTTATCTTCGTAGTCAGCGTCGCAATCGCGCCACGTAAGTCGCTCCGCTCGGATGCAATCGCACTTCCTAAGATATCCAAACCGAGCAAAATAATTACCAACTCTTGTTTGGTAAGTAAGCGAACGCGCTGCAAGACTTCAGCGTTACGAATACTTACATAACCTGATTCAAACTCCAGATCTATAAGTTCAAGCGGTGTATATCCGGGTAATCCACACATCCATAAGGTGTTGAGATCACTAAGTAACTCACTCTCAGAGAGATTGAATTCCTCAGCTAGTTCAGCGAGAGCAATTCCTTGATGCGTCGATATAAATGGGACTAAATCTAAAAGTCGGGCGGCTTTTTCAACTGGGGTAGATTGCGATTTAGCCATATTTGACTACCCCGGATTTCAAAATATCTCTGATCTCATCTCGCAAATCTTTTGGCTCTGCAACGATTACATCATCTCCGTACCAAAGGATTTCCTCAACGAAGCGCTCCCGATCACGGTAATCAATGGTGCACTCCTGCCATCCGACTGGAGCGCTCTCGCTAGAGATCGGCAGAGCGCGATTGCGTAGATTTAGGCAACGCCCTTCTCGTAAGAAAATTCGGGCGCTTAATAGATCTAAAGATTTAGCAAAAGCGCTATTAACATCAATATCCGCCGGTATCTCAAATGCACCAGATCTGCCTTGCAGTTTCAATTCACCTGAAATCCGATCCAATCGAAAGATTCGTGGCGCTTTGCGATCTAAATCTTCTCCGAATATGTACCAATGTCCATAACGTGATGTCACCGCATAGGGCTCTAGCACCCTGCTTTGCGGTTGCAGATTCTCACTTAGATAAGTAAATGAGAGCACCGTCTTTGAAGTGATTGCAGAAATTGCCACCGCTAGATTCTCATCCTGTGTGATTATGGCCGGGGCTAGATCCAATAAAAGTTCGGTATCGCTCTCAATGCCAATAGCATGAAGTTTATTGAGCGCGCTAAGTGCCGCTGGCCCCATCGATTCCCCGCGCCAAGCTTCCGCGGCCAAAGAGAGAAGGGTAATTTCCTGTGCATTAACTTCGCCTAATTGAAATTGGTAATTCTCTGGCTTAATACGATAGCCCGATTCATCTTCAAAGAGTGGATCGAAGGATCCAACTTCAATCTCAATGCCAAGATTGCGAAGATCGTCTTTATCGCGTTCAAACATCCGCTCTTTACTCTCGTCGCTACCTTCGTAGCCATCGACAGTACGAAATATTTCAGATTTTGTTATGTAGCGTTTTGTAGCAAGTAAGGCGATAGTCAGATTTACTAGGCGTTCAGTCTTCCGCGACACCGTAAGCACCTTTCGCGGGGCGTCGCCGACGCGCTAAGACTTCAACGCCGGGCGCCATTCTGCGGGCGAAGATAAGAAAGCCAGTATGGCCAATCATTCGCTGTTGAGGTCTAACTGCTAATCCTTCGTGGTGCCAGCCTCGCACCATACTTTCAAAACTCTCAGGTTCTGTGAAATGACCATCGAACTTAAGCGCTTCCGCCGTCGCAGATAACTGCGTAGTTGTGGCGACGTAAGCCATATAAACACCACCAGGGCGGAGAACTTTCGAAGCCATCTCTACACATTCCCAAGGCGCCAACATATCTAAAATAACGCGATCGAAATCTTCCGCAAATTCTTTCTCTTGCACAGAACCTATATCTAAAGACCAATTCGCTGGAGCGCCACCAAAGTAGTTCTCAATATTTGACTTTGCATTTTCGGCAAATTCTTCGCGTCTTTCAACAGAGTGAACATGTCCATCAGCCCCGACTGCTCGAAGCAGTGAGAGGGTGAGCGCTCCACTACCTACTCCAGCTTCAAGAACTCTCGCTCCCGGAAAAATATCTGCAAAGCCAACGATCATCGCCGCATCTTTGGGGTAAACAATGGTTGCCCCACGCGGCATAGATAAAACGTAATCCGTCAATAAAGGAATAAAGGCTGTAAATTTTAATCCGGCGCTGGTGCTGACAACAGATCCTTCTGGAAGACCGATTAAATCATCATGAACTATCCAACCCTTGTGGGTGTGCCACTCTTTTCCAGGTGTGATCGTGATGCTGTAAATCTTCCCCTTTTGATCGGTAAGTTGCACACGGTCACCCGCAACGAAGAATCCACGATTACGCAGAGCAGCGCTGCTGGCTTTATCTTTTGCTGGTTTTGGCACAGGAGCATCTTAAGCGTTAACTGAGCAAAGGCTGTATCTTCCTTCCTTATGGACCAGTTGCGCCTCTCCCCCAGCCGCATCAATGACTTTAATAACTGTCCACAACTCTATAAATATCGGACCATCGATTTACTACCCGAGCCTCCTAGTATCGATGCCGAACGCGGAACGCTAATTCACACCGTTTTGGAAGATCTCTTTGAATTGCCCGCCTCCAATCGAGATTTGCAACGTGCAACAGAACTTCTGCCGGCGCGATGGCAAGCGCAAATCGACGCAAAGCCGGCGATCGCAGAATTGGTTTTAGACCAAGGTGCTTGGTTAAAAAGGGCTGAAGAATTGTTAGGAAATTATTTTTCCTTGGAATCTCCCGCAACTTTTGAGCCTACCTACCGTGAACTTCATTTAGAGATGGATCTCTCTGAAAAACTTTACCTACATGGTTACGTTGACCGCCTTGATGTCGCTCCAACCGGCGAAGTTCGAATTGTGGATTACAAGACGGGCAAATCACCCAAACCTGGATGGGAAGAAAAGGCGCTCTTTCAATTGCGCGTCTACGCCCTGCTTTACTGGAAGAACCATGGCGTGATCCCAAAATTACTGCAGCTGATTTATCTTGGAGACTCCCGTCTTGTGAAGAGCACTCCAACCGAAGCGGAGCTAGTTAAAACCGAGAGAATTCTCTTTGATATCGCGGAAGATATTTTACGTGCCATTGAACGAAATGAATTCCGACCACGACCAACAAAATTATGTGACTGGTGTTTCTTCAAGACGATCTGTCCAGCTCACGTTGGTTGATTGCGCTCCAATTAACTAAGCTCGAGATATTTACTTCTTTAAAACTCTTCACAATTTTCAACCTTGCTTCCTCTGGCACTTCTACCAAGTGCGGTATCCCAACAACGAATGCACCACTAGCTCTTGCCGCGGTCAACCCGGTGGGTGAATCCTCGAAGATAATGCAGTTTTCGATATTGACACCTAATAAATTCGCTGCATGTAAGTAAGGATCTGGATACGGTTTGGTCCGTTCAATATCCCCTGCAGCAACCGATAGCGCAAAATATTTTTCGTTCATTCCAGTTAAGACGGCATCGACTATCGGGCGTGGGCTCGCCGAAACTAGAGCCTGTGGAATCCTAATTTGATTTAATTCTCGGGAAAATTCCAAAGCACCCAACATCAATGAAACTTTTCCAGACATCCTCTTCTGCATCTGCGCGACGATCAAATTGGTTAACTGCTCGGAGCTTTTGGAACCTTTTAAACACTCGGACATATATTCAGTAACACGCGTAAGTGGTCCGCCTAAGCACTTCAATTGATCTTGCGGAGTCCAGTCGTAACCGTTGGAGCGCATCATTTCTGATTCAGCGGCATGCCAATCAGGTTCAGAATCTATAAATAGGCCATCCATATCAAAGAGCACTGCCTCGAACATTACAAAACCCTTCAGGAATTAATTCGCGTTAAAGTATTTTGCTTCAGGGTGATGAACAATAATTGCTGATGTGCTCTGTTCAGGATGCAATTGGAACTCCTCAGAGAGTTCGACACCGATACGACCGGGTTCAAGGAGTTCACAGAGTTGAATTTGATCTTCCAAATTAGGGCAGGCTGGGTAACCAAAGGAGTAACGTGAACCGCGATAGCCCTGGTCAAGAATTCCCTGTAGATCTGCCGCGTCATCGCCACGAACCTTGAATTCCTCACGAACGCGCGCGTGCCAATGTTCGGCTAGCGCCTCGGTTAACTGCACCGAAAGACCATGCAGTTCTAAGTATTCGCGATAGTTATTAGCGGCGAAGAGTTCTGCCGCTGCTTTACTGATCTCAGATCCCATTGTTACAACGTGGAAGGCCACAACATCGGTTTTACCTGAAACTTTAGCGGCGAAGAAATCACTCAAACATAATCGACGATCACGAGATTGACGCGGGAATGAGAAGCGAGTGCGTTCTTGTCCCTTCTTCTCACCTTCGTGATGCAAAATTACTAGATCATTTCCTTCGCTGTAGCAAGGAAAAAATCCGTAAACAACAGCGGCATTTAACCAACCCTTGGATTGGACTTGATTTAGTAGAGCACGAAGACGTGGGCGTCCCTCATTCTCTGCCATAAGATCGAATTCACCGCGTGCACCCTTTAGTCCCCACTGGCCAACAAAGAGCGCTCTCTCGTCGAGCATGCCTACATAGTCAGCTAAAGGAACGCCTTTGATAATTCGTGATCCAAAGAACGGTGCATTTGGAATATCAACATCGCTAGCGACATCACTGCGCCGCGTATCGATTACCTGATCAACCGCTTTTTGTGGACGCAACGGAACTTTTCTTTCGCGTAACTCTGGAAGAGCTGCTCCAGGCACACCTTTCTTAACCGCCATAATTGCATCCATTAAACGCAAGCCCTCAAAGGCATCTCTTGCATATCTGACTTCGCCCGGAAAGACCGCTGCTAAATCTTGCTCAACGAAAGCGCGAGTAAGCGCTGCTCCCCCAAGAACAATCGGCCATTTCTGAGCTAAGCCACGATTGGTGATCTCTTCCAAATTCTCCTTCATGATCACAGTAGATTTGACTAACAACCCACTCATGCCGATCGCATCAACATCTGATGCCTGTGCCGCATCCAAAATCTGATTAATCGTCTGCTTGATACCTATATTCACAACGGTATAACCGTTATTCGACAAGATGATGTCCACCAAGTTCTTCCCAATATCGTGAACATCGCCTTTAACTGTAGCCAAGAGCATCGTTCCGCGACCGCCATCATCGCTCTTCTCCATAAACGGCTCAAGATAGGCGACAGCGGTCTTCATAACCTCGGCGCTCTGCAGAACGAAAGGCAACTGCATCTCGCCTTTCCCAAAGAGTTCACCAACAACCTTCATGCCTTCTAGAAGATGGTCGTTGATAATCAGGAGCGGCTTAATGCCTTCAGCCATAGCCAGCTCTAGGTCATCAGTTAGACCTACTTTTTCGCCATCTATAATTCTGCGTTGCAAACGCTCGGTCAGAGGAAGCGCAGCAAGTTCAGATGCGCGAACATTTCGCGATGCGGCGAGCTCAACGCCTTCGAATAGTTGTAAAAATTCTGCTAGCGGATCGTAGGTGCAGACTTCGCCATCGTATTTGCGCCGATCGTAAATGAGATCAAGGGCAACTTCACGTTGGCGTTCTTCGATACGTGATAGCGGTGTGATTTTCGATGGATGGACGATCGCAGAATCCAGGCCGGCAACAACGCATTCGTGCAGAAATACGGAGTTAAGCACAACGCGCGCTGCTGGATTTAATCCAAATGAGACGTTTGATACGCCGAGCGTTGTCTGCACATCGGGAAATTCTGACTTTAAAGTGCGTATCGCATTGATAGTTTCAATTCCATCGCGCCGCGTCTCTTCTTGTCCGGTTGCAATTGGGAAGGTAAGGCAATCGATTAAAATATCGCCGGTCCTCATCTGCCAATTCTCATTAAGGTCCTTTATCAACCTGCGAGCAACTCGCAATTTCCATTCACAATCACGCGCTTGTCCTTCTTCATCAATAGTAAGCGCAACGACTGAAGCACCGTGTTCTCTAACTAAAGGCATAATCCGCGCGAAACGAGAAGTTGGCCCATCGCCATCTTCATAATTAACTGAGTTAATAACGCTGCGTCCGCCGAGCGCTTCCAAGCCCGCCTTAAGGACCGCTGGCTCGGTTGAATCAAGAACTATCGGCAGAGTTGAGGCGGTTGCAAAACGAGTTGCCAGCTCTGTCATATCTTTGGCGCCATCGCGACCAACATAATCAACTGATAGATCTAACATATGTGCGCCATCGCGAATCTGATCGCGGGCTATCTCAACGCAGGTCTCCCAATCTTCGGCGACCAAGGCATCACGAAAGGCGCGTGAACCGTTGGCGTTGGTGCGTTCCCCAATCGCCATATATGTGTTGTCCTGTCTAAAAGGAACGTACTGATACAGCGATGAAGCGCCTGGATCGAGTTCGCTGATGCGCTGCGGAACTGCTTTAGCACCTAACTTATTGACCACTGCCGCCATATGCTCTGGCGTCGTACCGCAGCATCCGCCGATTAATGAAATTCCATAATCACCAACGAAGGTCTCCAAAGCCTGCGCAAGTTCATCAGGCCCCAATGGATATTCCGCACCTTTTGCGCCAAGAATAGGTAATCCAGCATTTGGCATAACTGAAATTTCACAATTTGAATATTTGGAGAGATAGCGCAAATGTTCTGACATCTCCGCCGGCCCAGTCGCGCAGTTAAGCCCAATTAAATCTATTTCCAACGGTTCGAGAGCATTGAGCGCCGCACCGATTTCAGAACCAAGCAACATTGTCCCAGTTGTTTCTACTGTTACCTGCGCAATAAGCACTACATCGAAATCAGCTTCCGCGATCGCTTGTCGCGCTCCGTTAATTGCTGCCTTTGCCTGCAGTAAATCTTGAGTTGTCTCTATTAAGAGCGCATCGCATCGCCCATCCAGTAGGCCTTTCGATGCAGTGTAATACGCTTCTTTCAAAAATTGATAAGTCGTATGACCGAGTGAAGGAAGTTTGGTTCCGGGTCCTAAAGAACCCAAAACAAAACGAGGTTTATCTGAAGTACTAACCTCATCGGCGGCTTCGCGGGCAATCACAGCCCCGGCAAAGGCTAATTCGTAGATTCGATCTTCAATTCCATATTCAGCTAAGTTCGCCCAATTTGCACCAAAAGTATTTGTCTCAATCGCATCAACGCCGACAGCTAAGTAGCGCTGATGGACCGCACGAACGATATCTGGACGGGAAACATTGAGAATTTCATTGCAACCTTCATGGCCTTGAAAATCCTCAAGCGTAGGATCCGCCGCCTGCAGCATTGTGCCCATCGCGCCATCAGCAATTACCGTGCGCGAAGCCAGCGCTTGGCGAAGCGCTCCGGCAGGTCTATTGCGATTATGACTCGTCACTTGGCTGAGGTTACCGTAAGGTGGCGATGTGGAGATTCATAAAATTCCAGCGCTTCGAAATCCAGTGATGATCATCGCATTCTCGGGATGGAACGATGCCGCCGACGCAGCTACTGGCGCTACATCTCATATCCTCGCTTCTTGGACCGGCGCCGAACATGCGGTTAATGATGAGGTCGGCGTAGTGCCTGAACTAATCGCCGATATAGATCCAGAAGAGTTCTATGATTTTCAAGTTAATCGGCCAATCGTTGATGTTGATGAATCTCAAATTCGTTCACTGACTTGGCCCGGAACACAGATCTTTGGATTGCCTACCCCAAATTATGAATTCGATTTCATAATTGTTCGCGGCGTAGAACCATCAATGAAATGGAAGACTTTCACACATGATTTGCTCGATTTGGCAGATGATCTAGAAGTACAAATGATCATCACCCTTGGATCCATGCTTGCTGATGCACCTCACTCACGTCCCATCACTGTTACTGGAAGCGGAGCTCACCCCGATATAGCACAGCGATTGGGCGTTGAGGTAAGCAAATATGAAGGCCCTACCGGAATTCTTGGTGTGATTGCTGATGCCTGCATTCGGCGCGGAATCGATGCAGTTTCTCTGTGGGCAGCAATTCCACACTATGCAAGCAACTCCCCTTCCCCAAAGGCGACTCTTGCTTTGATAAACGCGCTCGAAGATTTCTTAGAGATCTCTTTGCCACAGGGAGATTTAAGTAACGAAGCGCTTGAATGGGAATCTGAAGTTGATGAACTTGCTCGTGAAGATAGCGATGTTGCGGAATATGTAAAGGCGCTAGAAGAGAGCAAGGATTCTGCTCTGCTCTCGGATGTTTCAGGAGAAGAATTGGCGCGAGAGCTAGAACGTTTCTTACGCCGGCAAAGTGAAAACTAAATTGCGATACCTAATAAGGCATCGATAGCGCGACTTAACTCACCTGCTTTGCCACCAGTGCCGCCGGCGCTTGTTTCAACTATCCACTTTCGTAGCGCAGCTAACGCTCTAGGCGTATCCATATCTTGAGATAAAGCAGAAAAAATTTCTACGATCACCTCATCTGTTGCGGCAACCTCCATTCGAGATAGCGCGATCTGTAAATCAGTTAATAGAACCTGTGCTTCTGTGAGATCACCTTCTTGCCACATATGATCCTGGCGATAATGATGTGACATTAGAGCGATCCGGATCGCCATCGGATCTATACCTTCCTTTAACAATTGTGAAACAAAAATCAAATTTCCCTTTGACTTACTCATCTTCTCGCCATCGAGCCCAATCATTCCAGCGTGTACGTAATTTGCTGCAAATTCTTTGCCGGTCATAGCCTTGCCTTGCGCAGCAGACATTTCATGATGCGGGAAAATTAAATCGCTACCACCACCTTGAATATCGATCGAAGTAGGCTCGTTCTCATCAATCTCTAAATATCCAAGGGCTATTGCACAGCATTCAATATGCCATCCGGGTCTGCCGATTCCATATTTACTTTCCCATCCTGGTTCAGTTGGACGCTGCGCCAACCAGAGGAGAGCATCTAACGGATCCTCTTTCCCCGCACGTAGTGGATCTCCCCCGCGCTGGCTGAAGATCTCTAACATTTCTGGCTCTGACAAATGCGATCGTCTTCCGAATTCCTCATCGCTGCGAACTTTAAAGTAGTAATCGTTCTCAACCTTATAAACCGTGTTAGCGCTCTCGAGCGACGAAATCGCTTTAACTACAAGAGGGATTGCTTCGACTGCGCCGATGTAATGAGCTGGTGGCAAAATATGTAAAGCGACCATATCCGAGCGGAAGAGTTCAATCTGCGAAGTGGCCAACTCTCGCCAATCTATGCCATCACGATTTGCGCGCTCAAGAAGTGGATCATCAATATCGGTGATGTTCTGCACGAAGAGAACTTCGCTACCCGTGGCCCGCAAATATCGATTGATTAGATCAAAAGCGAGATAGGTGTTGGCATGACCGAGATGGGTCGCATCGTATGGCGTAATTCCACAAACGTACATTCGGTACTTATCCTTCTTTGCAATTGCACTCATTAATTTCTGAGCGGTATCAAATATCTGCAATTCAGGAATATTAAAGCGGGAAGCGAGCGGTGGAATCGCAACTTGCGCCCAAGAATTCATAGCCTCATCCTAGAACGGCGGCCATGGAACCGCCGGCCAATCTGGGTTAGGAAGCGGAAATGATTCCTCAACTAGCGCCCGATCAATCCGCGCGATTGTCGCTGAAATTTCATCCTCATCAATTAGACCGGCGATAATCTCCCGTTTTGAAACGGTAAATAACTCGCGCGCTTGAATAAACAAGGTCTTCTCTTCTTCCGTGAACTGCGCTCCTGCCCATTGCCACAATACTGTTCTCAACTTGTCATCCACGTGGAAGGTAACCCCGTGATCACATCCATATAAGTGACCCCCAACAACCGGAATTAAATGTCCGATCTTGCGGTCTGTGTTGTTACAAATAATATCGAGAATTGCCAAGAGTCTTAATTTGGGGTCGTTGCTTTGATAAAAATCCATTAATTCAATATCAGGATCAATATCGATCCACTTTTGAACCATCCCAGTTCCGTAAGGTCCATCGCGCAGAATCGTTGGCGGGACCAGATGAAGTTTTAGCCAATGGCTCACCAGAAATGTTAAATACTCTCGATTGGCAAGTGAGCCGTCTGGGAAATCCCACAAAGGTCGCTCCCCTGCAATCGGTTTGTAGATACAAGGAAACTCGCGATCTTCACCAGAACTTTTCACACTACACATTGCATACAAGGTGGCGTTCGACGCATCTACTAGGCGACCCGTCACCGTTAACACCGCGTTATTTAAATCGACTAAATCTCTCTCGATTTGTAAACTCTCAAGATCTGCCTTAGTCATCGGCGATATCCATTTGCTCGTGGACAGAGGTGTCCACTGGGATCTATCGGCCCGCCACAGAATGGACAAGGAGCGCGCCCTGCCGCGACAACGGAGTTGGCGCGTTTAGCAAAACTCTCGGCATAACCTAAAGACATCAATACTCGCAAGATCTCCTGATCGGAAGAAGTATCAATCTCTAAAAGTTCGTCATCTGTACTCTCTGACTCGGCGATTTCTTGTAGATCTATCTCGATCAGGCGACGATCAGAAACATAAGCTAAACCAATCACACCAACGCGAAACTCTTCATCTATCGGAGTTTCCAACGGTTGATCGTCGTATTTGGTTTTTTCAAAGACCGTTAAGGGCTCACTTAGTCGAATTTCTCGCAGAATTTGAAGAACGCGATCTGCAATCGCAGCGACCTGTGCTTTTTCCAAAGCTACCGAGACCAGCCTCGATCCCGTCCTTGCCTGAATAAAGAATGTTCTTTCGCCAGGAACTCCAACAGTGCCTACAACGAAACGCTCTACTGGGTCAAAGAGAAGAATGCGTGGGGACATTACTTGCTTTTCTTCCCTGCTCCGCCACCGAGAAGGGCCTTCGCAGCTCTCTTCTTGCCGCTTGCTTGTGCATATTCACCAATGGGGTTTGCTGTGTTATTTAAAGTTAAGATTCTAAAATCTTGCCCATCAAAATCCAAAACAGTAATTGAAGCTGGGTCGATCACGATCTTCTGGAAATTATCTAGATGGGTTCCGATTACAGCAGCAACAATGCTCTTGATGACATCACCATGGCTAACAATTACCTGCAGACCGCCCTCGGCCGCTGCGGCATGAACTGCCCGCATCGCCCGAACCTGCATTTGCGCCAGCCCTTCACCATCTGGGAAATACATCGCGCTAGGTCGATTTTGGACAATTTTCCAAAGCTTCTCGCGATAGAGAGAAGTTAACTTCTTTCCAGTCCACTTTCCATAATCAACTTCTGACAGATCTTCATTGATATGGATTTTTGGTCGCTCTTTCGCAGGAATAGATTTTAAGAGCGGATTTATTGTTAAGTGACAGCGTTCTAGTGGACTGGTATGAATTTTAGAAATCTTGCTTCCAGATAAACGTTTGGCTAACTCGGCAGCTTGCGACTCACCTTTAGCGGTCAGAAAAACTCCATCGGTGCGACCAGCAAGAATGCCGCGTTCATTTGCAACAGAGTGGGCATGACGTATTAGAAGTATCCGTGTCATGTTGGAAGGTTATCCGTAATTTAACCTCTCGTCTTGCTAGGGTCGCGCCATGGAAAAGCGAATGGTTGGCAATTCAGGGCTCGAAATCTCTCGCTTAGGCCTTGGCACTATGACTTGGGGGCGAGATACCGACACTCATGAAGCAGCCGATCAAGCGCGTGCATATATTGAAGCTGGCGGCAATTTCCTTGATTCCGCTAGCCATTATGGAAATGGCGACTCGGAACGTGTTATTGGTGGGTTAATCGGAACTCTCTTTCGCCGAGAAGATATTGTCTTATCTACCAAGGCGGGAGTTATCTACGAAAATGGCGCGCTGAACACTGATGCATCACGCCCATCATTAATGTCTTCTCTCGATCAATCTCTTGCGCGTTTAGGTACCGATCATGTCGATTTATGGCAGGTTCAAATTTGGGATGAGAAAGTTCCGCTGGAAGATTCACTCTCTGCACTTGACTGGGCATATACGAGTGGTCGCGCTCGCTATGTTGGTATCTCCAATTTCAATGGATGGCAGAGCGCTCGTGCCATCTCTCTACAAGAAGCAAATTCCGCAAAGGCACCAATCACTTCATTGCAAAATGAATTTTCATTATTGGCAAGAAGTGTCGAAGATGACGCGCTCGATTGCGCTATCAATTTAAAGCGTGGCTTCATCGCCTGGTCACCCCTTGGTCGCGGCGCACTAACTGGAAAATACCGGAATGGAATACCTGCCGACTCACGCGCCGCAACTCCACACTTTGCTCCATTTATAGAGCCATATTTAAATGATAAGTCGAGACGTATAGTCGAAGCGGTAAGTGTCGCTGCCCAAGGGCTCGGCTACTCACCACTTGAAGTCGCTCTCGCCTGGGTGAGAGATTTTCCTGGAGTCACATCTGCAGTTGTTGGTGCGCGCACCGGTGCCCAAATGCGCGGAATTCTAGTAAGTGAAGAGATTAATCTTCCAGAAGTCGTTCGCGGCGCGCTTGACGAAATATCTCGCTAAAGGAGAATTAAGCATTCTCTAGAAAATCGGCTAGCACGCGTACGCCAAATCGCAATCCGTCGATAGGCACTCGTTCATCAACGCCGTGAAATAAGGACATAAAGTCGAGATCGGCCGGTAAACGCAGTGGTGAAAATCCATAGCCAACAATTCCTAAATCTGAGAGAGCTTTATTATCGGTTCCACCACTCATTAGATATGGAACCGGAATACCTTCAGGATCTTGGCTAAGCAGCGCTGACTTCATCGCCTCAACTAGCGGCGAATCAAAACTGACTTCAAGTGAAATGTCATGCGAGATCGTTTCTATCGCGATATCAGGACCAATGATCGCTCGAATTGTTGTGTGCAGCTCCTCTTCGTAACCAGGAAGGAAACGACCATCAATCACAGCGCTCGCCGATCCCGGAATTACATTGGCTTTATAGCCTGCTTCAAGCATTGTTGGATTAGCAGTGTTCTGCAGAGTTGCGCCGATCATGCGCGCCGTCGCTCCGACTTCTTTCAACAATGGTCGCAAATCTTTCTCGTCATACTCACGCCCAGTAACCCTTGCGACCTCGCGAAATAAATCCTTAACTGTTTTTGTATATCGTTGCGGCCATTCGTACTTACCGATCTTGGCAACCGCTTCTGTCAGCACAGTGATGGCATTTTCATCGTTCATCATTGAACCGTGGCCAGCGCGACCTTGCGCAGTGAGTCTCATCCAATGGATTCCCTTTTGCGCAGCTTCTACGAAGTAAAGTCGTTTACCATCGGCAACAGTTACCGAAAAGCCTCCGACTTCAGAGATCGCTTCTGAGCAGCCAGCAAAAACTTCTGGATGGTTAGCGCTCATGTAGCGTGAACCGTAAGTCATGCCCGCTTCTTCATCGGCAAAGAAAGCTAGAACTATGTCGCGCTTTGGTTGATACCCGGTCCTGGCCCAATGTCGAACAACTGCCAAAATCATGGCATCCATATTCTTCATATCAACTGCGCCACGTCCCCAGATCATTCCATCTTTAATTACGCCAGCAAAAGGATCAACTGACCAATCTTCAGCGTTCGCAGGTACAACATCAATATGACCGTGCACGACTAAGCCAGGACGAGAAGAATCACTTCCTTTTATTCGAGCTATCACATTGCAACGATTTGGCGCGGCTTCATAAATTTTTGCCTCAATACCAACTTCAGCTAACGATTTGACGACGTATTCTGCAGCAGCACTCTCATCGCCTCGCCCCTCGCCGAAATTTACGCTAGGTATGCGAATTAACTCCTGGCAAATCTTTATCGCATCATCTTCAACCGAAGTTAGATCAACTGCTGCATCTCTACTCATCTCCATATTCTCTACTAAAGCCAGATATTTATCGCCCACTTCCCTGATTTTTATCCATCTCTTGCAGGCCTTGATTGGCCGCTTTGCCTCAGAGCCCTCACCGTTGATATCGTTGCCGACGCACTCGTCCGGGTGGCGGAATTGGCAGACGCGCTAGCTTGAGGTGTTAGTGCCCGCAAGGGCTTAGGGGTTCAAGTCCCCTCTCGGACACGCTTTTCATGATGGAATTGGCGGGTTATGGATTTCTCAGAGGCGCTCTCACTAATTCGCGTCATACCCGATTTTCCAAAACCAGGAATCATTTTTCAAGATATCACGCCGGTTCTTGCAAATCCTGCCGCATTTTCCGCGGTCGTAAGCGAGATGGCGAAATCTTTAGAAAGCGTTGAGGTAGTCGCTGGTATCGAAGCCCGCGGCTTCATTCTCGCCGCCGCTTTAGCTGGATCATCGAAGAAAGGTTTCGTTCCATTTCGTAAGCGTGGAAAGTTGCCTTATCAAACTCACGGAGAAAAATATGGTCTTGAATACGGTGACGATGAGATTGAAGTGCATGTCGATGCTTTTAACGCAGGCGAGTCTGTATTAATCATCGATGACGTTTTGGCAACTGGTGGAACGCTCTTGGCAGCTATCGCACTTGCACGTAGATCCGGAGCAGTAGTAGATAAAGTTTTAGTTCTTCTTGAAATAGATTTCTTGGAAGGCCGCGGTAAAATTGCGGAAATTTATCCCGAGATCGAAATCATCGCCCTGGCACACGTATGAGCGTAAGTACTGCGCCATCACAGGAAAAGTGGCAGGATGCGACCCGTGGCTGAGTTAATTTATTACTGCGGAACTATGGATAGCGGCAAGTCAACGCTCGCCTTACAAACCGCGCACAACCATAAGAGCCGCGGCCGAACAGGTCTAATTTTTACCAGTAAAGACCGTGCCGGAAGTGGCGTGATCTCATCTCGCTTAGGGCTACAAAGTAGCGCCATAGAAGTAGATCCTGATTTAGATATTCACCGTTTAGTTGTGGAGCGCTTATCTCTTGGCGATCGAATTGATTACATAATTTGTGACGAGGCTCAATTTTATCAACCCGCACAGATCGAGGGTCTAGCAAAAATTGTTGATGGACTGGGTATCGATGTCTTCGCCTTCGGAATTCTCGCCGACTTTCGAACCAAACTCTTCCCAGGTTCAGCGCGTTTAGTAGAACTTGCCGATCGCGTAAATACCTTACAAGTTGAGGCGCTCTGTTGGTGTGGTTCGCGCGCCACCCATAACGCGCGAACTCTCGGCGGTGTAATGGTCACCGAGGGCGAGCAGGTAGTTGTTGGTGACGTTGCGCCAGGATCAGAGATTGCATATGAAGTTCTATGTCGACGTCACCACATGCGCCAAGTGACCGCCCGAGCATCGCGCGCCGGTCACACCTCCCCCATGCCTCTACCATTTGTCCAAGACGATGAAATTCCAAAAAACAAAAGCGCAAAAGGGGATCGAAAATGAAGGTACGTGGATACGCAGCAATGCAAGCAAAGGCAGCGATGACCCCTTGGGAGTTTGATCGTCGTGAACTGGGCGTTAATGATGTTGCACTCGACATTAAATACTCCGGCATTTGTCACTCAGATATCCACCAGGTTCGCGAAGAGTGGGGTCCTGCAATATTCCCGATGGTTCCTGGCCATGAGATCGCTGGCGTTGTTACACAAGTTGGAGCATCTGTTTCAAAGTTTAAAGTTGGTGACCGTATTGGCGTTGGGGTCTTCGTAGACTCCTGCCGCAAGTGTCCATCTTGCTTAAAAGGATTACAGCAGTACTGCATTGAAGGAATGACCGGTACCTACAACCAATTAGAACGTGATGGAAAAACTCCCGCGATGGGTGGTTACTCAAACGTAATGGTTATAAACGAAGATTATGCAGTTTCAATTCCAGATAACTTGCCACTTGATGGAGTTGCTCCGTTGCTATGTGCGGGCATCACACTTTATTCACCGATCAAACATTGGAACACAGGTCCTGGTAAGAAAGTTGCAGTGATGGGTCTTGGCGGTCTTGGCCACATGGGCGTGAAATTTGCTGTCGCACTCGGTGCTGATGTCACCGTCTTCTCTCACTCACCATCTAAGGAAGCTGATGCTAAGGCGATGGGTGCACACCATTTTGTATCAACGAAAGAGGAAGGCTTTAACAAAAAGTATATAAAGCACTTCGATCTCATTTTAAATACGGTAAGCGCTGAACTAGATATAAATACCTATCTCGAGATGTTAAATGTTGACGGTACTTTGGTTGTAATCGGTCTTCCTGGCAAGCCTTATGCGGTCGAAGTTGGAACTCTTCTTCCTGCGCGGCGGTCAATATCGGGATCTATGATCGGTGGAATTCCTGAGATGCAAGAGATGCTCAACTTCTGCGGGAAGCACAATATTGTCAGTGATATTGAGGTAATCAAAGCTGATTACATTAATACAGCTTACGAGCGTACCGTTGCAAGCGACGTTAAATACCGCTTTGTAATTGACGCGACAACTTTCTAGATATTTTCCTTAAGCGAAAGTATGAAAAAGCTGTACTAATACTGGGGCGATAACTAGCGCCGGCAGTAAGTTGCCGACCGCGATATCTTTTATCTTTAAAAGTCTTAGACCAATACAGATCAACATCAAACCGCCTGTAATTGTCATCGCGTCTACTTGATAACCGCTAAGAATATTTCCGAGCCCTAAACCGATTAGGGTCCACAGGCCTTGATATAAAGCAACCGGAATCGCTGATACCGCGACTCCCCAGCCTAGGCTCGCTGCAAATGCCATCGCAGCGAAAAAGTCGAGACTTGATTTCAAAAGCAATTGATCGACACCAGTCGACATACCATCGCTGATTGATCCCAAAATTGCCAATGGTCCAATAATAAAAAGGAGCGAAGCGGAGACGAAACCTTCTACAAACGTACTTTCCTCGCGGGCTCGAAATTTCTTACGTAAACTCTCGCCCATTCCATCCAATTTTGTTTCGAGGTTTAGCGCTGATCCGATAAATCCTCCAATTAACAAGGAGGCGAGAATTGCCAACAAGGTCCATCCCTTTGGAAGGGCTGATTCATATCTCTCTGACCACATAGGCGCTAGCGCATTTGCCGATCCGAGGATCGTAATGAGGCCTAAAACTTCGGTGATTAATATTCTGGTTCGTGAAGGCATGCGAGCACCGACTAATACGCCGATGGTCGCACCACCGATAATAGTTGCGATATTTACAGTTGTACCAAAGCCTACGAACATAGCGGTAAGGATAGGGGATATAAATCATGGCCTTTGCTATAAACTCCCTCAATGCAAGTACCATCAAAGTTTAAAGCGCTTCTTTCCCACCTTCGCCCGCATAAAACAGTGCCAATTACACCTTGGCGGGCCGAATACCCCTGGGATCTTTCCTTTACACGGATTCTCATACTTTTTGTGGGTCTTGCTTTATTTGGATTTGGTGATTCTCTAGTTGTGCAATCAAATTTAGGAAATGCTCCGTGGACCGTTTTTGCGCAGGGTTTAAGTTTGAAGACAGGTTTATCTTTAGGTTGGGCAACTTTTTATATAGGTTTTGGCGTACTACTTATTTGGATTCCCCTACGCGTGCGTCCTGGGTTCGGAACGATTAGCAATATCGTAATCATCTCTGCCGCAGTTCAATTTGGAGTCGAACACTTCCCTCTGCAAAGTACATTCCTAGGCGGAGTCGCATCCGCTCTCGTGGGAATCGCGCTGGTAGGAATCGGAACCGCACTTTATATAACTTGCGGCCTAGGTCCAGGTCCTCGGGATGGCGCTATGACCGGAATTCATAACCGCACTGGTATCCGCGTTGGCCGCGTTCGAATGGGTATAGAACTAACTGTGTTGATCATCGGTGCGCTAATGGGCGGCCGTATCGGGCTCGGCACCGCTCTCTTCGCGCTGCTGGTCGGCCAATCAGTTGCGATTTCCTTTGGAGTTGTAGCGCGCCTTACCTCGAAGTAGCCCAGTAATCGGCTTAGATCCTCTTATCCCTCGGTCTGTGAGCCGTCATTTCACACGGGGTCGCAACCACCCCCGTTAACAAAATTAGGAAGGTATGTCATGCTCGATAGCTATTTCAAAATATCGCAACGTGGCTCCACAGTAGCAAGAGAAGTTCGTGGCGGAATCGTCACATTCTTCACTATGGCTTATATCGTGGCGCTTAATCCTCTAATCATCGGTCTTGCCAAAGATGCAGATGGTAAATTTATCGGCGGCGGAGATGCACCAAATCTCGCACTCGTTGCTGCAATGACCGCACTTATGGCTGGTCTACTCACAATCTTGATGGGCGTAGTCGGTAATTACCCGCTCGCACTCGCAACCGGACTCGGTTTGAATACCTTCGTAGCTGTAGGTATCGCATCCAAAATGACATGGGCTGATGCAATGGGCCTTATCGTTCTTGAGGGTCTAATTATCACTGTCTTAGTTTTAACTGGTTTTAGAACTGCTGTCTTCAAGGCTGTTCCTGCGCAGTTAAAGATCGCTATCTCAGTAGGTATCGGCCTCTTCATCGCGCTAATTGGTCTAGTTGATGCTGGATTCGTTCGCAAGACTCCTTCCGGACCAGTACCAGTGACTTTAGGTGATGGCGGAACGCTTGTTGGCTGGCCAATCATCATCTTCGCTCTTGGACTATTCCTAACTATCGGTCTGATGGTTAAAAAGGTAAAAGGCGCGATCCTTATCGGAATCGTTGTTGCGACAATCGCTGCGGTAATCGTTGAAACATCGTTAAAAATTGGCCCTAACTTCAATGGCGCAACCGGCGCCGTTAACCCAAAGGGCTGGGGGCTAAACGTTCCGGCGATGCCAGAAAAGATTGTTGCGACACCTGATTTTGGACTCTTCGGACAGTTCAATTTGTTCGGTTCACTTGATCGCGTTCCTCTAATCACCGTGATACTCCTTGTTTTCACACTTCTACTGTCAGATTTCTTCGACACTGTAGGTACTGTGACAGCGATCGGACACGAAGCTGGTCTCGTCGATAAAGATGGAAATATCCCAAATAACGACCGAATTCTCTTAGTTGACTCAATTGCTGCAGTTGCAGGTGGAGCGGGAAGCATCTCTTCCAACACCAGCTACATTGAATCAGCATCAGGTGTTGGTGAAGGCGCGCGTACCGGTTTAGCTTCAGTTGTAACTGGTATCTGTTTCTTGTTCACTACCTTCTTATCGCCACTGGTGGCCATCATTCCTTACGAAGCTGCTACCCCAGCTCTCGTCATCGTTGGATTCTTGATGATGACTCAGATCAAGGCAATCGATTGGGAAGATTATGGAATCGCAATTCCAGCATTCTTAACAATCATCCTTATGCCATTTACATATAACATCTCAGTAGGTATCGGAGCAGGCTTCGTAACGCACGTTGTCATCCGCTACATCCAGGGCCGTGGCAAAGAAGTACACCCACTTCTTCTCTTGGTATCTGGCCTCTTTATGATCTACTTCCTATCATCCCCGATTAATACTTGGGTTGGATAGTTAGCTCTGTAAAGTAGTCCACAACGCCCCGCAGTTAATTCTGTGGGGCGTTGTTCTTTATAGCGCCCAATTGATGGGTGCTTTTCCTGAGGCAATTAACAGATCATTAGCGCGACTAAATGGCTTTGAACCGAAGAATCCACGATGCGCAGAGAGTGGACTGGGGTGCGGCGAAGAGATGACCTTGCCTTCTGGAAAATATTTAATGCACTCTTGTGCGTTTTTTCCCCAAAGGATTGCCACCACACCATATTCCGCAAGCAACTTCACACAAAGATCAGTGAATAAGCGCCAACCGAGATCGAGATGTGAATTACTTTCTCCAGATCGACAAGTTAAGGTGCGGTTTAAAAGTAAAACGCCCTGGTTACACCAAGGAGTTAAATCACCGCTCCTGGGCGACGGCAAACCAAGGTCTGAGTCGAGCTCTTTAAAGATATTTTTCAGCGATGCCGGTACCGCTTTGATTTCTGATGGCACCGAGAAGGCTAGACCCACAGGATAGATCGGGTTGGGATACGGATCTTGGCCAAGGATTAGTACTTTACTATCGCTGAACTCGTGTGACAGGGCGCGCAGAACCAGATTGTGATCAGGTAGAAATTTATCTTGCGCGACTTTCTCTTCAATCTCATCCAACAACTTTAGATGGTCCTTCAACAACTCTCGCCAGGAAGGATGTAACTGATCGCGAAACTTCATGAGCTTCGCGCGAAAAACCTTCCATTTGCCGCAGTAACCTCGATATTGATTCCGAAGACCGCGCTCATATGTTCGGTAGTAATAACACTGGCGACCGGTCCAGATACCGCGATCGTTCCATTCTTGATTATGAGTGCGTGAGTTGTGCCAATCGGAATCTCTTCAATATGGTGCGTAACCACGATGCTGGCAGGCGCCAGCGCATCAGTAGAAAACTCGGCGAAACGACGCAGTAAATCTTCACGTCCACCTAAATCGAGTCCGGCTGTTGGCTCATCTAAAAGTAATAACTCCGGATCGGCCATCAGCGCGCGAGCAATTTGAACACGCTTCTTCTCGCCATCACTTAGCGTGCCATATCTACGTTCTGCAAAATCGCGAACTCCAAAGGTAGTCAACAACGCCACGGCACGGGATTCATCCCATAAATCATAAATCTCGTTCCAGCGACCGAGAACTGCGTAGGCCGCAGTTAGTACAACGTCGCGAACTAATTCATCTTCGGGGATATTTTCGGCGGTCAAACTCGCTACTACACCGATGCGCGTACGTAATTCAAAGAGATCAACTTTCCCCATCTCTTGTTCCAAAATTTTCACAGTTCCAGTGGTTGGAAACGCTCGTGTAGCCAAAATATTTAAGAGAGTTGATTTACCCGCACCATTAGGGCCAAGAATTACCCAACGTTCTCCACTGCGTATTTGAAAATCGATCGGCCCCAAAATTGTTCGCTGCCCACGGGTCACCGTTACCCCATGCATCGCTAGGACCGTCAACTCACCGAGAGATTCCATAGATGAAAAAGATAGCGCTAATCAATGGTGAATCTCCTTAAATGCCCGACTTATGGAGTGTGATTCACGCTAATCTTCTCCTCGAGATGACAACCAAGGATATTAACGAGCAATTTACCGGCCTAATCCTTCTTTCGGGAGTAGATAAGCCCGGTATCACCGAGACCCTTTTTCAGACGCTATCCCCCTTTGCGGTAAATATTTTAGATATTGAACAGGTGGTTATACGTGGGCGCGTGATTTTGACGGTACTTATCTCTTGCGCGCCAGCACATGCCGAGGCGATAGAAAGCGACTTGGAAGAATGTGCAAAAAACCTTGGCGTTGATATCGCCTCCGCTTTTGAGGTTAGCGCTTCCACAGATATCGCTGTGAAGAAATCTCTCCTTCACGTCGTAGTTCTGGCACAAGATCTCAAGCCGAGCGCCATAAATGCAGTTGCCAATTCAATTGCAATCAATGGCGGAAATATTGAGCGGATTCACCGCACGGCAAGCTATCCAGTTACCGCTATTGAACTCACCGTTTCGGGAGTTGAACATAGCAAGTTGCGCTCTGAACTGGCACGTATTGGAGTTGAAAACGCCATTGATATTGCGATCTCCCCCGGCGGGTTAATGCGCTGGGCAAAGAAATTGGTTGTTATGGATGTTGACTCCACTCTTATCCAACAAGAAGTAATAGAACTTTTAGGTGCCAAAGCTGGAAAGGGCCCAGAAATCGCCAAAATCACTGAGTCTGCTATGCGCGGAGAGTTGGATTTTGCGGAGAGTTTACGGGCACGCGTTGCACTTCTCTCAGGTTTATCTGAATCAGTATTAACAGAAGTACAAAGCGAGATAACTCTTACTCCTGGTGCCCGAACCTTAATTCGCACCCTTCATAAGCTTGGCCATCACGTTGCACTTGTTTCTGGTGGATTTGAACCAGTAATCGCACCGTTGATGGCGGAGTTAGGTATCGCTCATATGCGCGCCAATAACCTCGAAATTATCGCTGGAAAACTTACCGGCAAACTCAACGGCCCAATTATTGATCGCGCAGGAAAAGCGGATGCGCTACGGGAATTTGCCGCGCTTCATTCAATCGCTTTGGAACAGACTATTGCAATCGGAGATGGCGCCAACGATCTAGATATGATCGCACTTGCTGGTATGGGAATAGCATTTAATGCTAAACCCGCGGTAAAAGCGGCGGCAGATAGTTCAGTATCTGCGCCTTACCTAGATTCAGTTCTATATTTGCTGGGAATTGCTCGCGAGGAAGTAGAAGAGTCCGACTCGCTATAGACGACAAGCGTGGATATCGGTTACCAATATTCCTCGAGCACCCAGCGCCCAAAGTTCATCCATTAAGCGGTTGGTATCTTTACGTAAGACCATTGCGCGAACGGCTACCCAATCTGCCTTTTGCAATGGAGAGATAGTCGGAGACTCTAAACCTGGTGTGATTGCGCAAGCTTGATCGACGCTAACCTTCGGAATATCGTAATCGAGTAACACATACTGTCGCGCAGTGACTACACCCTGCAGGCGTCGCAACAAAATTTCTAATTCGCTCGGCAAACTCTTTTGCTGGCGCGAAATCAATATCGCCTCACTCTGCAAAATTGGATCTCCGAAGATCGCTAACCCGGCCTGTCGCAAGGTATTACCGGTACTGACTACATCAGCGATCACATCAGCAACACCGAGGCGCACGCTGCTTTCAACTGCGCCATCTAACCGAACGACGCTGGCAGAGAGCCCTAATTTAGAGAGACAATCCTCAACTAAGCCAGGGTAAGCAGTCGCAATCCGCTTGCCAGCTAAATCTTCTACCTTCCAACTCTTTCCAGCAGGACCGGCAAAACGAAAAGTAGAACCGCCGAAATCCAGAGCCAAAATCTCTTTAGCATCTGCACCTGAATCAATAAGTAAGTCTCGTCCCGTAATTCCCGCTTCCAGTTCACCTGAGCCAACATAAAGCGCGATATCCCGCGGGCGTAAGTAGTAAAACTCCACGCCATTTTCAGGATCGGTTAAAACCAAATCGCGTGAATCAACGCGCTGACGATAGCCAGCCTCTTTGAGTATGGCTGCGGAAGAGTCTGCGAGCGAACCTTTATTGGGGACTGCAATCTTTAACACTGGGACTCGATTCTATAGATAGCGATAAATGTCAGAAGGCTTAAGACCACGGGCCAACATCAGGGCTTGTAGGTGATAGATCAGTTGGCTAATTTCCTCTGCTAAAGCATCATCACTTTCGTGTTCTGCCGCTAACCAAACTTCCCCAGCTTCTTCCAGAATCTTCTTTCCAATCGCATGAACGCCAGCGCTTATTTCGGCGACGGTACCCGAGGTTGGATCCCCGGTTGCGACCTTCTGTGATAACTCTTCCCAAAGCGAATCGAAAGATTTCATACGTGCAGTTTACTAGAGATCAGTTGCACGATGTCGCAACATTTTCACCATCTCGGCTGGATCAGGTGAATTAAATACTGCTGAGCCAGCGACGAAGGTATCTGCGCCTGCCTCTCGGGCGATTGCAATCGTCTCCATTGAAACTCCGCCATCAACCTGAATCCAGATCGGCCTATCCCCTATTAACGCTTTAGATTTACGTACCTTTTCCATCATATCGGCCATAAATTTCTGACCTCCGAATCCTGGTTCGACCGTCATAATCAATAACATATCAATCTCATCTAATAGATCCGCATAGCTATCTATATCAGTGCCAGGTTTCAACGCCATCCCAGCGCGCGCCCCGATCTTACGTAAATTCTTAAAAGTCTGCGCTGGAGTCTTAGCCGCCTCAATATGGATTGTGACACTTCCGGCCCCAGCGTGGGCGTAATCTAGTGCAATTCGATCAACATCGTTAATCATTAAGTGGGCATCAACAGGGATTGGGCAATCTCCAATTATCTTTTCTGCCGCTGAAAAATCCCAAGTTAAATTAGGAACAAAGAGATTATCCATAATATCTAAGTGGATCAGATCAGAATCTGCGGCGATCTTTGCAATCTCAGCGTTCAAATTGGCGTGATCGGCATTTAAAATGCTTGGCGTTATCCGCAATTCGTTATACACATGCACATCCTATTTCGCATCCTTAAACTTCTTGCGAAAGACCGCTAAAAACATCGCGTCGGTTTCGTGGCGGTGGGTCCAGAGCGATAGCGACTTATCGCGCATCGCCTCATTTAGACCAGGTGGTAGGTAAGGTTGCAGGTCGACTAAATCCATCTCCGGGTGTTTACGTAAGATATCGCCAACGGCGATACTGGTTTCCGCCAAGTGTGGCGAACATGTCGCGTAGCCAAAGAATCCACCTTCTTTAACAACTGAGATAGCGGCATCAGAGAGCTCGCGTTGCAATTGCGTCAATTCGCGTAGATCAGTGACACTGCTCCGCCAGCGAACTTCGGGACGTCTGCGCAGAGCTCCGAGTCCAGTACATGGAACATCCGCTAAGACCGCGCCAAACTTCTCCCCAAGTCCATCGATCTCGCGACCATCACCAATCAAAATGCGAGCACCGCCAATAACTTGTTCTACCAATTTGGCTCGTGCTATCGAAATTTCATTGGCGGTAAAGCTCTTTCCGCTCTCCTTCGCTAACGAAGAGAGCAATGCAGCCTTACCGCCCGGCCCCGCGCAAAGATCTAGCCAGTCATCGCTCTCCGATACCACTTTCGCGAAGATCTGCGCCACAAGTTGTGAGCCTTCATCTTGGACACCCGCTCTGCGATGGCGCACCGCCTCTAAAGTAACGGGCGCTCCATCATATTTAAAACCATAATTCGAATACTTCGTTGGTTGCGCACCTAAATTCGAAAATTCCTCAGCGCTAGATCGACCTGGCCACCAAACTATGGTCGGAGTTGCAGCGAGATTATTAGCAGCAAGGAGCTCTTCCACCTCGGCATAGTCACGGAGTAAATCGTAATAAGCCGAAACTATCCATTCTGGATGTGAATAGATAGTAGCTAGGCGCACCACAGGGTCATTAATTTTCTGAGCCGGCTCCATCCACTCTTCTAAACTCTTTGCGCTCATCTTTCGCAACAGCGCATTAACGAATGACGCCTTTGATTCCCCGATGACTTTTCGCGCTAATTCAACGGTTGCCGAAACTGCCGCATGCGAAGGAACTCGCATTTCGAATAATTGATGCGCTCCAAGGCGCACAACGTCGACGATTCCTGCATCTACCTCGTTCCAAGGTCGATCTGAAACTTGAGCAGCGATATAGTCGTGGCGACCCTGCATTCGTAGGGTTCCATAGAGCAATTCGGTGGCGAAACCTTTATCGCGTTGTTCAAAATTAGAAGCCGTCAGCGCCTGCGGTAAGAGCAAATTTGAATATCCATCAGAGCGGTTAACCTCTTGCAAAATATCGTAGACAAGGAGTCGCACCGCATCTGGTTTCGGTGATTTGAAGGTATTCCTTCTAGCTTCTACCATCTCTATTTCAACAGATCTGTTGCTTCAAGCCTGGCGCCATTTGCCCAAGACTTTGCTGACATCGCCGCTTTACCAGCTGGCGTAACTTCCAAAATTTCTAAGGCAGAGGTTGCAGTACCGATATGCAGCGCGCCATCCTCATACTCTAAAGATCCTATTGGCAGAGATTTCTTACCTGGTTTTACCTGATTGATCTTCAAGACTTCTCCTCGAAATAGCGACCAAGTACCGGGGCTGGGATTGAAGGCGTTGACCTTGCGAACAATTACGATCGCATCCGAACTCCAATCGAGATGGCCTTCCTCTTTGCTCAACTTATTAGCTCGCGTTACTCCGTTTTCAATCTGCGCAACTGGCTGCACACCGCTCTCGATTTGCCGCAGTGTTTCCAATACTGGTTCAACTCCCAGATTGGCAAGTAATTTAAAGATTCGTTCGGAAGAGTCATCAGGTGAAAGTGATATTTGAGCGCTCTGGTAGATCGGACCAGTGTCCATTCCAGCATCTAGTTGAAAGACTGTAACACCAGTAACGCTATCGCCAGCTTCAATCGCTCTTTGTACAGGCGCAGCACCACGCCAACGTGGCAAGAGCGAGAAGTGCAAATTAATAAAACCATTTTTCGGCAAAGTCAAAATATGTAAAGGAATAATTAGCCCATATCCAATAGTGATGACTAAATCTAAATCTCCTACTAAATCACGTACTAAATCACCTAGCGCCTCTTTCGTGGCTGGTTTAAATACTTTTACCTTATTTGCATCAGCCCAATGTGATACCGGCGATGCTTGCAACTCTCGTCCACGACCTGCTGGGGCATCAGCTTTAGTTATGACAGCAGTAAGTTCATGGTCCGAAAGCAGAAGAGCATCTAAAGTCGGGATTGCTACTGCAGGCGTTGCAGCAACGGCAATACGCACTAAAGACCTCTACCGAACATATTATGTGGTGAGACTTTTATCGTTGGGCTCTGGCCGGCGACTTGCGCGGAGTTAAACCATTCAGACTCGCGGATCTCTTTCATCGCCAGTTTTCTATTCTCTTGCGTGAGACGATCTATAAAGACGATTCCATCCAAGTGATCGGTCTCGTGCTGCAGACAGCGGGCGAGAAGTTCAGTTCCTTCCACCGTGATTGGTTCTCCGTACATATTGAAACCCTTTGCCACCGCTCGAAATGCGCGTGGAGTCTCATAGCTAAGGGCCGGGAAAGATAGACAACCTTCCTCGCCCTCTTGCATTTCTGCGCTCAAATCTAAAGTTGGATTTATTAGGTGGCCCAAGGCTTCATCTACATCCCAAACAAAGACTCGCAGCCCAACTCCAATCTGCGGTGCGGCTAACCCAGCACCAGGGGCTTCGAGCATCGTCTCGGTTAGATCGGCGACTAATGTGCGTAACTCTTTATCAAAGTCAACTACATCTATCGCCGGGGTGGTCAGAACCGGATCACCAAAATATCTGATCGGTTGGATTGACATGTCTCAAGTCTAGCGTAGGAGCTGAAAAAAATTATGTCAGTGAGTAGGGATCAACTCGCAGCGAAATACTCTTCTTCTTCGTAATTGCACGATGACGAATGTAATCGCTAATGAATTTAAGCAGCAAATCACTATCGGCCAAATCGGCGGTCAGAAGTATTCGAGAAGTTGTTCCGCTCCGTTGCGCCGGTCCCAGGACTCGGCAGCTGCTAGGCAATCTCTTCTCCATCAGCGCCTTCTTTAGACCTGCGACTATGGTCGTAGCCTCTGAACTTTCAACTTCCATTGCTACAGTCCTCGCATATGGTGGAAGGTCAACTTCACGGAGTTCGGCAAGTTCTCGCTTTGTCATTGTTTTCGGATTCCATTGGGCGAGTGCAGATGTAATCGGATTCGAGGAATTAATAACAGTTATAACCTCACCTCGGTTACTCACCAGCGCAGCTGCGGCGAAAAATGTTTCACGAGCCCGCTCCTGCGCCCGTAAATCCGAGTAAGAGAAGAATGAATCACCTTCTAGAAGAACTACAGCAGAATAACCCCCATCCACCCTTGGCTCCATACCAGCAGTTGCAATCACCAACGCAGGAGTATTTGGTAACTTAACAATTTGCGATTCAGCGCTAGAAAAATGTGTTGGAAAATTCGGAAAAGCACGACCAATCTCTTCGGTATGCCGTTCTCCCCCTCTGCCAAGCATTATCATCACATCGCTTTTGCACCATCTGCAGAGCAGAGCAGGTTGAGACTTGCCACAGATTGAGCAATCAGGGTCTGTGTTCGCTCTCTTACGCGAAAGTTTTCCCCCGCAATCACAAGTTGCGATATTGCGGCATTTCTTACACATTAAAGAACTTGCATAACCTTTACGTGGCACGAGAAAGAGAACTGGACCCGAAGTTAGCGCCTTACGTATGGGCGTGAAAATGCGATTTGGAAGGAGTTCGCCATTGAGAGATTCCAAATTACTTACCTTTAAACGATTCTCCTTACCCAAGAAATTCACTTCTCCGATTTCAATCAGCGCTCCAACCTCCAAGGAAGGGGAATAGCCGACAAAGAAGAGATCACACCCGCTTATTGCAGATCGCAGCAGCGCTAAATCCCTGGTATTCCATCCGGGAGATCTCGGTTCGTAATGAGATTGCGCGCCTTCGCGAAAAACCACAATGGTCTGCAGATCAGGTGGATAAGAGAAAATTGCGCTCCTAGTTCCGATCGTAATCAAATTTGTCTCATTGATGGAACGCAGATAATTCCTATATCTATCACTTCTATCTAACGAAGCTGACAGAAGGCAGGCCCTATCCCCCAACGCCTCTGATAGAAGCTTCAATTCTCGCTCTTCAGGAGTAATGATAAGAATCGATCCAGTCTTCACTTTTACTAAAGCAAACTCCGCAAGCTTTTCAATCGCATCCTCATGCGGCTGAATATGAATAAAGGTTTTGCTGGGCTTGGATGGTTTTCTTCTCGGTGCGCTCCCTGCAAGCACGCTAATTTCTTTATCCACATTTGCAACTCGTGGGGGTATTGCGCTTCGAATAAAATCATATGGATGGCTAATCCAACGATTACATGCGTGCTCTATTAACTTCAGAAGTCCTTCTGGAGCCACGATCGTGGGTGAAAGAACCTTCGACAAAAACTTTAAACCGGCAGTTGTGCCTTCGCCACTTCTTTCAACAACTAGCGCTTCGCACTCACGACCTGCGAAATCCACGCTCACCCGAGTACCAACCCGAACATCTGATTCAAAGCGAGCGGGAATTAGGTAGTCGAAGAGGCCATCCAAATGCGGAATCGAGTTATCAACCCAGACCTTTGCGATTGGTGAAAGCTCTGCCGCAACTTTATCAACGCGTTTCGCCGTCTCGGTCTTTAGACGAAGCGGCCGCGCAGTTGACACGGCTAAACCTTAAATCTAATTTACGGCTGCGCGTAGTTGATCGACTCGCGAAGTTCGCTCCCAAGTGAAGTTGGGTAGTTCGCGACCGAAGTGGCCATAGGCAGCTGTTTGAGAGTAGATAGGGCGAAGTAGATCAAGATCACGAATGATTGCTGCTGGACGAAGATCGAAGACTGTCGTTACGGCATCTTGAATCTTCTGCACTGGCACAGTTTCGGTGCCGAAAGTTTCAACAAAGACTCCAACAGGTTGTGCCTTACCGATTGCATATGCAACTTGAACTTCGCAACGACGCGCTAAACCGGCAGCTACTACATTTTTTGCTACCCAACGCATGGCATAGGCGGCAGAACGATCGACCTTTGAGGGATCTTTACCTGAAAAAGCTCCACCACCATGGCGAGCCATGCCGCCATAGGTATCAACAATAATTTTGCGACCAGTTAAACCAGCATCTCCCATTGGGCCGCCGATGACGAAACGCCCAGTTGGGTTAATTAAGGTGCGCATATCTTTACGTGGCAGATCAATCTTGGCTAAAACTGGTTCAATCACATACTCAATAATTTCCGGTGTCAGTTTTTTAGCGACATCGACTTCTTCTGCATGCTGGCTAGAGATAACAACGGTATCTAAGGCAACTGCTTTATCGCCATCATATTCAATTGTTACTTGTGTCTTTCCATCGGGGCGAAGATATGGAAGCGCACCTGACTTGCGGACAGCCGAGAGTTGCTGAGCTAATTCGTGCGCCAGCCAGATAGGTAGCGGCATCAACTCTTTCGTATCATCGCAGGCATATCCGAACATCAAACCTTGATCTCCTGCGCCTTGCAGATCTAGCGGATCAACCGAAGAGGCAACGCGATTCTCGTATGCATCATCAACACCCTGCGCAATATCCTGGGATTGCTGTCCAATAGAGATTGAAACGCCACAACTATTTCCATCGAAACCTTTAACAGATGAGTCATAACCTATGCCAATAACGGTATCGCGAACTATTCCCATTACATCGGCATACCCATTAGTTGTAACTTCACCGGCAACATGCACTTGACCGGTAGTAATCAAAGTTTCTACTGCAACGCGGCTCGATGAATCTTGAGAAAGCAGGCTATCTAGGATTGCATCCGAAATCTGATCGGCGATCTTATCCGGATGGCCTTCGGTTACTGATTCGGATGTGAATAAGCGTTTTGACATTGGATCAACCTAACTGACTTAAAGCCTGATCAAGCAACAACTCGGCGAGCGTGTCTTTGCTAGTTAGCGGAACTGGGATTTGAGCGCCTTTGCTCGTAATTATAAAACCTTCTGTATCTAGCGCACCGAAGATGGCGCCATTAGATACATTGTTTAGATAGAGAATATTAGCGCCCTTAGACTCTCTTTTCGCCTCTGCTGCGACTAGGTCGTTACTAGTTTCTGCTGCAAATGCGATTACCACCTGCTTCTTCCTTAATTGCGCAATTGATTTCAAAAGATCTGGATTCTCAACTAGCGCGATGTCGCGTAGTTCACCCTTCTTAATCTTGCCTTCTGAGTATTGCGAAGGTCTCGCATCTGCCACAGCGGCGCTCATCACCAGCAAATCAGTACTAGGGAACTCGGTCTCCAAAACTTTATGCATCTGCGTTGCAGTTTCGACCTTAAAAATCTCGATTCCCTCTAATCCATCTAATTCCTCTGCAGAGAGCTGCGGATTAGCAAAAATCATCTTGACTTGTGCACCACGATCACGAGCAGCTCGTGCGATCGCTGCACCTTGTCGACCACTAGAGCGGTTTCCAATATAACGGACGGGATCAATCGCTTCGCGCGTTCCGCCTGCAGTTACTAGAACGTGTTTACCAAGATAATCTTTCTTAACGTCGATCAGTTTTTCAAATTCGCTAATAATCGTTTGTGTCTCAGGGAATCTCCCTTGACCGAAATCATCGCCGGTCAACCTACCTACCGCCGGCTCCATAACTTCAAATCCACGAGACCTTAAGATACGAACATTTTCTTGGGTAGCTTTATCTAGCCACATCTGCGGATGCATCGCCGGGACTATAAATACTGGAACATCGATCGCAAGTATTAAATTTGTGAGTAAATCATCCGCACGTCCTGCGGCGATACGTGCAATCAAATCTGCAGTAGCGGGGGCGATTATTAAGGCATTTGCCTGATTCGCCAGAGAAATATGGCGCACTTCATCAACTCGCTCCCACACCTGAGTTGTAACAGGGCGATGTGAAAGGGCTTCCCAGGTTGCGGCGCCAACAAAATTAAGGCTAGATGGTGTTGGAACTACAGTGACTTGATATCCGCGATCTTGTAGCCGTCGTAAGAGATCGCAAGATTTATATGCAGCAATACCGCCGCCAACCCCGAGAATTACTTCTCGAACTTTGGCCATCTGCGTTTAAGGGTTAAGAGTTTCTTACGCTGTTGGTTCGAGATTTTCGATCGTCAAGAGACCTTCATTGATCTCGCGAAGAGCGATCGAGAGTGGTTTCTCGTGTACATGCGTTTCAACGAGCGGACCAACGTATTCGAGGAGGCCTTCACCTAATTGTGAGTAATAAGCGTTAATTTGACGGGCGCGCTTTGCTGCATAGAGCACCAAGCTGTACTTAGAGCCGCTCTTATCGAGAAGTTCATCGATTGGTGGGTTAGTGATTCCGTCCATTTGGACCTCCTGGGTACGTGCGCAATTACGATTAAAAGCTACGAATTATTGGTTAATCCTATCAGGCGTTCGACGACCTCTTCTACTCGCTCATTTACCAGTGAAAGGTCGAATAAACCTGCCTGTGCAAGTTCCTCTTGGGCTAGCGCAAGGCGCGCTGCACGCCTTTCAGGAGAATCGGTGCCTCGACCTTCTAGCCGAGAGACCAACTCTTCCCACGAAGGTGGCTGGAGAAAAACTAATATCGCTTCAGGTGCGCTCTCTTTAACTTGTTTGGCACCAACTATCTCGATCTCCAGAAGTACGCTCTTGCCGCTACGTAACGCATCTTCAACAGGCTTACGCGGTGTGCCATAACGGCTACCCGCAAATTCTGCCCATTCTAAAAAGAGCGCTGATTTAATAGCGCTATCGAACTCTTCATCGCTATAAAAATAATAATCTGCGCCATCTACTTCGTTATGTCTGGCAAGACGAGTTGTTGCTGAGATGCTCACCCAAAATGTATTTGTAGCCCGCAACGCTTTCGCAACCGTACTCTTACCGACTCCACCGGGGCCAGATAAGACAATTAACTTTCCGCGTTGTGCTGCGGCGACTCGATCAGGAAATTCACGGAGTAAATTCTGCCGCTGCGCAATTCCCAAACCCTGTACTCGTCTGGTCTGTGAGATCTGCAAACGATCTAGCGTAGCGATCGCACGCACCTTGCCAACACCTGAGAAGGATTCGAGTAACTCAACTACTCGCATCTTCGCGATCGCTTCATCGCTCTGCGCCAAATCAAAGACCGCCCCGAGTGAAAGCTCTCCACTCTTTACACGCGCCTTCGTCGCCGCTCTGACCTGTCGAGAAGCGGTGGATTTCGCAAGTGCAGCCGACCTTTGCTCGGCAGTTAACTTCGGCGGAATCGGCATTATTTAACTCTACGCAAGTGCGCTCAAAATTTCATCAGCGATGAGTTGCGCCTTTTCGCGCATTGCAGATGGTCCATCGGCCCAGGATTTGGTAATTGGGCGCCCAATGACAACGTAATTCGCACCCGCGGCGATCGCATCACCCGGTGTCATGGTTCGCATTTGATCATCTCCACCCTGTTCTGCAAGAGGTCTAACGCCAGGAGTGATGATTATGGGCGCATCTCCAACCGCGCTGCGAATCGCTGCTGTTTCTAATGGGGAACAGACCAAGGCTTTTGCTCCAGATGAAACTGCCATCTTGGCCAGGGCTACTGCACTTTCCAAGGCAGGGCTGGCATATCCGATTTCAAATAGATCTGATTCGGCAAGTGAAGTCAGGATCGTTACTGCGGTGACTGAAACGCTGGGAACCGATTCAGCGGCAGCTTTGATCATCGCGCGCCCACCACTGGCGTGAACTGTTAGAAACTTTGGGTTGAGATGAGAAATCGCTTTTGCAGCTCCAGCAACGGTATGCGGAATATCGTGCAATTTAAGATCTAAGAAAATCTCGGCGTTTGTGCGCTTAACTAATTCTTCTACCCCTGCCGAACCGAAGTTTAGATAGAACTCCAATCCCAATTTATAAACACTTACCGAGTCATCTGTAGCGCTAATCCAAGAAATAGCAGTTTCGAAATCAGAAGTATCAACTGCAAGAATTATTGGTGCTTTCACTTCTCCTCCACACGATGGGCATAACCGATTGCCGATTTCAAAGTCGGAAAGCCCTTAGCTATCAATAGATCACGTAACTCACGTTGTATCTCAATAACGGCTAGTGGATTTCCGAAACTAGCGGTGCCAACGCTAACGCCAGAGGCGCCCGCTAAAATCAACTCGAGCGCATCCCGTCCCGAAGCAACTCCACCCATTCCCAAAATCGGAACGCTTGGAAGTGCAGCGTGTACTTGATAAATCGCGCGCACCGCAACTGGTCTTATCGCAGGTCCCGAAAGTCCGCCGGTCTTTCCCCCAAGATGTGGTCGCATCGAATCCAGATTGATTACCATTCCAAGCACTGTATTAATTAATGCGAGTGCATCAGCGCCTGCATCAACTACTCCCCTGGCTATTTCTGGCAAGTTAGTTACATCTGGTGAGAGCTTGGCGATGATGGGAATCTCGCCACCGATTGTGCGACGTACTCCATCAATCACGCGACGTGAAGCATCTGGATCGCAGGCAAAGACTAAGCCACGATTTTCCACGTTGGGACAAGAGATATTTACTTCCAGCGCGCTTATGCCAGCAACTGACCTTACTTTGCGAGCTAACGTTGCATACTCTTCGACAGTTTCTCCTGCGATCGAAACTATTACCCGTGATTTCTGCTCGATCAACCAAGGAACATCTTTCGCTAAAAATGCATCAATCCCGGGTCCTTGTAGACCAATTGAATTAAGCATGCCAGATGGTGTTTCGGCCATGCGCGGCGTTGGTCTGCCATAGCGAGGTTTATTCATCACCGATTTGGTAACAACCGCGCCGATATCTCGCAAATCAAAGAATTGCGCTAACTCCTTACCTGAACTCGCACAACCACTTGCCGTAAAGATTGGCGTATTAAAGAAAGCATTGCCTAAAGTGGTTGAAAAATCGAAGTTGCTCAAGGCGCCACCTCGGGAACTTGTCCAACCATTTGCCACTGCACCTGCGCACCATCCATTACTGGGCCATCGATGCAAGAGCGCAACATCGCAACCTTGCCATCTTCGCCCATAACGGGGAGAACACAAGTCATGCAAATACCTATTCCGCAGGCCATCGCTTCTTCAACTGCACACTGGTGAACCACATCAGAACCTGCAGCCAGAGCCGATATCGCACTCAACATTCCCATCGGACCACAAGAGTAAATAACATCAACTTCTCTATTATCAATCAGCGTCTTGATCGGTTCGGTTACGCGACCGGTCTCTCCCATTGAACCATCTTCGGTATAAATCTTTAAAGAATTGACGGCGCGCTTACCTTCCATCGGTGCATAAATCTTTCCGCCAGTCGATGCCCCGAGCAACATATCTACTTTGCATCCACGGGCTTTCAAAACTTCAGCTAAACCAAAGAGCGGAGCTGAACCATAACCGCCACCGACAAGCAGTGCTTTAACTGGTTGAGTTGGTATACCAAATGCGGTACCCAGCGGCGCGATGATATCTACCTCGGCACCTTCTGCTTGCGAACAAAGCCATTTCGAACCAGCTCCGTGTGGAGCAACAATTAACTCCATAGTTCCGCCAAAGCTGACGCTCTCAGCAACTCGCGAGATGGCAAAGGCGCGCCGCAAAATCATGCGAGATGAATCTCCCCCGACTTTGATCGCCACGAAGTTTCCTGGACGACAAGATTTAACTAAATCGCCAATGCCAAAAACAATTTGATGATATTGCCCGACTCGTTTATTGGCCAGAACGGTAGCGTTCATCTGCGCGGCGGAACGATTTATTGCTGACATTATCGCTTTAACCATTCCTGGATCGGCAGGACGCTAAGTTCGCCGCGTTGTAACGCTTTAATGCCTTCAACCGCAGCGCTAAAACCAGCAGTTGTAGTTATGCAAGGGATAGATCGTTGCACTGCCGCTGTTCGAATTGCCCAACCATCTGCCCGAGTGCCACGTCCAACTGGCGTGTTAATAACTAGATCAACATCGCCGCTATTCAAAAGTTCAACAATCGTACGTTCACCCATTGGGCCAGAGCCTTCGGAATTCTTCCGTACTTTATGTGCCAAGACGCCATTTACAGCGAGGAAATCTGCAGTGCCACCAGTTGCCAATAAATTAAAACCAAGTGCTACCAAAGCTTTTGCTGGAGATATTCCAGAAGATTTATCTTTATCCGCTAAAGAGATAAATACTGTTCCAGATTTAGGTAAAGGACCGAAGGCGCTGATCTGAGATTTCGCGTAACTCTCGCCGAAAGTTTCAGCGATTCCCATTACTTCACCAGTTGATCGCATCTCTGGTCCAAGTACAGCATCAACTCCACGTCCATCAGTGCGACGGAAACGGTTCCAAGGCAATACCGCTTCCTTGACTGAAATTCCCTTCGGCACGCCGTCAATACTATTTGGCAAGAGCCCTTCACTCCTTAACTCTGCGATAGTTGCTCCAACCGATATTCGCGCCGCTGCTTTTGCTAAAGGAACGCCAGTCGCCTTGCTGACGAATGGCACGGTGCGAGAAGCCCGGGGATTTGCTTCTAATACATAAAGAATATCTTCTGCGATTGCGAATTGAATATTTATCAAACCTAGTACGCCAACCCCTTGGGCTATCTTCAAGGTCGCCTCACGAATCGCTTTCTGCTGCGCTGAAGTGATCGTCATAGCCGGAAGAACACAGGCGCTATCACCTGAGTGAATACCAGCCTCCTCGATATGTTCCATTACACCGCCAAGAAAGAGTTCTACTCCATCGTAAAGTGCATCAACATCGATTTCGATTGCGCTATCTAGGAAACGATCCACAAGTACTGGATGGTCTGGAGTGATATCGGTAGCTCGGCTGATAAATCCTGATAACGCTGCGTCGTCGTAAACAATCTCCATTCCACGTCCGCCGAGAACAAATGAAGGGCGCACTAAGACGGGATAACCAATGCGCGCAGCAATATCTAGCGCCTCCATTTGAGAAGCAGCCATACCAAATTCGGGAGCGGTGAGTGACTGTTCTTGCAGAACTCTGCCAAATGCACCGCGCTCTTCGGCGAGATTTATCGCTTCAGGTGAAGTTCCCAAGATATTTACCCCGGCAGCTTTCAAGCCAGCCGCCAAACCAAGTGGAGTCTGGCCTCCGAGTTGAGTGATTACGCCAAGTACAGGCCCTGCCAATGTTTCAGCATGCACGACTTCCAGAACATCTTCCAAAGTAAGTGGTTCAAAGTAGAGGCGATCCGAAGTGTCGTAATCAGTAGATACCGTCTCGGGATTACAGTTGATCATAATCGTTTCAAAACCAGCTTCACGTAAAGTAAATGAGGCGTGGACGCACGAGTAATCGAATTCAATACCTTGACCAATTCGATTCGGGCCACTGCCCAAAATTATCACCGCAGGTTTTGTGCGAGGTCGAACTTCGGTCTCTTCTTCATAGCTTGAATAGTGATAAGGAGTGAAGGCTTCAAACTCGGCAGCACAGGTATCAACAGTTTTGTATACCGGACGAACATTTGCGTGATGTCGTGCTTTGCGAACATCTTCTTCAGCTAATCCCCGTAGATTTGCAATCTGAGCATCCGAGAATCCCATCTCTTTCCCTGATCGTAAAACTTGAGGCGATAACTCACCTGGCAGCGCTAATTCTTTCGCCCGAGCGTTAATTAGAGTGATTTGATGAAGGAACCAACGATCGATCTTAGTTGCAGAAAAGACGTCATCAATCTCCGCGCCTGCCCACATCGCACTCTGAACTTGTTGTAGGCGATATTCAGTTGGTATCTGCATCGAACGAAGTAGCGCAGATTTATCAATTTTAGAAATATCGGCCGGGAATTGAAAAATTGCTTCTTTTCGTTCCAAAGATCGCAAAGCCTTCATCAAAGCTTCCGGGAATGAGCGGCCAATAGCCATCGCTTCCCCAACGCTCTTCATAGTTGTAGTAAGTCGTGGATCGGCATCGGCAAATTTCTCGAAGGCAAATCGAGGCACTTTTACAACTATGTAATCTAAAGTTGGTTCGAAAGATGCTGGAGTCACTTGCGTAATATCGTTTTTGATCTCATCTAAGGTGTAACCAATAGCGAGCTTGGTTGCGATCTTTGCGATTGGAAAACCAGTTGCCTTGGAAGCCAGCGCACTGGAGCGCGAAACACGTGGATTCATCTCAATTACGATGATTCGACCGTTATCAGGATTTACAGCGAATTGGATATTGCAACCACCTGTTGCAACTCCAACCTCACGAATAATATCTATCGAAAGGTTACGCAATTTTTGAAATTCCACGTCAGTCAAAGTCAGTGCAGGTGCCACGGTTATTGAATCACCGGTATGTACACCCATTGGGTCAATATTTTCAATACTGCAAACGATTACCACGTTATCTGATGAGTCGCGCATTACTTCTAATTCGTACTCTTTCCAGCCGAGAATAGATTCTTCAAGAAGTACTTCAGAAGTTGGGCTATGGCGCAGACCTGCGCCAGCAATCTGTCGCAGATTCTCCTCATCGAAGGCGATACCTGAGCCAAGTCCACCCATTGTAAAAGATGGGCGAACAACAACTGGGTATTTTAATATTGCAGCCCCCGCAATAATCTCTTCCATGGTGTGGCAGATAACTGACTTTGCCGATTCGCCGCCGATCTTTTCAACGATAGCTCGGAATAATTCACGATTTTCACCACGCTCGATCGCATCAACATCTGCACCGATTAGATGAGTTCCGTAACGTTCAAGAGTTCCCGCTTTATGTAAGCCAATCGCCGCATTCAGCGCTGTCTGCCCACCTAAGGTTGCAAGTACAGCATCAGGGCGCTCTTTCGCAATTATCTTCTCAATAAATTCTGGAGTGATTGGTTCAATATAAGTAGCGTCTGCAAATTCTGGATCGGTCATAATTGTCGCCGGATTTGAATTCACCAAAATGACGCGGATACCTTCTGCACGTAAAACCCGGCAAGCTTGAGTTCCTGAATAATCAAATTCACATGCCTGGCCGATAACTATTGGCCCTGATCCAATTACAAGGACGCTCTGTATTGATAAATCGCGTGGCATTAGATTGAACCTACCTTGCGCGGATACTTCACCATTAACTCTATAAATCGGTCAAAGAGATAAGCCGCATCGTGTGGGCCGGCTGCCGCTTCTGGGTGATATTGCACGCTAAATGCACCGCGTTCTAGTAACTGTAACCCTTCCACTACTCCATCGTTTAGCCCAACATGTGTTACTTCACCTGAACCAAAAACTGTATTGAAAATTCCATCAGTTGGCGCCTTAATGGCAAAGCCGTGATTATGTGCAGTGATTTCTACTTTTCCAGTCTTCTTATCTAATACCGGTTGGTTTATCCCGCGATGTCCAAATTGCAATTTATAAGTATCAAAACCGAGCGCTCGTCCGAGAATCTGATGCCCGAAGCAAATTCCAAAGATTGGAATCTCTTCCAGAAGAATATTGCGAACCAGATCAACTACGCCATCCATTGCTGCGGGATCCCCTGGACCATTTGAGAGAAACACTCCATCGGGATGTAACGCCTTTATATCTTCTAGGGTCGCGTTAAATGGCAAAACGTGAACTTCAACTCCACGGGCAGCGAGTGCTCTTGGAGTTGCTCCCTTAATTCCCAAATCGATAGCCACGACGGTGAACTTCTTCTCACCAATTGCCCGAACGACATATGGCTTATCGGTTGAAACATCTGCGCTTAAATACGCACCGGACATAGCCTCAGTCTTACGAACTTCAATTACCATCGCTTCTCGAGAAATATCTAAATCAGAGAAGATGCCGACCCGCATCGCTCCCCGATCTCGCAAATGGCGAGTTAAAGCTCGAGTATCGATACCTTGAATGCCGACAATTCCTTGTTCTATCAATTCAACTTCTAAATCTTTTTCGCTACGCCAATTGCTAGTGATGGTCGAAGGGTTACGAACCACAAACCCAGCAACCCATATTTTCTTCGACTCGTTATCGGGTGTATTTACTCCGGTATTGCCAATGTGAGGCGCCGTCATAACAACTACTTGGCGGTGGTAACTAGGGTCGGTCAATGTCTCTTGATAACCAGTCATTCCCGTTTGGAATACCGCTTCACCGAAAGTGCGCCCCGTCGCAGCCCATGAACTGCCTTCAAAAATTCTGCCATCGTCTAAGACGAGAAAGGCTTTCGCCATTACTTGCCTCCTTGCGGAGTAAGTTTTCCGTTGAGATAAGTCGGTGCACCGCGATAGAAAGTTGCAGTGATGACGCCCTGCAGATCCATTCCATGAAAGGGGGTATTGCGACTTCGAGAAGTGACTAGGTCGCGATCGACTCGATTAATTTGCGTTGGGTTTATCAGAGACAAATTTGCAACGTTTCCGATTGCAATTTTCTGACCATGGTCTTCATATCGACCAATCCGCGCTGGCGCATAACTCATGCGATCTGCCACCGCCTCCCAATTCATCAACCCTGTAGCCACCATAGTCTGATTAATTATCGCTAGCGCGCTCTCCAATCCCAACATTCCAAAAGCCGCTTCCTGCCATTCGCACTCTTTCGCCTCTGCTGGATGCGGGGCGTGATCGGTAGCGACGATATCAATCGTGCCGTCTGCAAGACCTTCGCGCAGAGCCTCGACATCGCGTTGCGTGCGCAGCGGTGGATTAACTTTAAAGATCGGATCGTAACTCAGCGCACTTTCATCGGTTAAAAGTAGATGATGTGGAGTCACTTCAGCTGTTACATCCATTCCGCGAGCTTTAGCCCAGCGAATGATTTCAACTCCTCCAGCGGTAGTCAGATGGCAGATATGTAATCGCGATTTAACGTGATCGGAAATTAAAATATCGCGGGCGATAATCGCTTCTTCCGCAACAGCGGGCCAACCCTTCAACCCTAAGCGTGATGAGATCTCACCTTCATTCATCTGCGCACCGAGCGTTAAGCGCGGCTCCTGTGCATGTTGGGCGATAACACCATCAAATTTCTTCACGTATTCCAAAGCACGTCGCATCACCAGCGGATCAAAGACGCAATTACCGTCGTCACTAAAGATACGAACTCGTGCGCGAGAATCCGCCATTGCGCCAATTTCAGAGAGGTTCTGACCAAGTAGCCCTTGCGTCACAGCTCCGATAGGAAATACATCAGCAAATCCTGCGCTCTGACCTAATGCATAAACTTGTTCAACAACACCGGCGGTATCTGCAACTGGTGAAGTGTTAGCCATTGCAGAAACTGCGACGAATCCACCTTTGGCTGCAGCCATAGTTCCTGATAGAACAGTTTCCGCATCTTCTTTCCCAGGTTCGCGTAAATGAGTATGTAGATCCACAAGTCCAGGTAGAACGATTGAACCAGATAAATCTATTTCAACGAGATCAGCGCCCTTTGCCAGGGAATTGGCTAGCGCAGAAATTTTGCCTTCGCGGATTTCAATATCGCTCTTACTTCCGTCAGGAAGAGTTAGACCTTTTAGCAAATAATTTTTCTGCGTCATAGCGCTGCCCCGATCTCTTGGTTACCCGCCAGAAGTAGATATAAAATTGCCATCCGAATACTTACTCCATTTGCCACCTGTTCAACAATGACCGAACGCGCGCCATCTGCCGCATCAGCGGTAATTTCCAAACCACGATTCATCGGTCCAGGATGCATCACAATTGCTTCAGCTTTGAGCGCTCGTATCCGATCGCTATTTAAGCCGAAATATCTGGAATATTCACGGGCGTTTGGGAAGAAGAGTTCGTTCATTCTCTCCAATTGAATACGTAACATCATCACCGCATCAACGCTACCTATTACTGAATCTAAGTCGTAAGAGATTTCGCAAGGCCAGCTCTCGATACCAACTGGCAGTAGAGTAGGTGGGGCAACAAGAACAACTTGTGCCCCCAATTTTGATAGTAAAAGTACATTCGATCTGGCTACCCGTGAATGTAAAACATCGCCGACTATGGCAACGCGCAAACCTGCGAGATCATTGCCGCCCTTCGATAAATGTTTACGGATAGTGAAAGCATCTAGTAAGGCTTGACTCGGATGTTCGTGTGTTCCATCTCCCGCATTGATAACCGATCCAGACATCCAATGCGAATCAGCCAATCTCTGCGCTGCACCTGAGGCGCTATGTCGAATAATCACTGCATCTGCTCCCATAGCCTGCAGAGTCTGCGCAGTATCTTTAAGTGATTCACCTTTGCTGATACTTGAGCCTTTTGCAGAAAAGTTAATTACATCTGCCGATAACCTCTTCGCGGCGGCTTCAAAGGAGATTCTTGTGCGCGTGGAATCTTCCGCAAAGAGATTTACGATCGTTCGACCGCGCAAGGTCGGAAGCTTCTTCATCGGTCCATCGCTTACACGAGCCAATTCTTGCGCCGTATCTAGGATTGAGATCGCATCGGATTTCGAAAGATCATTGATCGATAAGAGGTGTTTCATTCGGCAGCACCTTCAATCAAAACTTCATCTGCTCCATCTAACTCAGTTAGGTGAACTATTACGCTCTGCGAGATTGATGTAGGGATGTTCTTGCCGACATAATCTGCGCGAATCGGGAGTTCGCGATGTCCACGATCGACCAAGATCGCCAGCTGCACGCTCTTTGGGCGGCCAATTTCACCTAAAGCATCTAGCGCAGCCCGAATAGTTCTACCGGAGAAGAGAACATCATCAACCAAGATCACATTTCTATCTTCAACTCCGAGAGAAGGAATCATTGTCGGCATCAAGGCGCGAGGTGGACGCATTCGAAGGTCATCGCGGTGAAGAGTGATATCTAAGGTGCCAACTTGGATCGGAACGTTCTCGATCTTGGCGATTATTTCGGCGATACGTTTAGCTAAATGCGCACCACGAGTTGGTATCCCCAATAAAGTGATGGAACTAGATCCGGCATTCTTTTCGAGGATCTCATGTGAAATACGAGTAAGTGCGCGGGATATATCTGGCGCAGGCAGGACAAGGCTCATTTAAATCTCCTTCCCCGCCTCGCAGGACGGGTCGTTAAAGGATGTTGGCAAATAGTACACCGCTGCGGCCCCATCCTGTGGATGGCGAAAATCACTTGCGGGTCGGGCGCCTTAACCTACAGCGTATGAAATCGATCCCGGAACTGCGCCAACCCACCCCTGAATCCGTCGCCCAAAGAATTCGCTCTATCCGAAAATCTCGTGGCTGGACTCTCCACGATATCGAGGCGAACTCCGGCGGCTCAATCAAAGCCGTGGTTATGGGATCTTACGAACGCGGCACTCGCGCCATATCACTAGCTCGCGCGCTGGAAATTGCCAATCTATTTGCGATACCAATCGGTGATCTCTTAGGTGATCCGAATTCGGTACGTGAAACGCATTTAAGGTCTCAAAGATTTGATCAGCGACGAGTCAGCCAGTTGATGGAGATAAACTCCGATAGAAATTTGCTCCAGCTCCATAGATTCTTGATCGCTATCGCACAACGTCGTGGTGACTGGAACGGGGAGATCTTAACTCTGCGAAGCGCCGATCTAGATACGTTAACGCTACTTCTGGAGATGAAGCACACCCAGCTATCGCAATGGTTGAGCGAACGAGAGATTGCCTTCGGCTAAAGTTAAATCGCCAAACTATCTTTTATCGAAGAAATTCGTCCCAAAACCCCATGGATGTAATGCGCTGAGTCATCTGTAGAAAGCTCTCTAGCTAAGTTGAGCGCTTCATCTATAGCGATGGCATCTTCCAAATCTTTACACCATAAAATCTCGTAAATTCCTAGGCGAAGAATATTTCGATCTACCGCCGGTAAGCGATCCATATCCCAACCTTGGGCATAGGTGGATATCAATTCATCTATTTTGCGACGATTCTCTGCGATACCCAATATTAAATCTTTTGTATATTCCCGAATGGGCCGCGCATCTGGACCATCTTCTTCAACATCACGCAGCGCTAAGAGATCAGCGGGTGCTTGACCGCGGATATCACCTTCATAAAGCAGATCCAAGCTCTGTTTACGAGCCTTACTTCTAGCAGACACTAGTTAGCGCGACCCAAATATGATCCATCGCGAGTATCAACTAAAACCTTTTCATCTTGCTTGATGAAGAGAGGCACTTGGATCTGAATTCCAGTTTCTACTGTCGCTGGCTTAGTACCACCTGATGAGCGATCGCCCTGTAAACCAGGCTCGGTGTAAGTGACTGTCAGAACAACCGAAGCCGGAAGTTCAATATAAAGTGGATTATTCTCGTGGATAGCTACGATCGCTTCAGTATTTTCCAACATGTATTGTGCGGAATCTCCGACCGTTGCTGCGCTGATATTCATCTGATCAAATGTCTTGTTATCCATAAAGACGAAATCTTCGCCCTCTTTATAAAGGAAGTTCATTTCGCGTTTTTCTAGGATAGCGATTTCTATCTTCACCCCGGCATTGAAAGTCTTATCGACGACTTTGCCAGTCAAAACTTGCTTTAGCTTGGTACGAACGAATGCTGGGCCCTTGCCTGGCTTTACGTGCTGGAATTCGACAACAGTCCATAGTTGACCATCGATATCTAAGGTCATGCCATTTTTCAAATCATTTGTTGTTGCCACGATAACTCCAGTTCGCGCATAAGCGCAATTCGTCAACCGATTGCGCTGGAAGGAATTATCACGCGAGGTTGGCCCTCGATTTTCGAAGGCTATTGGATAAGTTTACCTGAAGATTTATGCAGTCAGAGCCTTAAGCGCGATCAGCGCTAAGACATAGGAATTCGGCCCAAAACCACCGATAGTCCCATTGGCGACTCCCGAAATTACTGAGGTATGTCGGAATTCTTCGCGTGCTAAAGGATTTGAAAGATGTACTTCGATCAGTGGAGCCTTCACTAATTCAGCAGCATCTCTGATTGCATATGAGTAATGCGTGAACGCTGCTGGATTGATAATCACCGGTGTTGATCCATCTGCTGCTTCATGTAGCCAGGAGATGATTGTTGCTTCATCATCGCTCTGACGAATATCCGCTGTGAAGCCGTGAGTTTTAGCAGCGTTTTCGATATGCGATACCAATTGCGGGTAGCTCATATCTCCGTAAATCGCCGAATCGCGGATATCAAGGCGTGCGAGATTCGGTCCATTAATCACTAAAACCTTCATGAGCTCACCTTTTCATATGCCGAAAATAGAAGTTGATCATCGGGATTCTCCAACCGATCTGTCTTACCAATACCCGTAATGGTAACGAACCGAAGGGTCTTTCCGCGCGATTTTTTATCAAGTGACATATTTGCGAGCAGAACCGGCCAAGCGCTTCGTTTATATGTAGTAGGAAGGCCTAAACCCTGCAGTAGTTCCAAGTGATCCTGGGCTAGTTCTGGGGTAATTAACCCCAGCGCTAACTGCAGCTGTGAGATAAAGGCCATACCGATTGCAACGCATTCACCATGGCGTAAAGAAAATTTAGATTCTAGCTCAATCGCATGTCCTAAGGTGTGGCCATAATTTAACGCTTCACGTGCAAAAGCTTCCTTAAAATCCTGCGAAACAACTTCCGCTTTAACGGCGATTGCGCGAGTGAATAACTCCTGAACAATTCCATTATCTCCTCGGATATCAGCCATTTTACGACCACGTAAAAGATCAAGTATCGCGCCATCTGCAATAAAGCCCGCTTTTACTACTTCAGCTAAGCCCGCTGCATAATCACGATCTGTCAGAGTTTCTAACCAAGAGAAATCGACAAGCACCGCGATGGGGCTATGGAAAGCGCCAATTAAATTTTTACCATAATCACTATTAATCGCGGTCTTTCCACCAATTGCTGCAGCGACCATTCCCGCAACGGTGGTTGGTACTGCTACCCAATCAATTCCACGAAGCCAAGAAGCTGCTACATACCCTCCAAAATCAGTAGTCGCTCCCCCACCAACTGCAATAAGTAAATCATTGCGAGTAAAACCTGCTGCGCCGAGCCAATTCCAAAGTTGGAGCAAAGTTGCGCTGGTTTTTCCTGCTTCCCCATCAGGAATAGGAAAGGTAAAGATCTCAGTGTCACCACTTGCGATGTCACCGATACGCGATTTCATATCCTCGGAGACAATCAAAGCAGCGCGAGAGCGCCCCTTAAGTAAGTTAGCTAATTCAGATTTCCATTCAATATCAATCAGAATCTGATAGTTGCGCTCTGCCTTGACGTTGATCGCACTCATTGGGTAAGCCTAACAATCTCTTCAACAATATCCGATGGAGTACGCTCATCGACTTTTACAATATGCGTAGCCAGCGCTTCATAAATTGGTCGCCTTTTATCCATTAGCTCTTGCCAAGCACCTCTTGGATTACCGAGTAATAAGGGGCGGTCGCGATTAAAACCTACTCGTGGAGCCGCTGTAGCCAGTGATACATCTAAATAAACTATTGATGTCTTAGCGCCACGTAAAATTTGTTGCGCAAAATCCGAAAGTGGTGCACCTCCCCCAAGTGAAAGCACTCCATTGATCTTCGCCAACTCTTCTTGCAAAACCTTACTTTCCAGATCACGAAACCATGGTTCGCCTTGATCAACAAATATTTGGGAGATGCTTGTACCCGTTCGCGCTTCAATTACATCGTCAGTATCTGTGAATCCAATCTTTAACTTGCGGGCTACCGCCTTACCGATCGTTGATTTACCCGAACCTGGCGGTCCAATCAAAATTAGTGAATTGGCCACGGCGATTACTTAAATCGAAGATTTGCGATATATGACTCATAGTTACGACGCGTTTCAGTAACGCTATCGCCACCAAATTTTTCAAGTACCGCCTCTGCTAAAACAAGCGCCGCCATAGCCTCCGCGACCACACCTGCTGCTGGAACCGCGCAAACATCGGATCTTTGGTTGATCGCCTTCGCTGGCTCACCGGTAATTACATCGATAGTGTCTAAAGCTTTAGGAACTGTAGAGATAGGTTTCATAGCAACGCTTATTCGCAATATTTCGCCATTAGACATTCCACCTTCAGTACCGCCGGCGCGATCAGTTCTTCGAGTAATCAACCCATCAGAACCACGTTCAATCTCATCATGCGCAACTGAGCCACGTCGCTCCGCTGTGCGGAAGCCGTCACCAATTTCAACACCTTTGATCGCTTGAATTCCCATCATTGCACCAGCCAATCGCGCATCTAATCTGCGATCCCAATGAACGTGCGAACCTAAACCTGGCGGTAGGTTAAAAGCTAGAACTTCACAAACACCACCAAGGGTGTCGCCATCTGAATGAGCCGCTTCAATTTCGGCAATCATTTTCAAACTTGTCGCTGGATCCGCACAACGCACGGGATCGGAATCAATACGCTCCATATCCGATGCCAGCGGCAAGGCAGTCCCCTCAGGAATTCGCGCTTTGCCGATGGATACAACGTGGCTCAAAATAGTTATTCCAACGCTCTGTTCTAGAAAGGCTCTTGCAACTGCTCCGAGCGCAACGCGAGCAGCGGTTTCACGTGCGCTAGCGCGCTCAAGAATTGGTCGAGCATCATCTAAATCATATTTTTGCATTCCAACTAAATCGGCATGTCCTGGTCGCGGGCGTGAAAGTGGCGCGTTGCGCGCAAGATCTTTTATCTCATCCAGCGGAACTGGATCGGCTGACATTACCTTCTCCCACTTAGGCCACTCAGAATTACCAACTTGAATTGAAATTGGTCCACCCTGAGTTAACCCCAATCGGATTCCACCGAGAATTGTGATCTTATCTGCTTCGAAATTCTGTCTTGCGCCACGACCAAAACCGAGACGGCGTCGCGCTAGATGAAAGTCAATCTCTTTTGAAGTGAGCAAAACGCTTGCAGGTACTCCTTCGATAATCGCCGAAAGAGCCTGTCCGTGAGATTCGCCTGCTGTGAGCCAACGCATTGGGATATTGTCGCAGATATTGGCTCTATCTCGCGCACCAAATAACCGCGCCGCAAATAGCAGGCGCCAGAGCAATACTCGAGTGAAGATTTCTATGCTTCATACCGCTTTGCAATATTAAAGCCAGCGCGCCAAGAGAAAATGCGGTGAGAAATTGCACCCCGACGAAGAGGGTACATGGGAGAAAAAAGAATGCAAGCAGTATTAGCAATTTCAGATCACCAGCACCCACCTTCGCTTTCATTAAAATGGGAGCCAATAAAGCAGAGGAAAGAGCGCTCCGTGGATTTAGCGATGAACCATCTATTAAAGTAAGTGCGAGAAATATGGGAAAAGCAAGCAGTAAAGATTTATTAGAAATACGATGGGTTTTTAGATCGATGTATGAGATATAGAGAGAAAATCCAATTAAAGCTAAATACACAAGGTGAGGATATTTCGAAAAAGTAGCGCCTTTTAACTCCTGTGGATTAAATTGTCGCGTTGGCCAAGGCTAGACGTAGCGCCTGATCAATTGATTTACCTTCTAGGTTAGCGACTAAATTTAATTGATCCATCCCCTGATAGAGCAATAACTCATATCCACTTATAGTTTTACCACCGGCATCGCTCCATCGTCGCGCCAGTAGAGTTGGCCAAGGCTTATATAAAACATCGAATAGTAGGCCGTCGATCTTCCGGGGTAGATTCTCGGCAACTAAATCCGCTGCTCCCGAAGGGGTCGTATTAACTACTAAGTCATAACTTCCTAGATCTACCGAATCATCCCAATCTAAAAAGTTACATTCAATCTTTTGAAAACAAGCAGCGATAACGGGACTGCGCCGTACGCTTCGCCTCATAACATCGACCGATAGAGCAATCTCATCTACGGCGCCGGCGACTGCGCGAGCAGTTCCGCCCGCGCCTAGAATCAGAACTTTTTCAAAATTATCGTACCCAGCGTTTGCTAAAGCTTTAAGAAAACCGGAGCCATCCGTACTGGTAGCGCTCCACGAATTTTCTTTTCTTATCAAGGTATTTAGAGATTGGATACGCTTACCTAAAGCGTCAATTTCTATATCCATCTTTAATTCTAAAGCCTCTTCCTTAAGTGGCATCGTTAAAGAGAGATAATCAAATTCTTGACCTCGCTCATTTAGAAAATCCTGAAGTTGACCACTCTTTACCTCGATAGCCGAATATTGACCAGATAAACCAAGTAACTTGAAAGCAGCATTGTGCAGGGTTGGGGAGAGCGAATGCTCAATTGGATAACCAAGCACCGCTGCGCGTAGATATTTTTCGCTCACTTAGCACTCCCAAAAGCTCCTGCACGTAGATTTTTCTTGTACTCAGCCTTCCATAGATTGAACTGATCAAGAGTGGATGTGAAGCGGGTGTCGCCCGGTGAGACGGTGATGAAAAAAATCCAATCCCCCGCCTCAGGATTTACCGCGGCGAACATCGCATCTGCACCAGGATTTCCAATTGGGCCAGGGGGTAATCCATATTTGCGGTAGGTGTTGTAATCAGATTTGAGGAGCGTTGAATTAGTACTTAGGAAGATTTTGCCGCGCGCTTTCTTAACGTAATGAACTGTCGAGTCCATTTGCAGTGGCATTCCTTTTTCAAGGCGGTTGCGAATCACTCGCGATACCTTCGCAAAATCTTTGGTATCTGCCTCCGCCTGGATGATCGATGCAATGATCAGTAACTGCTGTGCAGAGTATTTCCCGCTTCCTGCTCCGATACCTGATTTGGAGATCTCCAATTTTCCACGTTCAACCATCGCCGTTAGCGCGCTAAGGGCTGAGGTATCCGCAGCAAATGAATACTGCGCTGGAAAGAGTAAGCCTTCTAAAGTTTTGAATCCCGATGGCAATTCTATGCTTTTCAACGCTTTAGCAACTTCAACCTTTTCAAAACCGGATGTCACCATTGCCGCGCTAACTTCACTATTCCAGGCGCCTTCAAAGATATTTATTAAATCAGCAATTCTTTTGGGATCCAACAATTGATCAAGCGCATCTTTAGCACATAAATCTAATTGGATCCGATGCGTCCCGGGTGCGATTCTTTGCGAGCGTTGATCACCAACGGCTAGTCGGAAGAATGCGGCGCTAGATTTAATGACCTTCGCTTGAAAGAGTTGTTGCGCTATTGCAGCACCGGTAGTTCCTTCTCCGATCACAATATCTACATCGTTTGCTGTACTGGTTTCACAAGGAAAGTCCGGTGCTCCCCCACCACTGCGGCGCATCTCATGTAGGCCTCCAGTGAAGATCGCTACGATCGCAAAAGCAGATATCACGCGGATAACCGCAACTTTATTTAACTTCATTGGCCAAACCTTGTTCAAGGATCGCTACCGCCGCTGCTGCATCTATCAACGACTTTGCTCCTTTGGAGTCAACGCCCGCTTCGCGCAGCTTCCGTGTTGCGGTTACGGTAGATAATCTCTCATCGACCAAGGTAATTGGAAGATCAAAATTTGAAGTTAAAAATTCAGTAAAAGCTAGAACCTTTGCCACGGCGGTGCCATCACTTCCACTCAACAGCTTAGGATTTCCAACATATGCCTTTACCGGTTCATACTCGCTTAACAATTGCGCAATCTCGCTCTTCAGAGCTGGATTTTTGCTCTGCAGAGTCGCAATCGGCGTAGCGAGAATTCCATCGGGGTCGCAAATGGCAACACCTATGCGCACATCACCGTAGTCGAAAGCGATTCGACGCCCGATTCGCGCCATTAATTACCTGCGAGGGTGTTCTCAATCGCGGTTAAAGCGTTAGTGATCTCTGACGTAGAAGAGCCTCCGCCTTGTGCGAAATCATCTTTCCCGCCACCGCCACCACCAAGTATCGTCGAACCAATCTTTACCAGCGCGCCAGCTTTAACACCTTTAGCTCTTGCGCCATCACTAACCGCGGCAACCAGAACCGGTTTACCATCTGTGACGCTAACGAGAACCACCACGGAATCGGCGTTACGGTTACGAAGATCTAGCGCGATTTTGCGCAGATCATCAACTACTACTCCATCAGATATCTTTACTGCGATCAATGAAATTCCATTTACGATCTTGGCCTGAGCAGCTAAGGAAGATAAATCTGACATCGCCGCAGCAGAACGCACCACTGCCAATTCTTTCTCTATTTCTTTCATCTTTATCAATAGATCAGAGATGCGTTCTGGCAACTCTTCCGCACGAGCACCCTTAATTAATTCGGTAAGCGAATTTAGCAATATGTGTTCACGCGCGAGAAACTTATAAGCATCCACGCCGACCAGTGCTTCTACGCGACGTACACCTGCCCCAATAGAAGATTCACTCAGCAATTTGATAACTCCAAGTTGGCCAGAACGAGATACGTGTGTTCCGCCGCAGAGTTCACGCGCCCAATCTCCAACAGATATCACTCGAACCTGATCACCATACTTCTCACCAAATAAAGCCATAGCGCCAATTTTTTTCGCCGCCTCTTGCGACATAACTTCAGCGCTAACTTCTAGATCATCCAGAAGCAAAGTATTTACACGCGCTTCGACATCACTTAAGACGCTATCCGGAACTGCTCCTGTTGCGGGGAAATCGAAACGAAAGCGACCAGGTGAGTTCTCTGAACCGGCTTGCGTCGCCGTCTCGCCCAGAAATTCACGGAAAGCCTTATGAACCATATGCGTCGCCGTGTGCGACCGAGAAATCGCGCTTCGTCTTTCCGCATCTATTTCCGCTAAACCATCATCTCCTAAAGCGATTGAACCAGTTAAAACTCGGCCGCGGTGTACCGAAAGCCCTTTGATCGGCGTTTGCACATCGTCAATTTCGATCACCGCTCCATTGGCGAGGGTGATGGTTCCGCCATCTGCCAATTGCCCGCCACCTTCTGCGTAGAAAGGGGTGCGATCTAAAACAATTTCCACATCGTCATTGGCGCTCGCGCTCTTAACGCTCACACCATTTACCAGAATTCCATTTACCTTTGCTTCAGATCGAATATGTGTATATCCAATAAATTCGCCCACACCTTTAGAATCGGCAATCTTTTTATATTCACTTAAATCTGTGTGCCCACTCTTCTTAGCCCTAGCATCTGCTTTCGCGCGATCGCGTTGTTCTTTCATCAGCCTGGTAAAGCCTTCTTCATCGACTTCTAAACCTTCTTCGCGGGCCATTTCTAAAGTTAAGTCAAATGGGAAACCATAAGTATCGTGGAGTTTAAAGACTTCTTCCCCAGGAAGAACGCTCTTCTTCTCTTTCTTAAGTTGCGTTGAGGCAACATCGAATATCTGGGTACCACTCTTTAAGGTTTGCAAGAAGGATTCTTCCTCGGATATAGATACAGACAAGATTCGTTTCTGGTCGCTGATTAACTCTGGGTATTGCGGCCCCATTGCACCAATCGCTGCGACGGTGAGTTCAGACATAATCGGATCATTAGTCCCGAGTAAGCGCATATTTCTAATTGTTCGGCGCATCATGCGGCGCAAAACGTAACCGCGACCTTCATTTCCAGGTGTTACTCCATCGCCAATTAACATCGCCGAGGTACGTGCGTGATCTGCGATTACACGAAGGGAGATATCAGATCGCTCATTTGTTCCATATTTAACGCCGGTTAACTCCATGGCCCGCTTTAATATCTGCATGGTGGTGTCGATTTCGTAGATATTCTCTACACCTTGCAGCAAAGCTGCTGTACGTTCTAGCCCAAGACCGGTATCAATACTCTTGGCTGGCAGTTCGCCGAGAATTGGAAAACCATCTTTGCCACCACCTGCGCCACGTTCATTCTGCATAAAGACGAGGTTCCAAATTTCTAAATAGCGATTCTCATCTGCAATTGGACCGCCATCAATTCCATAGGCGGGGCCGCGATCGACGTAAATCTCAGAACAAGGTCCGCACGGTCCCGGTACACCCATCGACCAGAAGTTATCTGCCATATCGCGACGCTGAATGCGCTCTTTAGGAATACCAATCTTCTTATGCCAAATGTCGGCTGCTTCATCGTCGGTGAGATAAACGGTCACCCATAATTTATCTTCCGGAAATCCATATCCCCCATCTGCGATAGGGCGGGTCAATAAATCCCAAGCTAAAGCAATTGCCCCCTCTTTGAAATAATCTCCAAATGAGAAGTTGCCGCACATCTGAAAGAAAGAGGCGTGGCGAGTAGTTTTTCCAACTTCATCAATATCTAAAGTACGAACACATTTTTGAACAGATGTCGCGCGCTTAAATGGTGGAGTAATTTCACCAAGAAAATATGGCTTGAAGGGAACCATTCCGGCATTTACAAGTAGCAAGTTGGGATCATCAGCGATCAAAGATGCCGATGGGACAACTGTGTGACTTAAACCTTCGCGGTTATCACTTTCAAAGAAGCGCAGCCAGCGCGAACGGATCTCGGCGGATTCCACTTTGTGGGGTCACTCCGCCTTCTTCTTCTTTTTGGCACGTGACTTCTTCATATTCGCTGCGCTAATTATCGCGCCAGCTACCTTCACTGCTGGACCGCTCTTATCCATAAATCCAGTAGTCGCATCAGCGACCTTAGTTGTTACATCTTCCACATTCTTAGTGATGCGGGCAAAACTTTCTAACGGACTATTTATCAATTCAACAGTTCTAGTTGATTCGTGAATTAGTGGAGCGGTCTCATCTGTCATAGTTTTCAGAGAGACCTTAGCCTCATCAATAAAGCGACCAATACGGATCACTGCGTATGAGATAGCTACGGCGATGACAAGAAGTGAGCAGGCAGCAATAATCGTTGCGACCCCGCCTGGACCTGTAACCATCTATCCGTACCTTTCACTAAGTTAAGTAGAGCCTACCTGAGAGAGGCCTTAGCCCTTGCTTTCGGCTTTCGGTAACCCATCAATTCCGCTCTCTTTTCGCTGCGCTGGCGTAATTGGAGTTGGCGCGCCAGTTAGCGGATCGCCTCCACTGGCAGTCTTTGGAAATGCAATAACTTCGCGGATTGAATCGCTGCCAGTTAACAAGGCGCAAACGCGATCTAAACCGAGTGCGATTCCACCATGTGGAGGTGGGCCGTAATTAAATGCTTCCAGCAGGAAGCCAAATTTACTTGCTGCTTCTTCATCACTTAAGCCAATAACGTTAAAGACATCGTTTTGAATTTGGCGATCGTGGATACGGATTGAACCTCCACCGAGTTCGGTTCCGTTAAGAACTATGTCGTAGGCGTAAGCCAGAGCGCTACCTGGATCAGAAGCAAAACTCTTTACGAATTCTGGTTTAGGACCAGTAAATGGATGGTGTACTGCTGTCCAACCACCATTATCTGTCGGTTCAAACATTGGCGCATCTACTACCCAGAGAAATTCCCAGGTTCCTTCGTTAATTAAATTACAACGCTTGCCTATCTCTAATCGAACTGCGCCTAAAAGTGCGAGCGATGCGCTGCGTTCTCCCGCTGCAAAGAAGATTGCATCTCCAGCCTTTGCACCAGCGGCATCAACGATTCCGTTCTGCTCTTCCTGCGAAATGTTTTTCGAGACCGGTCCGCCCAAAGTTCCATCTTCGTTAACAAGAATGTAGGCCAGACCTTTAGCACCGCGCGCCTTCGCCCAATCTTGCCAAGCATCTAATTCGCGACGTGGAGAAGTTGCTCCCCCTGGCATAACTACGCTGCCTACATAAGGTGCTTGAAAGACTCTAAATTCTGTCTTGGCGAAGAACTTAGTCTGTTCAACTAATTGCAGATCAAAACGTAGATCTGGTTTATCTGAACCATAATTCTGCATCGCATCGGCATAAGTCATGTGGCGAATTGGAGTCTTAATCTCGTATCCAACTGCCTCCTTCCAGACCTTTACCAATAGCTTTTCAGCTACTGCCAAAATATCTGCTTGATCGATAAATGACATTTCGATATCAAGCTGAGTAAATTCTGGCTGACGATCGGCGCGGAAATCTTCATCGCGGAAACAGCGCGCAATCTGGTAGTAACGCTCCATACCTGCAACCATCAACAACTGCTTAAAGAGTTGCGGAGATTGCGGCAGGGCATACCAACTGCCAGGCTGAAGGCGAACTGGAACAAGAAAGTCGCGCGCGCCTTCAGGGGTGCTACGCGTTAGATATGGAGTCTCAATTTCGAGGAAATCTAGATCTTCCATAACACGACGAATCGTTGATGTAACTTTGGAGCGCAGACGTAAGTTCGCTGCCGGCTTCTCACGCCGTAAATCTAGATAGCGATACTTCAACCGTACTTCTTCAGAAATTTCCGAATCATTGCCACTATCGACAGGAAATGGCAGCGCTGCAGATTCGCTCAAGACTTTTACATCATCGCCCATAATCTCTATCGCACCTGTTGGTAGCGCGGAATTAGCATTTCCATCCGGTCGTAAGACAACTTCTCCAGTGATTTGCAGACACCATTCGGCGCGGAGTTGTCCGGCTAACGCTTCATCGCGGATTACAACCTGGACTGAACCAGTGGCATCGCGTAGATCGATAAAGGCGACGCCACCGTGATCACGGCGACGAGCGACCCAACCAGCCAGAGAAACTACTTGACCCGCATCCGTTGCGCGAAGAGAACCAGCGTCGTGAGTACGTAACATCTGTAGTTTGCCCGCCCTTAAGGTTTAAAGAGAACTTTAGAGAGCCCCGATTAGGGCTTTCTGCAATTCACTAATCTTAACCGAAGTTATCGTTCCATCGCTCATGCGTTTGAGTTCAACGTTGCCAGATGCAACCTCATCGCCGCCGATAATCACCACAAAGCGAGATCCACTCTTATCAGCGGCCTTCATGGCCCCTTTCAGAGCGCGATCACCAAATGCAATCTCAGTGCGAATTCCTGCGCCTCGCAATTGTGCGGCTAGTGAGAGCGCAACCGATTTCTGCTCATCACCAAGTGGAATTATGAAGAGGTCAGATGTGAATTGATTTTCTGCGATAACTCCTTCAGCTTGCGCCGCCAAAAGTGCACGATCAACACCTAAACCAAATCCAATGCCTGAAAGTGATTGTCCACCAAGGATCTCCATTAAACCGTCGTAACGACCTCCCCCGCCGATCCCGGATTGGGCACCAAGTTCTTCATGAATAAATTCGAAGGTGGTTCCAGTGTAATAATCCAAACCACGAACCATTCGCGGATTAACTTCATAAGAAACCCCAAGTTGATCTAAATACTTTTTAACCAGGTTGAAATTTGAAAGCGATTCGGCAGAAAGATAATCCAGAAGCAATGGCGCCCCTTGCATCGCAGCTTTCATCTCTGGGCGTTTATCATCAAAGAGGCGAAGTGGATTAATTGCAGCGCGGATACGGGTTGCCTCATCCAACTCCAGTTTCTCGATAAATTTGAGCAGATCTACCCGATGTGCAGCGCGCGAATTGGAATCTCCAAGTGAGGTAATTTCGAGGCGATAATTTCGTAACCCAAGAGATTTAAAGCCTTGATCAGCGATTGCTATTACTTCAGCATCAATCGCTGGATCATCTAAACCAATTGCTTCAATACCTACTTGATAGAACTGGCGAAAGCGACCAGCTTGCGGACGTTCGGCTCTGAAGAATTGACCTGAGTACCAAACTTTTACCGGCAGCTGTCCGCGATCCAGTCCCTTTTCAATTACTGCGCGCATTACCCCAGCAGTGCCTTCGGGGCGCAGCGTTATTGATCTGCCACCACGATCTTCAAAGGTGTACATCTCTTTTGAAACTACATCGGTTGACTCACCAACGCCGCGCGAAAAGAGGGCAGTATCTTCAAAGACTGGTAACTCCATCAATTGATATCCCGCGAGTTTCGCAGGAGCGATTAAAGATTCACGAACCCATTCGAAGGCAGCCGAAAGCGGAGGCGCGTATTCGCTGACCCCTTTTGGCGCTTGAATCTTTTCGTATTTCATACCCGTAATTCTTTCAGATAAGGGTTATTTTTTCGCTCGTATTTAATTGTTGTCTCGGGACCATGGCCAGGCAGTACGCGAAGATCGTCGTTTAACGGTAAAACTCTTGTTTTCAGCGTCTTTACCATCGCCTCAGATGACCCAGATGGGAGATCGGTTCTGCCGATTGAGCCGGCAAATAGCACATCTCCTGAAATCAATAATTGATCGTTGATAGAGAACATCGTGCTCCCCTTTGTGTGCCCTGGAGCATGAATCGCAGTTATCTTCATATCTAAAACTTCAAGCAGATCACCATGTCGCAAATTCCTAGTATCCGCAGGCTCTTCAAATTTCATAGCGTTAAGAGTTGAGATAAATTCTGGACCGTGCGCACCTTGTGGTTTCAATAGATATTCACGGTCTTCAGCATGTATATAACTGGCGATTCCATAACCATCGGCTAGCGGTTTAACTGAAAATGTGTGATCTAGGTGGCCGTGGGTTATCAGCGCCGCAACTGGCTTCAACTTATGTTCATCGATAATCGCAGTAATTTCATGCGAAATATCAGGCATTCCGGGATCAACGATGATGCACTCTTGCCCTGGCTTGCTTGCGATAATCCAACAATTTGTGGCGTACATGGGGGCCGGGAATGAGGCGACAAACATAAATCACCCCTCCATAAGCCGATTTTTAAGCGCCAATTTTCACTGCGCAGTAAGACAGGGTACCTTTTAACTCTTCAATATCCGCTCTACACGCTCCAACAACGAAGGCTTATTCGAGCCGACGCGCTGAAAGGGAAAACCATGACCGAGAACGTAACTCCAGGATCAATAAATATCACACCAATTGCACCAACCACTCCAAGTGCAGCAAGTGCCTTAATTGGTGATCCTTCAAAATTCGGTCGGGTAGGCGAAGATGGAACTGTTTATGTAATTACTCCAACAGGCGAAAAAGCCGTTGGCTCATATCCCGGAAAGACCGCTGACGAAGCGTTGCAATATTTTGTTCGTAAATTTGAGGCGCTCGCTTCTGAAGTTGCTCTCACTGCAGCAAGAATTACCAGCGGTGCGATGGTGCCTTCCGATGCCTACGATGCTGTTAAGAAATTGCGCCAACAAGTCTCTGAGTTAAATGGAGTCGGCGATCTAGCCGCGCTATCTCTATCTGTAGAACAGATCGAACCGTTAATCGAAGGCCATCGCGAAGCTTATGAGGCAAAGAAGGCTGCGGAAGCGGCGGTTAAGGCTGAACGCCGGGCACAAGTTTTAATTGAGAAAGAGAAGATCGTCGCTGAGGCAGAATCACTAGCACTCTCGGAGAATTGGAAGGTCACGGGCGATCGCCTCAAGACTTTACTTGAAGAGTGGAAGTCGGCGCCTCGCCTAGATAAGAAAGCTGATGCTGATTTATGGAAGCGTTTTTCTGCTTCACGTAATAAATTTGATAAGCGACGCCGCACCCACTTCGCAACTTTGGAAGAAACCACCTCGGTAGTTTCCGCTGCGAAGAAGGCGCTAGTCGCTGAAGCTACTGCGCTGGCAACTTCAACGGAATGGGTTCCAACTGCCCGTAAATTTAAAACACTTATGGATCAATGGAAAGCTGCCGGTCGCGGTAAGCCAAGTGAAGATGCCAAGTTGTGGGCTAAATTTAAAGCAGCGCAAGATCAATTCTTCACCGCTAAGAACGCTGATTTAGAAAAGCGCGAAGTATCAATGAGTGCAAACCTGGTTAAACGTGAAGAGTTAATCGTGCAGATCGAAGCGCTCGTACCTTTCACAGATGTTAAAGCCGCTAAGAACGCCTTCCGTGAACTCGCACGTTCTTGGGAAAAGATCGGCATAACCCATCGTGATAAGCGCGCCGCAATGGATGCTCGAGTTGCTAAAGTCGAAGAAGCGATCAAGAGCGCCGAAGCTGAAATCTGGCGCAAAACTGATCCAGCAGCAAAAGCTCGCGCCGCTGATGTCGTTAAGCAACTCGCAGACTCGATTGCCAACTACGAGAAGATTGCAGCGAAATCCGAAAGCGTTGGAAATACCAAGAAGGCTCAGGAGGCTCTCGAGTCTGCCTCTGCTCGCAAAATTTGGTTAGCTGATGCCGAGAAGGCGTTAGCTGAATTTAATTAATTTCGGTAGACGTCGTAGACGCCTTCTACCGCTCTGACCGCGGCTAGCACTGAATCTAAGTGAGTGGCATCGGCCATTTCAAAGGTAAATTTTGAGATCGCTGTTCGATCTTTAGATGTATTGACCGCTGCGCTCAAGATATTTACGTGCTGTTCAGAAAGTGCGCGAGTTACATCGGCTAATAGTCGAGCGCGATCCAAAGCTTCTACCTGGATATTTACTAAGAAAACGCTACCTGCTCCATCGAGCCATCTAACGTTAGCTATCCGCTCCCCTTGATTCTGTTGTAAATCCGCTGCATTGATGCAATCTTCGCGGTGAACAGAGATTCCACTTCCCTTAGTTATAAATCCAATGATGGCATCACCTGGAACTGGGGTGCAGCAACGTGCCAGCTTTACCAAAACATCGCCGACGCCTTCAACCTCAATTGAACTACTTGAACGTCTTACCGAGTGTGAGCCGGTTGGAATTTGCTCCATAGTTGGCTCTGGATGTGAATCTTCTACTCCAAGTGCATGTACCAATTTTTCAATTATCGATGCAGCCGAAACATGTCCATCGCCAACCGCGCTATAGAGCGCCGAAATATCGGGATAGCGCAGATCGTGCGCTAATTCGAGTAGCGAATGCCCGGCGAAAATCTTCTGTAGCGGCAAGCCAGCTTTACGCATCTGACGAGCAATTGATTCACGACCCGCATCAACGGCTTCTTCGCGACGCTCTTTGCTGAAATGCGCCTTAATCTTGGAACGAGCACGTGGGGACTTTACAAAGTTAAGCCAATCTCTGGAAGGACCTGCGTTCTCACTCTTATTGGTCACGATTTCAACAACATCGCCATTTACTAAACGTGAATCAAGTGGAACGAGGCGCCCATTAACTTTCGCGCCCGCGCAACGGCTACCGACATCGGTGTGAACTGAATATGCAAAATCCACTGGAGTTGATCCCCCAGGCAGTGCGATCACACTCCCCTTTGGTGTGAATACAAATACTTCCGGTGAACCAAGATCAAAACGTAACGCTTCCAGAAATTCTGATGGATCTTCCGTCTCTTTCTGCCATTCATGCAATTGACGCAGCCACAACATTTCTGGCGATGACGAATTAGATTCACTGCCTTGCTTATATTTCCAGTGAGCAGCGATACCGAATTCAGCACGCGAGTGCATATCAAAAGTTCTGATTTGGATTTCAATCGCCTTGCCATTGGGGCCAATCACCGTTGTATGTAGTGATTGATAGAGATTGAACTTCGGCATGGCAATGTAATCCTTGAAGCGACCAGGAACGGGTGACCATCTTGCGTGGATCGAGCCCAATACTGCGTAGCAATCACGGACATCATTTACCAGAACGCGGATTCCGACCAAATCGTAAATATCATTAAAGTCGCGTCCACGTACCACCATCTTTTGATAGACGCTAAAGAAGTGTTTCTTACGGCCAGTAACTGTGGCAATTATTGCATCGCGCGCTAAATCACCCTGCACTGCATCGATAACTTCCTTAGTAAGCGCATCTCGTGACGGTGATCGCTCGGCAACCAATCGCGAAATCTCTTCAAATTTCTTCGGTTCTAGTACCTCGAAAGATAAATCTTCTAACTCCCACTTGATCGCGTTCATGCCGAGGCGATGGGCTAACGGAGCATAGATATCTAGAGTTTCGCGAGCTTTCCGTTCCGCACTCTCAGTGGAGACGAATTTCCAGGTACGCGCGTTATGCAATCGATCGGCTAATTTAATAACCAGCACGCGAATATCGCGCGACATCGCAACGACCATCTTCCGCACAGTTTCGGCCTCGGCAGTGGGTCCATAAGTTAATTTGTCTAACTTGGTGACGCCATCAACTAAGTTGGCAATCTCGTCGCCAAAATCAGTGCGTAGTTGTTGCAATGAATAAGGTGTATCTTCAATGGTGTCATGCAAAAGCGATGCGATTATCGTCGTGTCATTTAAGCCAAGTTCGGCCAGGATCTGCGAGACAGCAACAGGGTGGGTTATGTACTCTTCGCCGGATTTACGGAACTGCCCCTGATGCGCGCTCTGCGCGATTTCAAATGCCCGCTCAACATCAGCGATGCGACTAGCAGGATGGCTCTCTTTAAGAGTTGCTAGAAGTGGTGCAACTAGAGCATTCATTTAGTAAGCCTTACTTTTGAAGAGCCTTACTTGCGACCTTTGCGCTTAGGTTGATTACGTGGACCACGATTAGCACTTGGTTGGATTGTTGGGCGCGTTCCTTGAACTTCTGCTGTTGCAGTTGGAGCGCTACCGCGTGATGCAACGCGCTTGGCAAGTGCCTGCATCGCTGGCTCTTTCTCACGAAGTGAAGCCAGGAATGGTGGTGCAATAAAGATCGATGAATATGTACCAACTGCTAGCCCGATGAAGAGTGCAAGTGAGAGATCTTTGAGCGTTCCAGCTCCGAGTAGACCCGCTCCAACGAAGAGGATCGATCCCACTGGCAAAAGTGCGATCAACGAAGTATTGGCTGATCGAACGATGGTCTGGTTAACGGCTAAGTTTGCAGCTTGTGAGTAAGTAACTTTTCCAACAGCGGCAACCGATTTGGTATTTTCACGGACCTTATCGAAGACAACCACGGTGTCATAAAGTGAGTATCCGAGAATGGTTAAGAAACCGATGACCGTTGCAGGGGTAACGTCAAAACCTACTAGAGCATAAATTCCAACGGTGATAAAGACGTCGTGAACAACCGCAACGATTGCTGAAATCGCCATCTTCGGTTCGAAGGCCATCGCCAAAAAGAGCATGATCGCAATTAAGAAGGCGAATAATCCATATAGCGCTTTCTTAGTAATTTCTTTACCCCACGATGGGCCAACGATCTGTGTGTCGATTGACTCTAGGGTCACGCTAAAAGTTTTTGTAAGAGAAGCCTCGACCGCTTTAGATTGCTCTGAAGTAAGCGCTCCAGTTTGGATGCGAACTTTATCGTTGCCAATCTTCTGAACAATGATTTCACCAGGTATGCCGGCACCAGAGACAGATGCACGCGCTTGTTCCACGCTGATTCCAGATTTATTGACGGTGTATGAAGAACCGCCTTTAAATTCGATACCAAGATGTAGCCCTTGAATTATCAACGCCGCTAGCGAAAGCAAAATGAAGATTGCTGATATTGAGTACCAGCGACGGCGCTTACCAATAATGTCGAATGAAGTCTCGCCTGAATAAAGACGACCACCAAGTCCAGTTATCTTTGACATCGCTTATGCCTCCAAAGTTGAAGTAGATACTTGGTTTGTAGTTGGTTTCATTCCGATGCTCTTTGGCGATAACCCAGATAACGGATGGCCAGAAGCGAAGAATTTAATTCCAGCCAAAATAGTGACTATCGGTTTGGTGAATAAGAAGACTACGAACAAGTCGACGAGTGTTGTTAGACCTAATGTAAATGCGAAGCCACGAACTCCACCAACTGCAAAGAAGTAGAGCAGAACGGCTGCGATGAGAGAGACCGCATCAGCGACCAGGATTGTGTGACGCGCTTTAATCCAGCCGTTTTCGACCGCTGAACGCAATGATCGGCCTTCGCGCGCTTCATCACGAATACGTTCGAAGAAGACGATAAATGAGTCAGCAGTAACACCGATTGCAACGATTGCGCCTGCAATGCCGGCCAGAGTCAACGTGAAGCCAATGCTCTTACCAAGAACCAAGAACAATAGGAAAACCAAGCCGCCTGCAACCGCCAGAGAACCGACAGTTACAAAACCGAGACCACGGTAGTAAAGCAGCGAGTAAATCACTACTAATAAGAGTCCGAGGAACCCAGCCAGAAGGCCAGCGTGCAATTGATCAGCTCCGAGAGTTGGAGAAACTTGTTGCACCTCGCCGCGATCAAATGCCAATGGCAGTGCACCATATTTAAGAACATTAGCGAGATCCTGCGCTTCTACCTGCGAGAACGATCCGGTGATCTGCGCATTGCCTGATGGAATGGCTTCATTGATGCGTGGAGCAGAAACGACCAGACCATCTAGAACAATTGCTACTTGATTCAGAGGTGAGGCAAGAGTGGTAACGCGATTCGTTAACGCACCAAAAGCCTTTGTTCCTTCTCCATTGAATGTTAGGGATACAAACCAAGTGACGCCTTGCTGCGGGTTAAAACCCGCTGTTGCAGCTGAAACTTGGCGGCCTAATACTTCGGCAGGACCGAGAATATATTTTGCTCCACCTTCACGAGAACACGAGACGATTGTGTCAGCAGGTGAATCTGAACCAGTACCTTCGCGATTTGCGGCATTGGTGCAATCGAGAGTTGCAAAGCGCGCATTAAGTTCTGCTGTTACACCATCAGCAGGTGTTGCGGCAGTGGAAGTATCTGCAGGATTAGGTGCACCGGCAGCTTCCGCTAATACTTGTCTAAATCGAAGTTCAGCAGTCTGTCCAACTAAGTCAACGACTCGACGGCCACTATCACCAGGTACTGAAATAACAATCTGGCGATTTGTCCCGCTACCTTGCGCGGTTACTTCGCTTTCAGCAACGCCTAGTGAGTTAACGCGCTGGCGAATAATTGTCACCGCTTGATCAACAGCTTCAGTTGTAATTTTATTTGCGTCATTCGATGCACGCGGTTGTAGCGTCACGCTAGTTCCACCCCGCAGATCGAGGCCTAGGCGAACCGATGAAGCGCCTTGAACGAAGGTTGTAACGATTAAGCCAAGCAGGATCACGGCCAGGATCACGAGGGAGCGGCCAGAGCGGGCAGGGCTCTTCACGGTTTTATTAGATGTGGACATAGGAGCAGAGTCTAGGCGTCAACGGCGGGCGTGTCGAAAAGCGTCGCAGCTCCCGCAGGTGGCGTACGTCCCACATGCGCCCAACCTTGCGCAGTTGCAATTCGCCCACGCGGAGTACGCGCCATAAAGCCATTTCGAACCAGGAATGGCTCTGCAACGGATTCAACAGTTTCAGTCTCCTCACCAACCGCAATCGCGAGGGTCGAAAGACCTACCGGCCCACCATTAAATCTTTCAATTAACGCAACTAAAACTGATCGATCTAATCGATCAAGACCTTTCTCATCAACCTCATACATTTCTAGAGCGGCCATCGCATCGGTGTGCGTCAGGTGGCTTGAGCCTTTAGTACCAGAACGCACTTGCGCATAATCTCTAACGCGGCGAAGTAATCGATTGGCAATTCGTGGCGTTCCTCTAGATCTGCTGGCAACTTCCACAACTGCTTTGGCATCAATTTCCAATTGCAAAAGCGCGGCACTTCTACGCAGAACTTCTTCAAGTTCGTTCTCTTCATAGAAATCGAGATGCGCGGTAAATCCAAAGCGATCACGCAGTGGGCTTGGTAATAAACCTGCCCGCGTTGTCGCCCCAACCAAAGTAAAGTGCGGCAGTTGCAATGGGATCGCTGTCGCACCGGGGCCTTTACCAACTATTACATCTACCCGGAAATCTTCCATCGCTAAATAGAGAAGCTCTTCTGCTGGACGCGGCAAGCGATGGATCTCATCTAAGAAGAGAATCTCGCCTTCAACCAAGGAAGATAAAATCGCCGCTAGATCTCCCGCATGAGTTATTGCAGGTCCGCTGGTGATGCGAATCGGCGTTTGCATCTCACTCGCCAAAATCAGTGCCAAGGTAGTTTTACCAAGCCCTGGTGGTCCAGATAAGAGAATATGGTCTGCCGCAGAATTTCGTTGTCTAGCTGCCGTTAAAAGCACATCTATCTGATCGCACACCCGTTGTTGTCCAATGAACTCTTTAAGGGTTTTCGGCCGCAGTGCGTGTTCGGCGGCTGAATCATCGTTGGTAAATTCTGATGAAACTAAGCGATCATCACTCATGGCTACCTACCGCCCTTTTGCAGCGCTCGTTTAAGCAAATCTGCGAGCTCCATAGTATTTGCATCGCCACCTTCTTCAGAAATCTGATTGACAACATTTGTTATGGACAGATCTGCTTCTCTCGCGCTAAAACCCAGAGAGATAAGTGCGCTAGCCAATTGTTCACGCCAAACTGGCTGGTGATGCGAATTCTTATGGCTCGATCCAAAATCAGAGAGTTTTCCTTTCAACTCTAAAATTAAACGTTGTGCACCTTTACGACCGATACCAGGTACTTTCTCAATCGCTGAAATATCTTCTTGCGCAACCGCTAGCCCAAGTTGCGTTGGAGAGAGTGCGGCGACGATCGACATCGCAACTTTTGGACCTATTCCGCTCACAGTTTGTACAAGTTCGAAGAGCGCCCGAACCTCATCATCTAGAAAACCGAAGAGAGTTAATGAATCCTCGCGAACAACCAGCGAAGTGTAGAACTGAGCAGGCGCTCCAATATTTAATACTCCGCTCGTCGCCGGCGTGATCGTTACTGAAAGCCCTACTCCCCCGACTTCCACAATTGCACGATCTGTCGCAATTGATCTCACTACACCGTTGATTAAAGAAATCATTTGCGCACCAATTTGGCTAATCGCGATTTTTCTGCAACTAGCGCTGCTGCTAATTTTGTATCCCCTGAACCGCGCCAGATGTGACAGATGGCAAGCGCCAACGCGTCGGTGCTATCGACAGGCTTAGGGATCTCTTTTAATGAAAGAAGTCGTTTCACCATTTCGGCGACTTGAACTTTATTGGCACGACCAGAACCAGTGACGGCAGCTTTTACTTCACTTGGTGTGTGCATCACAACGGGAATTCCCGCGCGGGCGGCTACAAGTAAAGCGATACCTGCAGCCTGTCCAGTTCCCATAACTGTGCGCACATTGTGTTGTGAAAAGACGCGTTCTACTGCAACTACATCGGGACGATTGGCTTCAACCCATTGGGTTAGCTCTTGTTCTAACTGCAATAAACGAAGTTCTAGCGCAGTCGTACTGGGCGTCAAGATAACGCCAACGCTGATAAGTCGGAGCGGAGAACCAGGTGCGCCTTCGATAACGCCAACACCGCAACGAGTTAGGCCAGGGTCAACGCCCAAGACGCGAATTTCTCGTTGGCTCATAACTTCAAAGCCTACGACGGGAAGCGCGCAGTGTTAGGAAAGGCTCGCCATAACTTCATCAGAGACATCAAAGTTACTGAAGACATTTTGCACATCATCTAACTCTTCTATGGCATCGATTAGTTCGAAGACCTTGGTGGCACCTTCAGCATCTAGCGGGATTGTCATAGATGGAAGAAAAGATGAATCGGCGGATTCATAATCAATGCCAGCGGTTTGTAGCGCAGTTCGGGCGGTAACTAGATCACTAGCTTCGCAGACAACTTCGAAAGATTCTCCGAGATCATTAACTTCTTCTGCACCGGCTTCCAGTACCGCCTCCAGAATCTTCTCTTCGGTGACTCCATCAACCTTACTTACGATTATTACGCCTTTACGATTGAAGAGATAAGCAACCGATCCAGGATCTGCCATCGATCCACCATTACGAGTAACCGCGACACGAACTTCAGACGCTGCGCGATTTCGATTATCAGATAGACATTCAATCATTATTGCAACGCCATTTGGACCATAACCTTCATACATAATCGTTTGCCAGTCAGCGCCACCAGATTCCAGACCAGCACCGCGCTTAACTGCACGATCGATATTGTCAGCAGGCATCGAGTTCTTCTTCGCTTTAGCGATCGCATCAAAGAGCGTTGGGTTTCCATCAACATCGGGTCCACCATTGCGCGAAGCAACTTCAATTGCCTTAATTAACTTCGCGAAATTTTTGGCGCGACGACTGTCAATGACAGCCTTTTTATGTTTGGTAGTTGCCCACTTGGAATGGCCGGACATTTAAAACACCTCAATCAACGCTTTTACAGTAGGGAGAAAATTATTGGCTTACTTTATCGCGCCGGCACATACTTGTTCAAAGAAGTAGCGGTGCACGCGTAAATCCCCGGTCAATTCTGGATGAAATGATGTAGCTAGTAGCGATCCTTGCCGCACTGCAACGGGATGGCGTTTTCCATCGCTGCCCTGAATATCGGCCAAGACCTCAACTTTTCTTCCGACTTCTTCCACCCAAGGAGCACGGATAAATACCGCGCGAACTGGTTCATTATTAAAATTTAGATCGCTTTCAAAGGAATCCACTTGACGTCCAAAGGCGTTACGGCGAACCGTCATATCGATACCACCAATCGTTGCTTGGCCTTCAGCCCCATCAGTAATTCGATCCGCCAATAAGATCATTCCGGCACAAGAACCATAAACCGGCATACCAGCGGCGATTCGTTCTCTGATTGGTTCGAGTAACCCAAAAGTCTGCGCTAAAAGCGCGATCGTTGTTGACTCGCCACCCGGAAGAATCAGCGCATCAACTTCTGCCAACTCTTCAGCTCGTCGCACGGTGAGGCCAGCATGGCCAGATACTTTTACCGCTTGGATATGTTCCCGAAAATCGCCTTGCAGCGCGAGAACGCCAATCTTCATTGCAGGTAAATCGTTACCAGCCGCGCTCGGCTAAACGATGTGGCGCAGGTAAATCTGCAACGTTGATTCCAACCATTGCATCACCAAGTCCACGAGATACATCGGCTAATACCTTCGCATCTTCAAAGAAGGTAGTTGCCTTAACGCAAGCTGCGGCACGTGTTGCAGGGTCTCCAGATTTGAAGATTCCCGAACCGATAAATACCCCATCTGCACCCATCTGCATCATTAAAGCAGCATCTGCAGGAGTGGCAATTCCACCAGCAGTAAATAAAACAACTGGAAGTTTTCCGGTTTCAGCAACTTCCTTCACTAGAGCAAATGGCGCCTGCAATTCTTTAGCGGCAACGTAGAGTTCATCCTCGCGCATTGAAGATAGGCGACGAATTTCGCCACCGATCTTGCGCATATGCATCATTGCATTGGAAACATCGCCAGTGCCGGCCTCGCCCTTGGAGCGGATCATGGCGGCGCCTTCGTTGATGCGGCGTAACGCTTCGCCCAAATTAGTTGCACCACATACGAATGGAACCTTAAAATCCCATTTTTCAATATGGTTTTCGTAATCTGCCGGCGTCAAAACTTCTGATTCATCGATGTAATCCACACCAAGTGATTCCAAGATACGTGCTTCTACAAAATGGCCAATGCGTGCTTTTGCCATGACCGGAATAGTTACCGCTGCCTTAATCTTTTCAATCATGTCTGGATCCGACATACGTGCGACTCCGCCTTGGGCACGAATATCAGCAGGTACTCGCTCGAGCGCCATGACTGCGCATGCGCCAGCGTCTTGGGCAATCTTGGCTTGCTCAGCGTTAACGACATCCATAATGACGCCGCCCTTGAGCATCTCTGCCATTCCGCGCTTTACGCGCGCTGTGCCCACTGCCTCTGACATGACTTACTCCCTTTATTTAGCTCTTGCAAAGAAAATCTTGGCTTAATACTACTTTGCGGAAGGCGGAGTCGCATCCTTGATTATGGCAGGGGCGATAGGCGTAAAAACAGGTGCTTTATCAGTTAGCGCGATCCAAACCTGACCCGGAGCAAATTTGATTTCATCTCCTGCCGCAGTTTTCCAAGTCGTGCCTTGGTCTCCACTTGGCCTGCTCCAATTGGCGGGGATTGCTAAACCATCTCGTAACACATATCCCTTTCCGGTCCCGACAGTTGCTGAATATGGTGTCACTCCGCCAACTTTGTCGTGATAAATCGAGTTTGTAATAGAAACCAATTGAATAAGAAAGGTAGTTGGACCAAGCTGCATTCCGGATGATGCTAAATCAGGTGCGCCTCTTTGGGAAAGTAACCAGCGATCCTCAGTCGTAGACCAAGTCGCATCGTAAGAATTCGCCGGCCAAGAAACTTTTACTGAAGAAATCGCTGTGCCCGATTCTGGTTTATCACCAAAGCTCCAACCAACAGCCTTAGAAATTGCTACCGGTAATTGCGCTTTCGCAACGTTGGCCATCAACTTCTGTGCTTGCAACATCATCGCAGTTGGTGCCCTACGTAGTGGATCAGTGGAATAAATTTGCGGGGATTGTCTTTGCGCACCCAAATTTTCCACATTTGCGGCGGCAATCACCGGCAACAACTTGGATTGCGCGCCACTGTAGGCAAAGGCCACTCTTCCGTACTGTTCGAGTATTTCAATGTCAGAGATTCGTGCGCTACGAACTGGCCCGATTACCGCAGGAATCTTTGAACTAAAGATTGCGGCCAAGCGCGTAAGGCCACCTTCAACTTGTTCTATATAAACAATGTCGGCATCTTCTAAACCTGCTTGTGGGTGAGCGGGCGCTGTGTCATCAATCTTCACCGCCAAGATTGGTCCATCGCTACCGACTCTGCCGCTCAATGAATTCGTCGGTTCAATTTTTTTAGTTATCGGCAAGAGCGAGGTGATTTTTTCAGAGGGCAGGAAACTTATAAACGCAACCGTAACGATCCCGATAGCACCCAATCCAGCGATAGCTTTCAATACTTTTTTAAAGGACATCTGCTTCGAATTCATAAGTTACTGGAAGAGGTGCGGTGCCTGCCAAACGGAAAATCTTAAAAACGGGCTTTTCGCGGACCATTTGGGTGCGAGTTACAGCATCAACGTGCAGAGCTATCGCCACGCGGACTTTGTCGGTTAATTCAGAGAGTTCACGCAGTAAATCTTTCTCAATAAATCCATCAACCAAATGACCGTCGTTGAGAAGTAACCCCAAGGCTCCAGATAAACCACTCTCAGCTTGCGAACGAGTCTGCATTTGGGCATCGCGCGCTTGATGCGCTGCAGCAGTTAACAAAAGTGAAGATGCTGGATCGGCTAAATCGCTTTTTGCGATTTCTAACGCAACCGCTGCGCGACGTTGCAGCAATCCATCAAGGTTTGCCCAGCTAGTTTCCACACGATGATGCAGGCGATCCAGCCGAGTAGCTGAGTAAGACAGGTACCACAGCGCAATGATTGCAATTAGCGCAAAGAGAAAATATTTTTCCATTAATTTCCCGCCCGGCCTAAGAAGCGATTCCACGCGCGATTTTCCGACGATAGCGTAACTCCGTTACTGCCGACTAAAGCCATTTCGTAAATCGAGAAGATATCTTCAGCTACAACATCCCAGTCAAAACGTTGTGCGTAAGCTTTTCCTCGTTGCGCCAACGCGCGACGCTTTTCATCTGAGCGCAGCAAATCAATGACTACCTTGGCAAGTTCTTGTGGGTTTTCCGATTGGAAGAGCGCGCCATATTCTCCATTGCCTAGCAATGATTCAAAAGCGGGTATATCACTGGCAACTACAGCGGCTCCCCCGGCAAGTGCTTCCGCCAGAATAATTCCGAACGATTCTCCACCAGTATTAGGTGCGATATACAAAGCGACTGAGGAAAGGAAATCTGCCTTCTCTTTCTCACTTATTCGTCCCAGGAACTCAAAGCGATGGCGCAATTGCGGATCAATCTCGTCTTCAACATCTTTGCTGTCTCCTGGACCCGCAACTAAAACTCTGACATCTGGTGCAAAACGCGCAATGATCGGTAAGGCTTCTAGCAATACTGATAAACCTTTGCGGGGCTCTTCGTATCGACCAATGAATCCCAAGGTATTTCCGCTCCATTGCGCACGAACTTCACCATCACGATAACGATCTGCATAAATCCCGTTCGGTACTACGACCGCATCGGTTTCTAGATGCTCAGTGAGAGTTGAGCGCGCAGCTTCGCTAACTGCAATACGCGCTGTGAGTTTCTCAATCACCGGTTCCAATATTGGACCAATTGCGAAGATCGCCTTCTGCCGCTTTGCTGCTGCGTGGAAGGTGCCTACAAGTGGACCTTCTGCCGCCCAACATGCCAGAAGCGAAATCGATGGGATGGCAGGTTCGTGCAAGTGAAGTAAATCGAATTTGCCATTGGCGATCCAGTGCCTAACACGTGAAAATGCAATCGGACCAAATAGAACACGGGCGACTGCGCCGTTGTAAGGAATAGAAATCGGCTTTCCCGCGCTGGTTACATAATCTGGAATCGCATCTTCATCAATTACAGGGGCCAGAACTGAAACGTAATGACCCTTAGCAATTAGATACTCAGCAAGATCTCGGACGTGATTTTGTACGCCACCAGGGGTATCCCAGCCATATGGACAGACCAGCCCGATGCGCAATTTCTTAAGCGTCATGACAGGCGCTCCTGAAAATCTCCATCAATCCAGATACGTTGCAACATATGCCAATCATGTGGCGACTTGGCAATACCTGCGGCGAAGAGATCTGCACAAGTCTGCACAACTTGAGATACGCGATCGCTTTCGTTGCCATCGGTTGGTATCGGCACACTGTTGAACTCAATATGAATTCCGTTTTCAGTGTAAGAAACTTGTGCTGTTATCAATGGAATTCCGGTACGGACCGCTAGTAGCGCGGCACCCGCTGGCATGCGCGCAGGATGACCGAAGAATTTAACATCAACTGCGCTACGCGATAGATCGCGATCAGAGACCAGAGCGATTAACGCTCCCTCGCGAGCACGTTGCATCAAAGTCCCCATTGATCTGCCGTCAGTGGACAGTACTTCCATACCCATATTTTGGCGGTACTCAAGAAATTTATTAAAGAGCGCTTCCGGCTTTAGCTTTTCGACGACGGTTACTAATGGAAAACCCATTGCGCAAAAGTAAGCGCCAGCATGATCCCAATTTCCGGAATGCGGGAGTGCTACTACCACACCGCGACCATCTTTCATCGGGCCAGTAAGCAGTTCTTCTCGAGTGACAGTTACAGTCGCAAAAATTTTTTCCTTAGACCAATCAGGTGAGCGGAAGGTGTCACACCAATAACGCATATACGATGAAACTGCAGTGACCATCAGTTTATCTATCGCAGCTGCGTCGCGATCAGGACAAACCCTTTGCAGATTGCTGCGCAGCCTTTGCATGCGCGCACCATTGCGTCGCAAAGCGATCGCACCCATTTTTTCGAATGTGGAATAAGCAAATTTTTCAGGCAGGGATCTGACCAATTTCCAGCCCGCAAAATATGCAGCTGCAACTAAAAAGTCGAACTTCATTACGTTACAACGCCGCCTTAACGATAAAAACTCTTTGAATGACAGTTATCGTGGCAAGGATAAGTAGTAACCAGACGCCAATTGCTAGCGCATAAGGAATTCCGAGTCCCTCGAAACCAATTGCGGTGAGTGTGATAATCAACCTTTCAGTTCTTTCCGCTATGCCACCAGAACACTCAATCTCCATCGATTCCGCCTTGGCACGTATGTATGGGACCAAAGTTCCTGCCACCAAAGCGCCAAGTGCAACTGGAATCAGGCGATCACTTGTATCAATCAGCGCCAGAATTAATCCAAGCAAAATTGCGGAATCTGTAATCCGATCAATTGTGGAATCTAGAAATCCGCCCCACTTGCTTGCACCACGCTGCGAGATTCGTGCCATCGTGCCATCGAAGAGATCACTGAGTGCAAAGAATGAGATTAATAAGGTTCCGATGAAGAAATCTCCACGAGGGTAGAAATAGAGCGCGCTAGCAACTAATCCGATGGCGCCCGCGAAAGTGACCGCATTGGGAGTTAAACCCATGCGAAGAGCTCCTCGCGCTATTGGATTGATGGCGCGGGTTACGGCGGGCTTTAAGGAAGCGCTTAACATCGACACCATCGTAGGCTCAAGGGGAGAAATTCACCTATTCTGACGCCTGTGAGTTCTCCCAAACGCATCCATGTATACGGCCACGTTTCTGCCCAGCCGCAGGCGATAGCCAACTTATTTGGTGCACAACTCGCTAGCGATGTCAGCGCCGAATCAGATCTTGCAATATTTGCAGTAAATCCCGCCGCTGGAATAGATCAGAAAACCATCGAACAATGGCAAGCGCTAAGTGATTTTCAACTGCCTCGAATGGTTGTAGTCAATGAACTAGAAGGATCTGATTCTGATTTTGAAGATGCGATTATGATCGCTAACCGCGTCTTCGATCAATTAGTAACGCCTTACCTGGTGCTGCATTCTGAATCCGGAAGTCCGATCGCCTTAATCTCTTTAAGTGACATGCAAATTACTGATTACAGCACTAACCCGCCAACTACATCGCAGAGTGAAGTTGAACATCAAGAATTAGTCGCTGAATTTCGCGAAGAATATCTGGAAGAAATATCAGCAGCTGGCGAATCCGCTTTTGCAGCTGGACTTCTCTTTCCTGCAGTCCCTATCGTTATCTCTAATGGGCTAGGTATAGACGTTGTGCGGAATTTTATAAATCAGCTTTAAAGCAACCGGAGTTACCAAGCTGCAGCAAGCTCATCACGCGTTTGCGAAAGAAGCACGGGCATAACCTTGGTTTGACCAATCAGTGGCATAAAGTTGGCATCGCCTGACCAGCGTGGGACAACATGTTGGTGGATATGTTCGGCCACACCAGCACCTGAAACGGCGCCTTGATTCATTCCTAAGTTAAAGCCAGCCGGTGATGAAACTTTACGTAAGGTAACCATGGCGTGTGCAGTCATCTCAGATATTTCATCGCGTTCTTCTTTAGTTAAGTCAGTCAGGTCTGCAACGTGGCGATAAGCACAGATCAAGAGATGGCCTGCGTTATATGGATATAGATTCATTACAACGTAGGCACTCTTACCACGCGCAACTATCAAACCTTCTTTATCATCGAGCGTTGGCACGCGACAGAAGGGGCAAGCCACAGGTTGTGACCCCAATGGGCGGTTTTCCCCTTTTAGATACTCCATGCGATGCGGTGCCCATAAACGCGCCCAGTGATCAGGCATTCCGGGGGTCTGCTCCACCATATTTAAACCTGTTTGCGATCGCGTATCGCGCTTTGAATTTCTGCAATGGCATCTGCCACTGCAATGCCATTCTTCTGTTCGCCACTGCGGTAGCGAATTGAAACTTTACCTGCCTGCTGATCTTCTTCGCCGGCGATCAACATGTAAGGCACTTTCTGCATTTGCGCATTGCGAATTTTCTTCTGCATGCGGTCATCCGATGAATCTAAATCAACACGGATACCAGCGGCTTTAAACTCTTTGACTACGCCAGCAAGATAATCTGCAAATGCTTCGGCCACCGGGATAGCAGTCACTTGCACGGGTGCCAACCAAGGTGGGAAAGCTCCGGAGTAATGTTCAGTTAATACACCGAAGAATCTTTCGATTGAGCCAAAGAGCGCGCGGTGAATCATTACTGGACGCTGGCGCGTTCCATCGGTCGCCGAATATTCAAGTTCAAATCGTTGTGGTAATTGAAAATCAACTTGGATTGTAGACATCTGCCAGGTGCGACCGATCGCATCTTTTGCCTGAACTGAAATCTTTGGACCGTAGAACGCCGCGCCACCCTCGTCAAGAACTAATTCTAACTTTTGCGCAACCGCAGCTTTACGCAACGCTTCAGTCGCCTCCACCCAATCAGCATCTTCGCCAACGGATTTCTCAGGGTTGCGAGTAGAAAGTTCAAGATAAAAATCAGATAAGCCATAATCGCGGAGCAAGTTAAGAACGAAAGTTAAAAGTGAATCGAGTTCATCCACCATCTGCTCTTTGGTGCAGTAAATATGGGCATCATCTTGAGTAAATCCGCGGGCGCGAGTTAAGCCGTGCACAACGCCAGATTTTTCATAACGATAGACGGTTCCGAATTCAAAGAGACGCAGAGGTAGTTCGCGATATGAGCGGCCGCGAGAAGCAAAAATTAAATTGTGGAAAGGACAGTTCATCGGCTTCATGTAGTACTGCTGTCCGGCACGTTTAATCGTGCCATCGGCGTGGAGTTCTTCATCCATCACCATTGGCGGATACATACCTTCGGAGTACCACTGCAAATGTCCAGATTTTTCAAAGAGCGCGGCTTTAGTTAGATGCGGTGAATAAACAAATTCATAACCCTCATCTTCATGGCGTTTGCGCGAATAATCTTCCATCGCTCGTCGGACGATGCCGCCCTTTGGATGAAATACCGCAAGTCCCGATCCGATTTCTTCCGGAAAAGAGAAGAGATCTAACTCCGTACCAAGGCGACGGTGATCACGCTTTTCTGCTTCAGCCAATAAATCTAAATATGCGGCCAACTCTTCTGGCGATGGCCAAGCGGTGCCATAGATACGTTGCAACATCGGATTCTTTT